>RCND010001354.1_pt1 | contig 15293 bp, 15 predicted proteins | sample 2041351 | NCBI WGS metagenome assembly RCND01 (sample SAMN09708230, study PRJNA481090) | Marine sediment metagenome, whole genome shotgun sequencing project. | biome: marine sediment; feature: ocean; material: sediment; isolation source: Sewage treatment plant 12B marine sediment (STP12B) ...
GCTAGACAGCAAAAAACATTACTCATAGGCGTCTCTTTTGCTTTATTAGATTTGGTTGAACAATTTCAGTTTCATCTAAAAAACACCATCGTCATGGAGACAGGTGGTATGAAAGGCAGACGAAAAGAAATCATAAGACAAGAATTACACAATAGTCTTCAATCTGGCTTTAGAGTCTCACAAATTCATAGTGAATATGGTATGACGGAACTTTTAAGTCAGGGGTATTCTAAAGGGAATGGTGTTTTTGAATGTCCGCCATGGATGAAAATTTTAACTCGAGATACAGAAGACGCACTTACACTCCAACAACCTAATAAAACTGGTGGTATTAATGTGATTGACTTAGCGAATATTAATTCTTGCTCTTTTATAGCAACCCAAGATTTAGGAAAGGTTGATGAAAACGGTGAATTTGAAGTCATCGGAAGATTTGATAATTCTGATATTAGAGGTTGTAATTTAATGGCCTTGTAAGTAGTTCCATGTTTTTCGACATAAGAAGTATAACCGTTATTCTATGAAACGAGCATGTTAAGAATTTCATCACCTAAGAGGAATGATTAATAGCGCACAACATGTGACCATTAAAAAACAACAAATATAAACACATGAAATATTTTATCCTACTCTACTTTACTATACTAACAAGCGCCTTTTCTCAATCCATAGATTACAATACCAAGAAAGGGTTTATTGCTAAAGGCTATGACGTAGTTGCTTATTTTAATAACGAAGCCATTGAAGGCTCTAAAACATATACCACAACTTTTGATAGTGTAAAGTATAAATTCAGCTCTCAAAAAAATCTCGCCGCTTTTTTAAAAAATCCGGAAGCCTATATACCACAATACGGAGGCTATTGCGCATATGCAGTCGCAACAAATTCTAAGAAAGTAGATGTTGATCCTAAAACCTTTGAAATTAGGGATGGAAAACTTTATTTATTCTATAATTCTTGGGGAAATAACACCTTAGAAAAATGGAAAGAAAAAGATGTGAAAGGATTACAAAAAAAAGCCGACTTAAATTGGGAGGCTATAAAGTTTAATTAATTCTATGAAAAAGAAAAATTAACTTAATCGGCCTCTAAGTTGATTGATTGGTTAGTAGTGCCCGAAAGTGATTTCGGGCGCTTTTTTTCATGATAACACTGTAAAGTAAAAACTTATATAACCTTTAAGATAAAATTTGTTTTCTTACCTCTACTGAGCACAATATACTTGTCGTTAATCAAATCTTCAGAAGTTAATATATAATCTTCTTTCACCTTTTCTTTATTAACAGCTATAGCATTTTCCTTTAGAGCTCTTCGTGCATCTCCATTAGAATTTAAGAAGTTAGTTTTTGCGGCCAATGCACCAATCATATCTAGGCCTTCATTAAATTCTGATTTAGAAATTTCAGCTTGCTTAACACCTTCAAAAACGTCTAAGAATAATCTTTCCGGTAATAATTTAATCTCGTTTTTAAAATCTTTGCTAAATAATATTTTAGAAGCTTTTACTGCATTATCATAATCTTCTTTACTGTGTACAAAAGTCGTTACCTCTTCTGCTAAACGTTTTTGTAAAGCTCTAGAACCAGGGTTTTCGTTATGCTCTGCAATTAAGTTTTCAATAGTCTCTTTATCCAAAAACGTGAAAATCTTAATATACTTCTCGGCATCTGCATCCGTAGTATTTAACCAAAATTGGTAGAATTTATAAACCGATGTTTTTTCTGTATCTAACCAAATATTTCCGCCTTCACTTTTCCCAAATTTAGAACCATCTGCTTTAGTAATTAAAGGACAAGTCATGGCATATGCTTTTGCTGCCTCTTCGCCAACATTCATACGTCTAACAAGCTCAGTTCCTGTAGTAATATTACCCCATTGATCGCTTCCTCCCATTTGCAACTTACAACCCATGGTTTTATATAAATGATGAAAATCATAGCCTTGAATTAACTGGTAAGTAAATTCAGTAAAACTCATACCAACATTACCTTCTTCTCCGCTTATACGCTTTTTCACTGAGTCTTTAGCCATCATGTAGTTTACTGTGATCCGCTTACCAACATCTCTCGCAAAATCAATAAAAGAGAAATTTTTCATCCAATCGTAATTATTGACCAAAACCGGAGCATTCTTCTCTTTAGAATTAAAATCTAAAAAACGAGATAATACATTTTTTATACCAGCAACATTATGAGCTAAGGTCGCTTCATTTAATAAATTACGTTCGTCGCTCTTTCCAGAAGGGTCACCAATCATACCTGTTGCACCACCAACTAAAGCAATTGGCTTATGTCCTGATTTTTCTAAATGAACTAACAAAATTATAGGCACTAAACTTCCTATGTGTAGCGAGTCTGATGTAGGGTCAAAACCAATATATGCTGTCGTCATCTCCTTGTCTAATTGCTCTTCTGTTCCTGGCATGATATCATGTACCATTCCTCTCCAACGTAATTCTTCTACAAATTTATTCGCCATTACTTTTTTAGATTCAATGTTATTTGCACAAAGATATGTTTCCCTATGTAATGACAAAAGACAATTTTAAAAAAGCGTAAATTTACCTCATGATTCGATACCAATTAAACTTCAAAATGAGAAAAATAAATCGTTTCTTTTTTGCTTTTTTTTCGTTTAAAAACAGAACCGTAGCTATGGCTGTGTCAATAATTTTAGCCTTAACTAATCAAAAAGTAATTCAGTTTAACTATGAGTAATTTTAAAGATCAATTGGTATTAGTCACAGGTGGAACAGGATTAGTTGGCTCACATTTGCTTTTTAAATTAATAAGCAACAATGAAAATGTGCGTGCTACATATAGAAGAAAAAAAACTTTAGCTCGCGTTAAACATGTTTTTTCTTATTTTTCTGATAATGCCGAAACGCTTTTCAATAAAATTGAATGGATTGAAGCCGATATCAATGATATTCCAAAACTTCAAGACGTTTTTAATGGCATAACACATGTTTATCATTGCGCTGCATTCGTTTCTTTTGAACCAGACAAATACAAAACGCTCAGAAAGATTAATATTTATGGTACTGCTAATATTGTCAATCTCTCGATAAAGAATAACATAGAAAAACTGTGCTATGTAAGTTCTATTGCAGCCATTGGACATAATAATAATCCAGAAGAATTAATCGATGAAAAAACAGTCTGGAACCCCGAAGATGATAACAGTGTCTATGCTATTACAAAATATGGTGCTGAAATCGAAGTTTGGCGTGGAACTCAAGAAGGGTTAGATGCTGTAATTGTAAATCCGGGTATAATTTTGGGAGCAGGCTATTGGAATGGAGGTAGTAGTGGCAATTTGTTTAAGCAAATCTATAAAGGCATGCGCTATTTTGTAAATGGCATTAAAGGTTATGTAGATGTTTGGGATGTTATAAATGCCATGCACCAACTTATGAAAAGTGATATTAAAAACCAAAACTACATATTAGTATCAGAGAATTTGAGTTTTAAGACATTTCAAATTAAAACGGCTAACGCATTAGAAGTTAAACCACCAACAAAAGAAGCAAAACCTTGGTTACTAAATACAGCTTGGAGGTTAGATTGGTTGCAATTTAAACTTTTTGGCAAGCGACGGAGTCTCTCTAAACAAGCTGCAAAATCTGCTGTAAGCTCTACGAAATATGATAATTCTAAAATAAAAAACGCTTTTAATTTTGAATTTAAACCTATAGATGAATCAATAAAAGAAGTCAGTAAACTTTACTTAAAAGATTTAAATAACAACACTTAGTTCAAACCTATACTATCAATAACTCTTTTTATAGAGTCCTTCTTCTTTCCCCCTTGTTTTTTCATAGAATCACGTTTGGTCTTAGCAGACTGACCCTCTTTTTTTCGAAGTTCGTCATAGCCTTCCTTTTCTTTTTCTAGTCTCGTCTTTACTTCATCGACTATAACTTTGTAAACATCAGTGTTAAAAGCATAATACGTATTACTATCTGCAAATTGAGTGCTATCGATATTATACTTTGTTAAGACGTAAGTTTCTGGTACAAAACCATGATTTTCAAGTAGTTTTCTGTTAACTCCTTTAGCTGCGTTTATAATATACAAATCATATAAAATATTAGACATTTTCTCCTTAGGTATAAGATTATCAGGTTTTTTAATAGTACCTGAACCATCACATCCTATCGCCAAAAGACACAAAACTATTATAACAACTATATTCTTTAACATCTTATCTATTAAAAGTTAATCGTTTACCTGCTTTAACGTCTAAAACTTTAAAATTGTTATAAGCCAGCTGCCCATTAACAAAAGTATGAGTGATTTTGCTCCTAAAAGTGTTACCTTCAAATGGAGACCAGCCACATTTGTACAAAATATTGCTTTTATTTACCGTCCAAGGGCTCTTTAAATCTGCGATAACTAAATCCGCATAATAACCTTCTTTTATATAACCGCGTTTTTCAATATCGAATAATATCGCAGGATTATGGCACGCTTTTTCTACTATTTTTTCAATAGATATTTTTCCTTGATGATGTGCTTCTAACAAAGCTACCAAAGCATGTTGCACTAAAGGACCTCCAGAAGGAGCACTCATGTATGGATTGTTTTTTTCTTCAAGTGTGTGAGGTGCATGATCTGAAGCGATAACATCTATTCTGTCATCTAAGAGCGCTTTCCATAGTTGCTCTCTATCTTTAGAAGTCTTTACGGCAGGATTCCATTTAATATGACTTCCTTTTTTAGCATAATCTTCATCTGAGAACCATAAGTGGTGAATACATACTTCAGCAGTTATCTTTTTATCTTTTAATGGGATCTTATTTGAAAATAATTTGGTTTCTTTTCCTGTAGATAAATGAAATACGTGCAATCTCGCTCCCGTTTTCTTAGCTAACTCAATAGCTTTAGATGACGACAAGTAACAAGCTTCTTCGCTCCGAATAATAGGATGCATTTCCATTGGAATATCATCCCCATATTCAGCTTTGTATTTTGCTAGATTTTTTCTTATTGTTGCTTCGTCTTCGCAGTGCACTGAGATGACCATGTTTGTACTCGAAAATATTTTTTCTAGTACTTTAGGGTCGTCAACTAACATGTTTCCTGTTGAAGAACCTAAGAATAATTTTAATCCAGCTACGGTCTTAGAATCAACCTTTAAAATTTCATCTAAATTGTCATTTGTACCACCAAACATAAAGGAATAGTTAGCATGAGAGGAGTTCGCTGCTATAGCAAATTTTTCTTCTAACTTTTCTACGGTAGTGGTTTGCGGATTTGTATTTGGCATTTCAATAAATGATGTAATACCACCAGCCAAAGCCGCCTTAGATTCTGTTTCTATAGTTGCCTTATGGGTTAAACCTGGTTCTCTAAAATGTACTTGATCATCAATCATTCCGGGTAATACATAATTACCTTCTACATCAATAACCGTAATATCAGAAGATTTAATGCTAATAGATATATCTATTTTCTTTATTATGTCATCTTCAATGAGAATATCTCCTTCAACAATTTTTCCTTCGTTGACAATTTTTGCGTTTTTTATGAGGGTAGTTCGCTTCATCTTATTTCTACTTAGCAAATAAACTTTTTAATTTTAAACTTATAACACCAAAAATAGCTTCAGAAATAATATTTCCGCTCATTTTTGATTTTCCTTTAGTTCTATCTTTAAAGATAACGGGTATTTCAACAATTTTAAATCCTTTTTTGTAGGCTTTAAATTTCATTTCTATCTGAAACGCATAGCCAACAAATTCTATCTTCTCTAAATCTATAGCTTCTAACACTGCTCTTTTGTAACAAATAAATCCGGCTGTAGAATCTTTAACCTTCATGCGCGTTATTAATCTCACATATCTAGATGCCCCATATGACAATATAATACGAGACATTGGCCAATTAACAACAGTTATGCCTTTAACATAACGCGAACCCACTGACAAATCTGCGTTGTCAACAGCACAAGCATTATATAATTTTATTAAATCATCTGGATTATGTGAAAAATCCGCATCCATTTCAAAAATGTATTCATATGATTTTTCGAGACACCATTTAAAAGCTGAAATGTATGCAGAACCTAATCCGCTTTTTTCCTTACGTTCTAATAAAAACAGTTGATCTTTAAATTCTTTTTGCAACGTCTTAACTTTATCACCTGTTTTATCTGGAGAATTATCATCTACAACTAAAACATGAAAATCTTTCTGTTGAGAAAACACAGCTCTTATGATTGATTCTATATTTTCAATCTCGTTATAGGTAGGGATTATGACAATTGTGTCAGACATTAACTCACTTTTAAACACTCTATTGAGTGACTTTTAGAATTTCAACAAAAGTAAAGTTTTTAATGGATTATTATGGAGGAATTAACTTTTTTGATAGAACTCCTTTTGACTTTTAATGATTAACCAAACCTGCCTACCGGCAGACAGGTATAAAGTAAATAAAAACGAATTTAATCGGTCATTTTGATGTTTATTTGGTATTAGCTCATTTTTCTTTATAATTTAGCGCTATGCGAAATTTCATTACAAACGAATGGTTCACTGTCTTTACAATTGTAGGGTTGTTTGCCATTGTGACCGCAAAATTCATTAATACACTTCGATTTAATGATTTCTTGTATGTGATTGGAAATTCTAAATACCTAAAAATATATACAAAGGATCAAAAATTTATAGATCAATTTGATAGCCTTTTATTTATCAACCTTGCTTTATCCTTTAGTGTATTTACATATTTCGCTTATTCTACTTTCATTTCACCAATACCTTTTGATATTATTTCATTCTTAAAACTGCTTTTTGCTATTTCTACAATCATTATTATAAAAACCCTTCTAGAACGGCTCATTGGTAGTCTTTTTGAAATCGATAGTTTAATAGATAACTACTTATTTCAAAAAACAACATTTAAAAACTACTCTGGCCTTGTATTTTTAATTGCTAATTTATTTCTATTATACACATATATATATGTGGATATTGTTATAATCTCAGCATTTTCTTTAGTTTGTCTTATTAATCTCATAGGGTTTTTAACTTCGTTCAAGAACTATCAAAAATTAATAAACCCAAATTTTTTCTATTTTTTGTTGTATCTTTGCGCTCTCGAAATTGGCCCTTATATCCTTTTATATAAGGTCATTAGCGAGTATAACGCTTAAAACACGAGGTTTACGTATGAAAGTGAAAACGATTTTAGTATCACAGCCAGAGCCTAAAATAGAGAACTCTCCTTACTTTGATTTGCAAGACAAGACAAAAGTAAAAGTGGACTTTAGACCCTTCATCCACGTTGAAGGTGTGTCATCCAAAGATATTAGACAACAAAAGATTGATCTTAGTCAGTTTACAGCTATCATTCTTACAAGTAGAAATTCTGTAGATCATTTCTTTAGAGTAGCAGACGAATTGCGCTTTAAAGTGCCAGATTCTATGAAATACTTCTGCCAGTCGGAAGCTGTTGCCTACTACTTACAAAAATACGTTGTCTATAGGAAGCGAAAAATCTATGTTGGTAAACGTACTTTTGAAGAATTAATGCCTTTAATTAAAAAGTATAAAGACGAATCGTTTTTATTACCTACTACTGATAAAGTAAAATCAGTTATACCCGAAATTTTAAATAATTTAGGTGTGAATTGGAAACAAGCGACATTTTACAAAACGGTAATTAGTGACTTATCTGATTTGGCCGATGTGTACTATGATATCTTGGTGTTCTTTAGTCCATCTGGTATTGACTCTTTATTCCATAATTTCCCTGATTTTGAGCAAAAGGAAACTCGTATTGCTGTATTTGGAAACACCACAGTAAATGCTGTTAAGCAAAAAGGATTACGTGTAGATATTTCCGCACCAACTCCTGAAACACCATCAATGACAATGGCTTTGCAAAAGTATATTGACGCTGTTAATAAAGGAAAATAGTAAAACAACTATAGTATATAAAAAAAGCGATTCTATATTTAGAATCGCTTTTTTGATTTTATGAGTTTATATGTTTAGAATGCATAACGTTGAGGACCTCCTCGTCTCACTTCTTCAGACGCAGAAGATTCAAACTGTTTAAAGTTCTCTCTAAAAGCATTAGAGAGTTTAAAAGCCATTTTGTAATACGCCTCATCATCATTCCAAGTTGTTCTTGGACTTAATACTTCAGTAGGGACACCAGGACATGTTCTTGGTTGTGCCACACCAAATACTGAATGGATATGATAATCTTCGTAAGTATAATCATTTAAATCGCCATTTAAAGCTGCATTGATCATAGCACGTGTGTATTTTAATTTCATACGAGTACCAACTCCGTAAGGACCACCAGTCCAACCCGTATTAACTAACCAAACATTAACATTAGCGTCTAACATCTTTTTACTTAACATATCCGCATATTCTGTTGGATGTAATGGCATAAATGGCGCACCAAAACATGCCGAAAAGCTGGGTACTGGTTCTACCACACCTGCCTCAGTACCGGCAACTTTTGCTGTATAACCAGATATAAAGTGGTATGCCGCCTGACTTGGTGTGAGCTTAGATATCGGAGGCAATACACCAAACGCATCAGCTGTTAAGAAAAATATATTCTTTGGGTTTTTACCAATTGATGGTTTTCTAATATTATCGATATGGTAAATTGGGTAACTTACTCTAGTATTTTGTGTTATAGATGTATCTGCAAAATCAACAGCTCCTTTATCATCTAGAATCACATTTTCTAAAATGGCTCCTTTTTTAATGGCTGCATAAATCTCTGGCTCTTGTTCTTGAGACAGATTAATCACTTTGGCGTAGCAACCACCTTCAAAATTAAAAACGGTGTTTTCTTTTGTCCAACCATGCTCATCATCACCAATTAAACTACGGTTAGCATCTGTAGAAAGTGTTGTTTTTCCTGTTCCAGATAAACCAAAGAAAATCGCTGTATCATCATCCTTACCTACATTAGCACTACAGTGCATTGGTAAAGTGTCTTTAAATACAGGAAGGATAAAGTTTAATGCAGAGAAAATACCTTTCTTAATTTCACCCGTATAACCAGTTCCACCGATTAAGGCAATCTTACGTGTAAAATCTAATATCGCAAAGTTATGTTGACGCGTCCCATCAATTTCTGGATCTGCCATAAAACCTGGAGCGTTAACCACAGTCCATTCTGGCGAAAAGTCTTTTAATTCTTCTTCTGCTGGACGTAAAAACATGTTGTAAGCAAACATATTACTCCAAGGATATTCATTGATGATTCTAATATTTAACTTGTAATTTTCATCAGCACAAGCGTAGCTATCTCTAACATAAACTTCTTTTTCAGATAAATAAGTTACAACTTTGTCATATAATTTTTGAAACTTATCACTCTCAAACGGAATATTGATTTTCCCCCACCAAACTTTGTCTTCAGTAATATCATCTTTTACAATGAATCTATCCATTGGAGAACGCCCTGTAAATTCACCTGTGTTAACAGCCAAAGCACCAGAAGAGGATTCTACTCCTTGTCCTTTAGAAACAGTCTCAGCATGAAGTTCGTCTGAAGATAATTGATAGTTAACTTTTGCGTTTTTAATGCCATATTGATCTAACGAAATCGTTTTCGTTGATTGGGTATGGTTTGCCATAATTTTTGTCTTGTTTAGTGCTGCAAAATTATCATTTTATTTTAAAACAACACTCTCGATTAACATTAATCGACCTTACTTCTAATAATACCGATTAACATCACAAGCCAAGCTACAATTAATAACAACCCTCCTATTGGCGTAATCATAGCAATAGTCTTAAAATCAAAACTTAAAAGTGCATTTGTAGCTAGTCCATAGATAGAGCCAGAGAAGAAAATTATTCCAAAAAGCACCAAATAAAATATCGTTTTTTTCGATTTTAAACTTAGAAAAGAAGTGCTACCAAGTATTAACAGTAAAAACGCATGGTATACCTGATAACGCACACCTGTTTCAAAAGATTTAATGGCATCCGCATCAACTAGTTTCTCTAACCCATGTGCAGCAAAAGCACCTAAAATGATACCCAATATTCCTAAAACAGCTCCAGTAATTAATAATTTTTTGTTCATAATTAAAATAACATTTTGGTTTATAATACCTTTTGTATTTACTACATTCGTGCACTGCAAAACTAGTTATAATGCGAAAGATTTTAATCATTGGTGCCGGAAAATCGGCATCGTACCTCATAAAATATTTACTTAATAAGTCTCAATCAGAAAACCTTCATGTTACCATAGGTGATCTTAATGTAGAGAATGCCAAAAAACTTATTGGACAGCACACTAACACTGATGTTATCCATATGGATGTATTTAATGCTGAATCTAGAACGGCTGCTATACAAAACGCAGATATAGTGGTATCGATGCTTCCTGCACGTTTTCATCTTGAGGTTGCTAAAGATTGTGTTATTCATAAAAAACACATGGTTACAGCATCTTATGTCAGCGAAGAAATGCAAGCTTTAGATGAGGATGCTAAAGCTAATGGTCTCATTTTTATGAATGAAATTGGTGTAGATCCAGGTATTGACCATATGAGCGCTATGCAAGTTATTGACCGAATTAGAGATAAAGGAGGTAAAATGATTTTGTTTGAATCGTTTACTGGTGGTTTAGTAGCTCCTGAAAGTGATAACAATCTTTGGAACTATAAATTTACATGGAACCCAAGAAACGTAGTTGTTGCAGGACAAGGTGGAGCAGCTAAATTTCTGCAAGAAAAGCAATTTAAATACATTCCTTATGACCGCTTATTTAGACGTACAGAATTTTTAGATGTTGAAGGATATGGCCGTTTTGAAGGCTATGCTAACAGAGACTCTCTAAAATATCAGCATGTTTATGGTTTAGACCATGTTAAAACCCTATATCGTGGCACCATACGACGTGTTGGTTTTAGCAGAGCGTGGCATGTTTTCGTACAATTAGGCATGACCGACGATAGCTATACTATCGATGATAGTATTAACATGAGTTATCGCGATTTCGTAAACGCTTTTTTACCTTACAGTCCAACAGATTCTGTAGAATTAAAGTTTAGACATGCCCTTAAGATAGACCAAGATGATATTGTATGGGATAAATTTTTAGAACTAGATATTTTCAATCCAAAGAAAATGGTCGGATTAGAGAAAGCGACACCAGCTCAAATTCTTCAAAAAATATTAATGGATAGTTGGACGCTAAGTGAAGATGATAAAGACATGATTGTAATGTATCATAAGTTTGGTTATGAACTTAATGGTGAAAAACATCAGATTGATGCAACAATGGTAACTCTTGGCGAAGACCAAACTTATACAGCCATGGCTAAAACTGTAGGCTTACCGGTTGCTATCGCAACTTTAGCGATTTTAAATGGTAAAATAAAGACTCCAGGTGTTCAAATTCCTATTACGAAAGAGGTTTATGCCCCAATTTTAGAAGAATTAGAAACCTATGGTGTGGTCTTTAATGAAAAAGAAGTTCCTTATTTAGGTTATAATCCTTTAAATGTTTGAACAGTCATTTCAATTGATTAAACTATCAAATTGAAATCGTTTCCTTATTTTTAACTTTCAATTGTTAAATAGAATCACTTATGAAGGTTAATGATAAAGGCATATATATCGATGGTATTGATAAAAAGATACTTCGAGCACTTATGGCAGATGCCAGAACTCCTATTCTAGAAATTGCACGTAATGTTGGAATCTCAGGAGCTGCAATTCACCAAAGACTAAAGAAACTTGAAAAATCTGGACTTTTGGCTGGCTCAAAGTTTATTATTAATCCAAAAGTTTTAGGTTATACGACCATGGCATTTGTTGGTGTTTATTTAGATAAAGCTATTAGTAATCCTGAAGCTGTAAAGCAGCTAAAAAAAATTCCTGAAGTTATAGAGTGTCATTACACTACAGGGAATTGGAGTATTTTTATTAAAATCCTTTCTAAAGACAATGAGCACTTAATGCATGTGCTTAATTCTGAGATACAGAGTATAAAAGGGGTTTCTAGAACAGAGACTTTTATTTCCTTACAACAGCAAATTAATAGGCAGATTAAGATTTAAAGTCGTTTCTATCATTGCGCGTTAAGTACATAATCCAATTATTTTTAGAGCTATTGAAACGTATTCAGCATGACAAGAATTTCTAATTTAAAAAGCAAAAAAGCCCTGATTTCTCAGGGCTTTTAAGTTAAATTTTATTTTTTAATTTAATCTCTAGACATGAATATACTTAGTATGTACCAGAAAAGTAACATTAAAGAAGCAAATAAGCCTAAAGAAGCTGGGATATAATCCTCAACACCATACTTGTTTACCAAATTTGAGGTTTGATATAAAATACAGCCTCCTGCTAAAAGACACATAGCAACTGAAAACCAAAGTCCTAAATTAAAGCCAAAAATAGTTCCGGCAATGATTAAGCCTATAGCGATGAAAAATCCAATTGTTAGTCCTGTTTTTAAAAACGAAAAATCCTTTTTAGTGACAAAGACAACGGCTGTTAACCCTGTAAAAAGCGCTAAGGTTACAATTGCAGCCTGATTAAGGATTTCTGGACCAGATTCCATATAATAGGCAGCGATATATATCATTGGAACGAATATTAATGCTTCAAAAAATATGTATATAGTGTATGCTAAGTATTGCATATTCTTATCTGATGTGCGCATTGCCATGCCTTCAGCATAATTTGTTGCCACCATAAAGCCACCTAGCACAAGAAGCCACTTATAACCTTCAGTCATAGACAGCATAAAATCTACAATGGTCTCACTTTGTAATAATAAATATTCGAAAAGTATAAATATAAGTACACCACCTGCCACATGGGCGTAGGTTTTTCTGTAAAAAGTAGCACGTTCGATATCCGAAAGGCTAGCAACCATAATTTTTTCTGGTAGTTGACCTGGTAATTGACTTTCCATAAATTAGATTAGTTTGGTTTGATGAGATCAAAGTAAGTATTTTCTTTAAAATACACAAAAAAAGCTCTGATTTCTCAGAACTTTTCGATTAAATGTCTTTATGCCTCGCCTTAATCTCCTCCACCGAACACTTTAAGCGCCCAATATAGTAAAGAAGCTAGAGCACCAATGGCGGCAACCAAATACGTTCTTGCAGCCCATTTAAGAGCATCTTCAGAACCTTTATATTCTTCTTGAGTAAGCATGTTTTTATTCTTTAACCAAGCTAAAGCTCTATTACTTGCGTCATATTCTACAGGTAATGTAATGAAGCTAAACAATGTTGCAAAACCCATCATTACTAAACCTGCCACAGCAACCCAATAGCCTAATCCAACTCCTGCGGCAGCACCTAAAATTAAACCACCAAATACAAGCCATTGAGACATCCCAGAAGTGACACTTACAATTGGCACTAAAGCCGAACGCATTCCCAAAGCACTGTAAGCTTGTGCATGTTGCACAGCATGGCCACATTCGTGAGCAGCTACTGCTGCAGATGCAGCATTGCGCTGATTATAAACAGACTCACTTAAGTTAACCGTTTTATTTTTAGGATTGTAATGATCTGTTAATTGTCCTGGTGTAGAAATCACCTCAACATCATAAATACCATTATCTGCAAGCATTTTCTCAGCAATCTCACGACCACTTAAACCATTACGCAACTGTACTTTAGAATACTTAGCAAATTTCTTTTTAAGTGTGTTACTTACCAACCAACTTACTAAAGCTATAGCTCCTATTAATATATAATATCCAAACATAATTTTAAATTTTTGTATTGTAAATTTAATAATACAATAGCAAATAGTAAGCCAAAATTGAGTTAAGAAATTTTGTCAGGTGCATCCAATTCAAGGTTAATCTTTGATTTTCCAAATTGCTCTGTTAACTTTTCTATATATTTTCAATTTTCATAAAAACTACGAGTGATCATTCTGGTATTCGAGCAACTTCAATAGCCTTTTGATCAACAAAAATAATAAGAAGCTGTTCTCTTTTAGCCTCAAAAAAACTTGGTGGTGTTCCCAATCTGTAAAAGAACAAATCCTTTTCTAAAAATAAACTTGAATTAGGTTGTCCTAAAATCACAATGACTTCATCTTTTGTTTTTCCTATTAGCAATTGACTTTCTATGATATCATCTGCCATTTTGTAACGCATTGAAGGTTGACTCCTCCAACGTTCTTTATCAAAGCGCTCTTCAAATAGCCAAATTAATGACATACTTAAAATAAATGCGACAAAGAAAAATAATCCTATTTTATCATTTCTTTTAATCTGCATTGGCATAATTGTTATCCAACAATATTCACAATCTTACCAGGAACCACAATCACTTTCTTAGGCGTACGACCATCTAATTGTGCAATCGTTTTTTCGTTTGCCAACACTGCCGCTTCAATATCATCTTTACTCATATCCATCGGTAACTCTAACGTAAAACGCATTTTACCATTAAATGAAATGGGGTAATTCTTACTACTTTCCACTAAATGACTGGCATCAAATGTTGGGAAAGGCGCTGTTGAAATAGACTCACTATTTCCTAATTGGGACCACAATTCTTCGGCTATATGAGGTGCATAAGGAGAAATTAATACCGTTAGTGGTTGCAATATTTCTTTACTCATACACTTTTGAGCAGTTAACTCATTTACTGCAATCATAAACGTAGAAACAGACGTATTGAATGAGAAATTCTCAATATCTTCTTCTACTTTTTTAATAGTTTTATGCAATGTTTTTAAGTTGTCTTTTGTTGGTTCTGCGTCATTGACATTTAATGTATTTTCACCGACATACAATTTCCAAAGTTTCTTAAGAAAACTATGTACACCTGTAATACCAGAAGTATTCCAAGGTTTGTATTGCTCTAATGGTCCAAGGAACATTTCGTAGAGTCTTAAACTGTCTGCGCCATAGTCTTCGCAAATACTATCTGGACTAACCACATTGTATTTGGATTTAGACATTTTTTCTACATCTCTTCCTACTTTATAAACACCATTTTCTAAAATGAATTCGGCATTTTTATAGTCTTCTCTCCAATGTTTAAAGCCTTCAATATCTAATTCATCTGAAGCATTTACCAAAGCAACATCTGCGTGAATAGGTTGTACATTTTCTCCTTCAATTAGACCTTTAGACACAAATTGATTAGTACCTTCTAGTCTATAAACAAAAGCACTAGTCCCCAAAATCATCCCTTGGTTAATCAGCTTTTTAAAAGGTTCTTCAACATTTACAAATCCTCTATCTTTTAAAAGTTTTACCCAAAAACGAGAGTACAATAAATGACCTGTAGCATGTTCACTACCTCCAAT
>RCND010001091.1_pt1 | contig 15281 bp, 13 predicted proteins | sample 2041351 | NCBI WGS metagenome assembly RCND01 (sample SAMN09708230, study PRJNA481090) | Marine sediment metagenome, whole genome shotgun sequencing project. | biome: marine sediment; feature: ocean; material: sediment; isolation source: Sewage treatment plant 12B marine sediment (STP12B) ...
TTCTGTCTTTAAGTCTTTCTGCATTCTTACCTGCAGAAATTGTTAAGGATGGATTCAAAGTGTGAGTTTTAATTGAAATATCTTCAAGATTCCCATGATCAGAACAAATCAGTAATGTAATATTATCAGGTAAGTTTTCAAGTATATAAAGAAGAAAACTATCAAGTACATTTAGTCTGTCTTTTAAATTCTCTTTATTTCTGCCATGACCTAAATGATCAGTCAAAAAATATTCAAATAAAGTGAAGTGATGTTGAGAAGCGAGTTTAAATAATCTTCGCGCTGCAGTTTCCGGTTTGATTATAGGTAAATTGTAATTAAGTTTATTTACCCAAAAGTCATTATCAATATCTGCACTTAAAGCATTTCCACTTCGTAAATCCGCCGGAGTTTTCAGTTTTACATTGCTTAACTGACAACTTAAACTTGTGACGCTAAGTCTCTTCTTCCCCGATTCTATATAATCAAAAAATATTTTGGGATAAGCATTTGCAAATACTACTTTCTTTTTCTTGTTTTTGAAACAGTTGAAAATATTCTGTTCCCTAATTATTGGAACGAGCATTGAATGTGGAAAAGGTCCAAAATGTTTACCCAAAACACGGCTGGCATTTAATCCGCAAAAAATTGAGGTTTGTCCCGTACCGCTTAAAGGTAAATCGGGTACTCCCATTAGAGGATCTGAAGGAAAAATAAATTTACCATCTTTGGAAATATTTTGATTTTCTAAATGAGGTATTGAATTGAAAACTTGCGTGAATGTTTTAAATCCATACTTAAAAAATGGATTGATTGACGGATCGGATTTTCCTATTCCTACGCCATCAAGAAATATGACTATTGTTGAATGCAATTTATAAAATCGTCTCTCCTAATAATTTAAATTACAAATATAATTATTTAGATTCCACTAAAACCGTTACAGGTCCTTGATTTATAATTGTAATCTCCATCATTGCGGCAAAAATTCCTTCTTTAACTTTATTAATTCCAAGAGTTTCCTTCATTCTGGAAGCAAACAAATTATAAAGTCTTTCTGCGTTTTCAGGTTTTGCAGCTTTATTAAAACTTGGTCTGTTACCCTTACGGGTATCCCCATAAAGAGTAAACTGAGAAATTAATAGAATTTCGCCGTCAATATCTTTAACAGAGAGATTCATCTTTTGATTTCCATCCTCAAAGATTCTCAAGTTGCAGCATTTTTCAACCATATAATCTATTTCATCTTCTGTATCATCCTCGCTTATGCCAAGGAGCAAAACCATTCCATCATTAATTTTTTCATAATAATTTACCGATTCAACTTTTACCGATGCACGTGATACTCGCTGCACTAAAGCTCTCATAATATTTCTCCATAAATCACTCTATCAATATTTTGATAATCTTTAACTATAGAAATATTTCCAAATCCATTTCCCTTCATTATCTTTTGAATATCCTCCGATTGACCAAAACCAATTTCAAAAAATAATTTTCCATTAGGCTTTATTAGAATTTTTGATTTTTCAGAAATCCATTTGTAAAAACTTAATCCATCTTTATTATCTGTCAATGCCTCTTTGGGTTCAAATTCTCTCAGTTCCATTTTTAAATTATTATAGTCATTTAAAGAAATATAGGGTGGGTTTGAAACCACAACATCAAACTTTGTGGTATTTCTATTTATGAAGGATAAAAAATCTATTTGTTCCAAAACCAACTTTTGCTCAACATTATTTTTTTTGGCATTCTGCTTTGCAACAACTATCGCTTTCTCACTTTGATCAATACCATTTATTGTGGAATTTGGTAAATTTTTAGCTAAACAAACTGCTATATTTCCGCTTCCCGTTCCAATATCTAAAATATTAACTTTGTCTTGAGAATTGTAAATATTAAGGATCTCTTCAACGAGGTGCTCAGTTTCAGGTCTCGGAATTAAAACATTTCTATCAACCAAAAAATCAAGACCATAAAATTGAACAGACCCGATTATATATTGTACCGGTTCTCTTTTTCCGCGTCTCTTTATCAATTCACGATATTTATCAACTTCATTATCTTTAAGCGGCTGATCAAATTTTAAATATAAATCCATCCTTTTGCACTTAAGAATATGGGCAAGAAGTAGCTCGGCATTAATCCTGGGGGATTCCACACCTTTCTTTTCCAAGTAGCCTGCAGAAAGTTCAATTGTATTTAATATGGTAAGCATAATGATTTAATGTATGCCAACTTGATATATCTAATTGCCAAATTATTTTCGAAGGAAATTACGGATCTATGTACAATCAAGATCCTTTGTAAATTTCGACTATATAATCAGCTACTGCTTCTGCTTCTTTTGGTTTTAATCCCTGATTAGGCATTGCAGTATACTCAGGATTAACCTTAACCGGATTTAAAATAAAATCAACCAATGCGTCACGCTTGCCTTCATACTTTGGAAGTACATCATTATAAGGAGGTCCAACAAGTTTAGTATCAAATCTATGACAGGCGATACATTTGGCATTATAAATATCTTCTCCGCTTATCACAACAATTTCTTGTATTCCGGCTTTATCCTTAATTTTTGCGACATACAGTTCATAGGCTTGATTTAGTTCTCTCATTTCAGTCTTACTTGTTGTATCGAAGGCTAATTGGTCTTTATATATTATAACTGAAAATAAGAGTAAGAAAACGAATAAAGCTGAGCCACCAAGATTAGTTTTTGATTCTTTATACATAATGTAAAACATAATGCTAATTATTAGCATAAGTCCTAAGCCAATACCAGCAGCAATAAAAATCGAAAATGATAAAGAAATATCTGGTATGCTTAATACACTTAAAACAAAAATTAAAGGCTGAATGAATGTAAAAATCAATCCGGTTTTAAGAGCAAAAGTTTTAACATAATCTAAATATTCTTTATCATGGGGTTCAGCTTCTCTCTTGAAATATTTAAATATTATCAAAGCACAAGTAATTGCAAATGAGAATGAAATAAAAAATAGAAAATAAATTAACGTATTAGTCGACAATAAAATATTGAAAACTGAACTATCGTTTGTCCACCTTGATGAATCTGTAATTAATTGTAATACACCTACTAAGATATAAATTACAACAGCTAAAAGAATAAACCCTATTGTACCGGATTTTGATAATAGCTTACTATTACTCTTCTGAAAATTCTCAAACTCTCGTACTATGTTGTCGTTACTAGCCTTATCTATATTAACCAAATTAAAAATATTTTTTAATCTAAAACTATACTTATAGGTATAAATATAAATTAAAGCAACTGACAGCAATATTAAAGTGAATAAAAGATTTGAGTTAACATTTATATCTGCACTTAAAAGTAATTGGCTTAAAAGAAACATTAAACTTAAACTAGGAATAACACCTAATGCCAACGCCATCACTTTATTTCCTGTGAACATGTCAATCAGCTCACTAGAAAAAATTAGATCATTTCTATTACCCGTTTTCTTACCTTTTGAGAAATGCATGATTGAAAATAGGGTTGTACTCATCATAACACTTAAATATGGCAATAAAATCATAAGTGTTACAAAAAGTAAATACTTAAGAAGTAAAATATTTGTCGGCGACTGTGGAAAAACGATATTTTCAAGTATATCCATTAAATAATATTCCTAAATAAAATTATCTGAATAATTAAATAATTTTTTCTAACGAAATTACAATCAATACAAATAGTACATATGCATTAATCTGAAAAAAAGATTTTTTATAAATTTCTCTTCCATTTTTGAGCATTACTTTTGAAGAAAAATATAAAGTTATCAAGCCCGCAAGAATCAAAAATAAATTTGAAATAATACTTACAGATAAATTTGATAAATAAATTAATGAACTGGAAAAAACCAATATTACTATCCATGCAAAAGTAATCTGCGAAATTTGTTTATACGAAAATAAATTAGAGAGTGTAGGAAAACCAGCTTCTCTATATTGGTGATCATACATTAAAATTAATAACCAAAAATGAGGAATCTGCCAAATAAACATAAAAGATGCTAATGCTAAAATCTGGTTATCAAAAAGTCCTCCTCCTGATGCAACCCAACCGATTACTGGTGGTAATGCTCCAACGAGAGATCCAGGAATAATGGCAAAAGCTGTAAACTGTTTTAATGGTGTGTAAACCCCATTATACCAAACAAGTGTAAAAAGTCCTAATAACAAGACCGTAATGCTGTGCAATGCTAGTATAGTTGAACCAATTAAAATTAAAATTAACGAAATAAATAAAGCATTAAAAGCTGAGATTCTTCCAGATGGAATTGGTCTAACTTTAGTCCTTTCCATCTGATAATCAGAGTTTCGTTCTTGATATTCGTTCAATGCAGAGGCACCGCTAGCTAAAATTAATACTCCAATTGTAGGGAGTAAAAAATCCAGATTAATAGTTCCACTGTATAAAATAAAACCTACATAAGTTGTAACGGAAACAAAGAAAGTAATACGAAATTTAGTCAATTCAGATAAAATTCCAACAAATTCACTTAACTTACTTTTTTGAGTAATCTCACTTTTAGAATAATATGTTGTAGTGTTTATTGGCATAATTACTTTATAATTAACGAATCTGTAACTTCAATAGCTTTATTAGGTGAAACACTATCATACCAAACTTGATATTTGTCTTCCGGCATAACAACAACCTTTGTGTACATGGCTGAATGTTCTAGACCACAATACTCAGCGCAAGCAATATTATAACTACCTTCTTTTTCAGCTGTAAAAACTAAATATTGCTCCGAACCGCCAATTACATCCTGCTTAACTCTAAATGCAGGTATATATAATGAATGATTAACATCCGCAGATATCATGTTTAATTTTACAGGTTTATTAATGGGAACATAAAGTGTATCGAGATTAGCTCCATTTTCATAAATAAAATCCCAGTCCCACATTCTGCCGGTTACATTAATCTGCATAGCATCATCCGGAATATTTTTAAAGTCTTTATATCCAATAAAACCATAATAAAACATAGCCATTACCAAAATTAAAGGAATGACAAACCAGATTGTTTCTAAGAGAATACTTCCATGAATATCAACCGGTTTTGCCCCTTTTTTTCTGTTGTATTTGATTACAAAGAATACCATAGTTGCAGATATTCCAAGTAAAAAAATTAGAGAAACAACAACGATAAAAATCATTGCTGAATCTACAGTTTGAACATATGAAGTTGGATTCGAATTCATAAAATCTATTACCTATAGAAATAATCAAAAAATGTTAATGTAAAAATTGCTAACAAAGTAAATCCGCTAATTCCCAGAAATATTCTAAAAATTGGATCTTCAAACTTTATATGCATAAAGATATTTATAACCAAAGCAGATTTTATTGCAGCAATCGTTAAGGCTATTGCTAGAGTATACTCACCTAAGTTAATACCTGCGACTGTTACGGTTATTGAGGTCAAAGCAATAAGACTTATCCAGATTAAAAGATATGTACTATATCCAATATGATGATCTTCATGGGTTTCATTGTCTTGCATCAAAATCTCCTAGTGAATTAAATAGAATAAGGGAAATAAGAAAATCCAAATTAAATCTACTAAATGCCAATAGAGGCCAGCATTCTCAAGTTTAACATAACTGTCTTTATTAACTGAACCGGTGAAAATAAATCCTAAGACTATGGATAAAAATACCAGTCCAATAATAACGTGCAATCCATGTAATCCGGTCATTATGTAATAAAGACCATAAAATAAAATTTGACCGTCTGGTAAATTCATTAAGGTCTCACTTCCTGGATAAATTCCATGATGAATTTTTTCTGACCATTCAAAAAACTTATTAACCATAAATGCAAATGCAAGTATGTTGGTCATCAATAAAAGCATAATACTTAAATTTTTGTTTCCCTTCTGCAAGGCAGCAATTGATAAAGCAACGGTTAGACTACTTGTAAGAAGAATAATTGTATTTAGTGCACCGACAGTAGTATTTAATGCTAAGGCTGCAACTCTAAACTGATCAATATATTCATGACGATAAACCGCATAAACTAAAAATAATCCCCCAAAAAGAAGAAGTTCTGTGAAGAGGAATAACCACATTCCCATTCGCGCACCAACATCATCACGGTGAACTTCGTGTGAAATATCTGCAGTATGATTACTCATATTCTTCTCCCTTTGGTACATATTTCATGGTTTTAAGCTGACTAAAATCGTAAGGCTCCTTAGTGATAATTGGAATCTCATGAAAATTTTCTAATGGCGGTGGTGATTCAATGTGCCACTCTAAGGTAACGCCACCCCAAGGATTAGCTTCAGCTTTTTCACCACTTAGTAATGCTGAGATTAAATTATATATTATCAAAACTATTACAATAAGCATCAGCCAAGAACCAATAGTAGAAATCAATTGAAGATTTGTAAACTCAGGTAAGTAATCATAATATCTTCTCGGCATTCCCATATAGCCCAGAATAAACTTTGGGAAATAGAGTGTATTGAATGCAATAAAAAATAACGCCGCATTAAATGTGGCTAATTTTAGATTGTACATCTTTCCAGTCATTTTAGGGAACCAATAATAAAGAGCGGCAAAGAATATTGTTCCGGTGCCGCCAAACATTACATAGTGAAAATGTGCTACCACAAAATATGTGTCATGAACATGAACATCTGTAACAAGAGCACCAAGCACAAGTCCTGTTAAACCGCCAATTGTAAATAAAAATATAAAACTCATTACCCAAAGGAATGGCGGTTTTGGATCAATAGAACCTTTGTACATTGTTGCAACCCAATTAAAAACTTTAATTCCACTTGGTAATGCAACTATAAATGTTAAGAACGAAAATATTATTGCAGCAGTTTGACTAATTCCACTAGTGAACATATGGTGTGCCCAAACCAAATAACCAACAAAAGCAATAGCTAAACTTGACATTGCAATTGCTTTGTAACCAAATATTGTTCTTCTAGCAAAGGTTGGAATAATTTCCGACACAACTCCCATTGCCGGCAAAATCATTATATAAACTGCAGGGTGTGAATAAATCCAAAACATATGCTGGAATAAGATTGGATCACCACCTAAAGCTGGATCAAAAATTCCGACACCGAATAATCTCTCAAGCATTACTAATAAAATTGTAATTCCAATTACAGGAGTTGCAATTACTTGAATCCATGCAGTTGCGTATGTTGACCATACAAATAACGGCATTTTAAAATAAGTCATACCCGGTGCACGTAACCTGTGAACCGTAGTTATAAAATTGAGCCCAGTCAATATTGATGAAAAACCAAGAACAAATGCAGCAAATATTGCCAAAGACACGTTTGTATTAGTTCTTACAGAATATGGGATGTAAAAAGTCCAACCAGTATCAATTGGTCCGCCTTCTACAAATAAAGAAACTAAAACTAATGCTGCACCAATAAGATAAATCCAATATGATAGCAGATTAAGTCTGGGGAAAGCTACATCTTTTGCTCCTAAATGAATAGGAAGAAAAAAATTACCAAACACAGCAGGAATACCCGGAATGATAAAGAGAAATATCATTATCACACCATGAAGAGTAAATATTGTATTGTAAAGCTGAGCATCCATTATGGTTCTTCCAGGAGCAATTAGTTCAAGTCTCATTAATACACCAAGAATAACCCCGACAAAAAAGAATAATGAAACAGTAACTAAATACATAATCCCAATTCTTTTATGATCGGTAGTAAACAGCCAAGACATAATACCAGTAGCTTTCTTAGTCGTTCCCTCTTCTAAAAATGATTTATTTGAAATAGCAATTGTACCGTTTGCCATTAACACTCCTTTGTAGCTAATTTTTATTAAACTTAATTAAGTTTTCTTTTTTCTAATCACTAAAACTAAAAATATTGCTAAAACTCCTAACAACATTAACGAACCAATAATTCTTGTTATGTTCAGTGCGTATCCCCTTCCTTCGGGATCGTAACTAAAACAAAATTGCAGCATTTTTGCAACTGTAGGATTAGTCTTTCCGGCTTCAGCATCAAGAAGAGCCATTTTAACATCAAACTGATTAAACTGTGAACCAAAAATATATCTGGATATTTTTCCCTTTGGGGTAATAGTAATCAATCCGCCAGGATGTCTATATTCATCACCAATCTTCTTAAATTTAAATCCTGCTGACTTAGTAACTTCGTCAACAGTTAATGAATCACCAACTAAAAATGTCCAAGCATCACTCGGAAAATTTCTTTGAAGAGCTGTTAAATAATTTTCTTTTGTAATAGCTGCAATTTTTTCAGTTTCCTCATGATCAATACTAATCGTTAAAACCTCAAAATCCTTTCCCGGTGCAAGATCAACACGATCAACAACCCACGCAAGCTCTGTAAGTGTATTATTACAAATCCCAGGACATTCATAATAAACAAATGCTAAAAGAACAGGTTTATTGATCACACTATCAAGAGTAACTTTTTCTCCTTCTGAATTAGTGAATACTGCATCCATTGGTAAAAAGTCACCCAATTTTTCATCTATGCCAATCTCAATTTCATCATCCTGAGAAAGAAATGTACTGAATGATAAAAACAAGACAACAAATATGTATTTTACAATATTAATCTTGAACCTCTTTTTTATTACTTCAAAACAATCTGAAGCAATTAAAACATTTATATAATAATTAACCAATAGATGTACTTAAAAGTTTAAATAAACAATTTAACTCCTCTTTTGAAAGAAGAGTAACACTTGATTTAAATCCACTTTCAGAAGGGAAAGAAATTACACGGTTTACAAATTCCGATACAGTACTATTAGCAAAATCACGCTTAAAAATTGAAATAACCTTTTCTTTATTACTGCTGTATTTATTGAATAATTCAACCACATTTTTATTTGAATTAGCATTAATTTTTGTCAGTGTTTCATCGAAAAATGATTCATCAATGGATGCTTCAATAGCAATTTTTTCTTTTGCCATTTCTAAAGTAATTGTGCTTGGAGAAATAACTCCCTTTGACAATTCATAAGTTTTATCTAAAGCAGCAACTTCTTCTTGAGTAACTTGGGGATAGTCTGCAAAAGTTCTAATATAATGAATTATTGAAATTCTATCTTCAACCGGAATAAATTCATAAGCAACCATTGCCCCACCGGCAATTCCATTCTGCAACGTTTTGTAAAGATCTGCAAAGTTAACTCCATTTTTCCATCCTTCGAGCGAATGAAAATTTCTTGGAGGTGGATTTAATGCTGCTGCAGCAACTCCATTTCCCTTTCCATCTTCTCCGTGGCAAGATGCACAACTTGTGTTGTATAATTCCTTGCCTTTTGCTATCAATTCACTATTTGCATTTGAGATTATTCCTAAATCAATTGCAGGCATAATCCCACCCTTTTTCATTTCAACATTTATATTCACATCTAAAGAGTCTGTATAATTAGCCGGAACATTATTAAGCCCAGGTTTATCCATATGCTTTACAAAAAAGATTCCAACAATAACAAATAAAACTAGGTAGTAAGGAAATATCCAACCAAATAATCTTGACGGAGTCTTAGGCAATGCTAAAAAGTCTATTTCAGTTTCAATGTTTTTTTTATTATCCATAAATATTACCCGAGATTAGAGTCTAAAATCTAGTCCTCTTTTTAATTTTGGATCACCAATTGGTAAAAGGTTTACAGTTTTTGCTTTTAATGAAAACATTAAGAAGACAATACCAAATGCAAGAAGGAAAAATCCTAATTCTATCCATCCGATTGATACTCCATCTGGACTAAAAGTAGGCATAACTAAAAAGTACATATCCATAAAGTGAGCAACAAGTAACCAAATCGACATAAATTTTAATCTAGCACCATTTGTTTTCGAAGGTTGTGAAACCAGTGCAAAAAATGGTACAAAGAAATGAATTACAATAAATAAGAGCGAGAATATTAACCAACTTCCTTCCCATCTATTCAGAAACCAAAATGTCTCTTCAGGAAGATTTGCATACCAAATAAGCATAAACTGACTAAAAGCAATATATGCCCAAAAGTTTACAAATCCATAAAGTAATGCACCAAAACTATAATAATGATCCGATACAACATCTTTACCAAACATTCCTTTTTCATTTAGATAAACAATTAAAAATGTAATTATTGCTAAGGCACTAAGGAAAGTACCAGAAAAGTAGTAAACCCCAAAAATAGTGGAAAACCAATGAGGTTCTAAACTCATCATCCAATCAATTGAAGCAAAAGTAATAGTAATAGCAAAAAACGGAATAAAGATCGCACTATTTTTAACATTCTTTTTTGTTAAGGCTTGGTCCTTTGTCTGATCTTGTTTCTGTGAAGTCTTAGTAATAATAAAATAGAAAAGATACCAAATCACAAAATAGCCGATTATTCTTATTGTAAAGAATGTTTGATTAAGATAAGGTGATTTATGTGATAATATTTCATCATTTGCTACAACATCAAGATGCGTCCAATGATAGACATCATGCAAATTAAAGTAAATTGGTATAGCAACTATTGGAAGAATTAATAAAATAGAACCTAATATTTCAGCAACACGCCTAAAAGGTGTGCTCCATACTGCTCCGCCTATATATTCAATTGCAACTAAAAATAAAGAGCCTAGACCAATACTAGTCAAAAACATTAAAAGAATAATATTATTAAATGCACTTCTGGTAGAATCAGTAAAATAAGCTAAAATAACAAGAACAAGCCCAATTGCTGTTAAAACCATTCCAATCTTATTTATTATTGGAGGTAAATCTTTCTTAACATAATCTACATTATTATTTAAGGTTGAACTCATTATAAATCAGTCTCCTTAGCATTTAATGATCTTTGTAAAACTCTTAAATAATTTACTACTGCCCACCTTTCTTGTCGTGACAATTGTGAAGTGTATGAAGGCATAACATTCTGACCTTCAACAATTACATGATAAATTCTACCATCAGTCCATGTTCTTAATTTTTCAGAATGCAAACTAGGCGGATTTGGGAACTGTCCATTTAATCTGCTGTCTCCTTCACCCAAATAACCGTGACAAGGACTACAGTAAGTATTATATTTAGTTTTACCCAATTCAATATTTTCATCATTTGGAATAAGTGGATTCACCAATAGTTTACCAGCTTCATCCGGTTTTTTCTTAAATTGATATGGAATAAAACCTCTAGCAACAGTACCTTCAATAGGATTCTGCATTCCAGCTCCATTTTCAAACATATTTGAGTTTTCCTGAACAATTACTTTATCTTGTTTAGCCATCCAGTCAAATGGTAAAATATAAAGTAATTTATTTAAATGGAGATAGGCAGAGACTGAAACAAAAATTCCAACTGCTAACAAAAAGCCAATAAATTTAGGATCGGCAATTGTTGGTTTATACGATATTTCTTCATTGTCAAAATAAATTGGTGCAACTGTACTTGCACCTAATTTGGTAAATAATTCCTTTATTTCATCAACGTTAAATTTAGGATCAACTGCTTCAATATAAATTCCATATTTATCTGAGGAAACATTTTTCATATATTCTGTATCATGAAGAGGATGTTTATTATTAGGAAGCTTAAAATAAAAGAACAATAATGCAGCAACAGTACTTAATGTTCCAATTAAAACAGTAATTTCAAAAGTAATTGGAATAAATGCTGGTAATGGGAAAAATGGTTTACCGCCAATTACAATGGGATAATCAATTCCCATCATCCAACCCATTGTTAACAAAGCCAAAGCTGCACCACCAAGACCGGCGAATAAAGTTACAAATCCTAATTTTGAAGCATTAAGTTTCATAGCTGTATCCATACCATGCACTGGATACGGAGTATTTACATCATATTTAGTATAACCTTTCTCAGCAACAGTCTTAGCTGCTTTAATAATTTGGTTAGGCGTATCAAATAAGGCACTATATGAAAACAATCTTTCACTCATCTTAATGATCCTCCCCATGTGTTGGTTGCGAACCATCTACTACCGCCTTCACTTCTGCAATTGAAATTACCGGTAATGATTTTGTAAACAAAAGGACCAGAGTAAAGAATAAACCAAAACTTCCTATCAACAAAGAGGCATCAGTTAAAGTCGGTTTAAAATATGCCCAACTGGAAGGTAAATAATCTCTAGACAATGAAGTTACCGTTATTACAAATCTTTCAAACCACATACCAACATTAACAAGAACAGCTAAAATAAACATAAGTGGTATTGATCTTCTAATTTTCTTAAACCAAAATAATTGAGGAAAGATAACATTACAAGAAAACATTATCCAATAAGCCCAGAAATAATCCCCAAAAGCTCTATTCATAAATGCAAAAACTTCTACTTGAACACCGCTATACCAAGCCATGAAAAATTCCATTGAATATGCATATCCAACTAACATCCCAGTTAGTAAAATAATTTTATTCATTTTCTCAAGTGTATCTAGTGTGATAATATGTTCATAATTGAAAATTTTTCTGATGAATATTAATACGTTCTGTACCATAGCAAAACCAGAAAAAACAGCTCCAGCTACAAAATATGGTGGAAATATTGTTGTATGCCAACCTGGTAGAATTGCAACAGCAAAGTCAAAACTTACAATTGTATGAACCGACAACACAAGTGGAGTAGCAAAACCAGCTAAAATTAGATAAGTTAATTCATAATTTTGCCAGTGACGGTTAGAATGTCTCCAACCCAAACTTGTAATTGAATAGATTATTTTTTTAAGTTTATTTTTTGTTCTATCTCTGAGAGTAGCAAAATCCGGGATTAGACCAATGTACCAAAACACAAATGAAACTGCAAAATATGTGCTAACTGCGAACACATCCCAAAGAAGTGGTGATGTAAAATTTACCCATAAGGAATGCTGATTTGGATAAGGTAATAAGTAGATAGCAGCAAGCCATGGCCTACCAGTATGCATGATAGGAAAAATCATAGCTGTTATTACTGCAAAAATTGTCATTCCCTCTGCAAACCTTGCAATACCAGTTCTCCACTTTTGTCTGAATAAAAATAATATCGCAGAAATCAGTGTACCAGCGTGACCAATACCAATCCAGAATACAAAGTTTACGATTGGTAAGCCCCAGCCAACGGGATTATTATTACCCCACATACCCGTTCCATAGTATAATGATGCTGCTAATCCAAGTCCGCCAATTGTAAGCATTGTCAGAGTTACCATTAAAGCTAGGTAAAACTTTTTGTCCGGCTTAGAATCGAGTGGTTTAGAAATTATTTCATCAAGTGTCCGTAGAGACGGTCTTCCTTCTACAACCGACCTCTCTTGAGCGTAATCAACACTACTCACTATAAATCCTCCGTACGAGTATTTCTAATTTTCGCCAAATAGGTTACATTTGGTCTGATATTTAATTCTTCTAATACATGATAACTTAAATCATGTTCTCTATGTTTTGTTACAGTTGAGTTTTCATTGTTCGAGTCACCGAAAACAATAGCATTTGTTGGACATGCTGATTGGCAAGCTGTTGTTACTTCATCTGCTCTTATTTTACGTCCTTCTTTTATTGCGGTTTCTCTTACTTCCATGATATTTTGAATACAGAAAGTACATTTCTCAATCACACCACGAGAACGAACGGTAACTTCAGGATTATTTACTAAATAAGTTAATTCATTATCATAGTGTGCATCTTCAAAATGATCCCTGAAATTAAAGAAATTAAATCTTCTAACTTTATATGGACAGTTATTTGCACAGTACCTTGTTCCAACACAACGGTTATAAGCCATTTGGTTTAATCCGTCCGGACTATGATTTGTTGCGTTAACCGGACAAACATTTTCACAAGGTGCATTATCGCAATGCTGACAAAGCATAGGCTGAGTGCTAACAATTGGTTCTTCCGGTGTTCCGCTGTAATAACGATCAATCCTCATCCATTGCATTTCTCTACCCATAGCAACTTGGTCTTTACCAACAACAGGAACATTATTTTCAACATTACACGAGCTAATACATTCAGAGCAGCCTAAACATTTGTTTAGATCAATGCTCATTGCCCACTTTTCATTTTTGTATTCATGGGACTCAGTGATACTGAAAATATCATGTTTATGCTCATGCAAGAATTCTGGATTATTTTGATACTCTTCTAAAGTCCCTTCTTGAATTATTTTTCTAATTCTATGAAAATCCTTCACAAAATCATCATCAAGAGAATGATGTTCTTGAGTTGAAGCCAATTTATATACTTCCCCAGTCTTGGTAATTGAAGCATCACCAAATATATATTGGGAATTATTTTCTGAGCTTAAAAACAAATTAGCATTAAACCCAACATCATTTGCAACATCACCAGAATTTTCTCTTCCATAACCAAGTTCTACAACAATTGTATCTTCAGCCATACCAGGCTGAATAAGTACAGGTAATTCTACTTCATTGCCACTAACTTTAACAATAATTAAGTCATCGTTTTCTAGATTGTATTTTCCTGCTGTTGCGGGTGCAAGTGCCGCAAAATTATCCCAAGCTACTTTTGTAATGGGATGTGGTAATTCCTGAAGCCAGCCATTGTTAGCATATTTACCTGTTCCAATTGTGTAATTATTCTGCAACACAACCGTCAAACCGGTATTTGGCAAATTTGAGTTCTTTATTGATGCCTGTTTTAAGTTTGCAATTTCAAATTCTTTAGGTTTAATTTTTACTATGCCATCATGAAGTGCAGTTAACCAAAATGTTTCAAAACCTGCAGCAAAATTACCTTTATCATAAATATTTTTCTTAAAACTATCCTTAACGAATATTTGATATTCAGCTTCTTCAGAATTATTATTTATCCAATCCAGTAAAACAGTTTCTTTCTGTTGTGTATTCAATAAAGGAGAAATTACTGGCTGCTGGAGAGAAACATAACTATTTCTTGTTTGATGATATCCCCAAGATTCAAGAATGTTATTTAAAGGTAAAATAAATTGTGATACTGATGTAGTTTCATTTGGTGTCTCTGACAAAGATATTACTGTTTCAACATTCTTCAGAGCCTCTTTGTAACCGTAACTTGGAGCTAACTCATAAACGGGATTAGAATCAAAATGAATAATAGCCGAAACCATTCCACTATTCATATTGGAAACCAATTCTTTGAATTCTCCACTTGTTGAAATAGTATTGTCCACCAGATAAGCTTGTTCAAAATTGTATAAACTTGAATTTCCTAATAATACATTTAGTAAATTAACCAGCATATGAGTTTCGGTCGGTAGAGTATCTCCGGCATAAACAATTGACTTTCCTTTGTTATTTGCTAAATC
>RCND010003607.1_pt1 | contig 15281 bp, 7 predicted proteins | sample 2041351 | NCBI WGS metagenome assembly RCND01 (sample SAMN09708230, study PRJNA481090) | Marine sediment metagenome, whole genome shotgun sequencing project. | biome: marine sediment; feature: ocean; material: sediment; isolation source: Sewage treatment plant 12B marine sediment (STP12B) ...
ACTCTTTATAGTATGCTGCGTCTTTCGATTTAAAATTGGGCACGGCAATAACAAGAGTTCCGTTTTCTTCTATGTGCCAAACTATTTTCTCAATTTGATTTTCCAAATCAGGCAAATGTTCCAAAACATGCCATAAAGTGACTACGGAATACTTTTCTCTGGGCAAAACCTCCATGCTTGGCAATAGGTTTACGCGTTTTTCTCCGGCTCGCATTCTGGCGTCATAACTAGGTTCTACACCCGTTGTGACCCAATCTCTGTTTTTGGAAGCCAGTAAAAAATCTCCTGTTCCCGCCCCAATGTCCAAAAGACTTTTGCGATCTTTTGAATACTTTGTTATCAAATTAACTTTTTTGCCTAAGCTGTATTTCTTTATAACTTGATAAACCTTATCTACAAAAGTTGTGTTCGCATCCGTATGTGAAATATACACGTCACTTTTATAATACGCATCCATGTGCTCAGGCTGAGGTCTCGTGACCAACATGTCAAGATCTTCGTCGAGTAGTAATTCAAACTCCTCTCCAGAAATTGAAAAGTCATTAGTTTTTAAAAATGGCTTCATTGTTCGTGTTAGGGGCTAAATATTCTTTCTTTATAACGCGAAGATACTTTAAATCAGCTTCCCTTGAAAGAGCGCAATTGGCGAAACAGCGCTTCTGCAAATCGTCCTTCAGCTCGATTAATAAATTCTGATTTTCCGGAAATAGGATACCTCAAGGTTTATCCGCTAAATGAATGCTCATGCTCTTCATTCTCCAAAGCTTTATTTAAAACAAGGTGAATTCAAAGCAGCTCTAGGTTCCACTTCCTGTCTGGAGTTTCTACCTCCTAAAAGAACTGTTCTCTTTCTTTAGTGTCTTCACCAACAACTAGGTGCTGATTCTAAAGACTTCCAAATTTCTTTCCCCTAAATAAGTTTGTAGTCTGGAATTTTGAGTGCGATACTAAGCGAAACCTAAGATTGCACAAAGCTCGGGAACAAGTACAAGTCCCCACATGATATCGTGGTTTGATGATTTTCATCCTAGTATATAAAAACAAGACAGCGCTAGTAAAAAATACAATATTGAATAGCGGTCTTAGCGAATTTTCGGCACATCGGATTGCGAGAATCTTCGTCATTTTAGATCTAAAAACTTGATGTTCCACGTGGAACATCAAGTTTATCGTCCCATAAAAACCAATAGTACGCTAATGTCAGAAGGGGAAACACCACTAATTCTTGATGCTTGTGAAATCGTTACAGGTCGAATAGCATCCAGTTTTTCCCTTGCTTCATAGGAAAGTGATTTCAATCTTGAATAATCAAAACCCTCAGGAATTCCAATATTCTCTAAACGGTGCAATTTGTCAGCGTTTACTTTTTCCTTCGCGATATAACCAGAATACTTAACCTGCACCTCGGTCTGCTCAAGGACCTCTCTACCCAAATTATTTTCTTCAACAAATTCAGAGACTGATTCCAATTGTAACATATGATCCATAGTTACTTTTGGTCTAGAAAATGCTTTATACATCTTATCGGATTGCCTTACTAAGGCCGAATCAACACTTTCCAAAATAGGATTAATATCCTTTGGAAGTACACTAGTATCTTTAAAGAACTTCACAAAAGCATCGGACTTCTTTTGTTTTTCTTGCATTCTAGTTAACCTTTCTTCACTCGCAAGACCAATTTCATGTCCCATGGGCGTCAAGCGTAAATCAGCATTGTCTTGACGTAATAGTGTTCTATATTCTGCCCTAGAAGTAAACATTCGATAGGGTTCATCGGTTCCTTTTGTAATCAAATCATCAATTAAGACACCAATGTAAGCCTCATCTCTTTTAAGAATAAAAGGGTCTTTTTCATTAATCTTTAAATGGGCATTGATACCTGCCATCAATCCTTGGGAAGCCGCCTCCTCATAACCGGTAGTACCATTTATTTGGCCAGCGAAATAGAGGTTGTTTAATAACTTTGTTTCCAGAGTATGTTTCAATTGAGTAGGAGGAAAATAGTCATATTCAATAGCATATCCTGGTCTAAAAAATTTAACCTGTTCAAAACCAACAACAGAACGCAACGCTTTAAACTGTACATCTTCCGGAAGCGAAGTCGAAAAACCATTTACATATACCTCAACGGTATTCCACCCTTCTGGTTCCACAAAAAGTTGATGACTATCCTTATCTGCAAAACGATTAATTTTATCTTCAATAGAGGGACAATATCTTGGCCCAATACTTTTAATACGTCCATTGAACATCGGCGAACGATCAAAACCCTCTTTAAGCAAATCATGAACCAAAGCACTGGTATGGGTCATATGACAATCCCTTTGGTTCTTCAAGACAGGCGTGTTCAAATACGAAAATTTTTCAGGTCTTTCATCCCCTGGCTGTAGAATCATCTTAGCATAATCCAAGGAACGACCATCAACTCTAGGTGGAGTTCCCGTTTTCATTCTTCCACTCTCAAAACCCAAATCTGTCAACTGTTCTGTAATTCCAGTAGCGGCCTTCTCACCGGCACGACCTCCCCCAAAATGCTTTTCACCAATATGAATCAATCCGTTTAAAAAAGTGCCATTTGTTAATACCACCGCTTTTCCCTTAATGTCAAGGCCCAGAGAGGTACGAACACCGGTCACCCTGTCTCCTTCAACCAAAAGGCCATTTACCATTTCTTGATAAAAATCACAATTTGGAGTATTCTCTAGAGCCATTCTCCATTCTTCTGCAAAACGCATTCTATCATTTTGAGCCCTTGGACTCCACATCGCTGGTCCTTTTGATTTGTTCAGCATTTTGAACTGAATGGCAGACTTATCCGTTACTATTCCGCTATAACCTCCAAGCGCATCAATCTCTCTAACGATTTGGCCTTTTGCAATACCCCCCATGGCCGGATTACAAGACATTTGACCTATCGTTTGAAGATTCATGGTAACCAACAAAGTTTTGGACCCCATGTTAGCAGCAGCAGCAGCCGCTTCCGCGCCCGCATGCCCCCCACCAACTACAATAACATCATACTCTTTTTCAAACATTTCTTCCTGCTTCATTTATTGTTCCACGTGGAACAATAACATTTTTTCGTTTTCTTTCAGCCGCATTATCTCTTGGTCTTCCTTCACTTTGTCATTATACTTCAACAAATGTAAAATTCCATGCGCCATAACCCTTCTTAACTCATTTTCTAATGAAACCCCGTATTCAATAGCATTCTCCTTAACCCTCTCAATTGATATGAAGATATCACCACTGATATTCGTTCCATGACAATAGTTAAAGGTTACAATATCAGTCAAGGTATCATGCGCTAAATACTTTTGATTTATCTTGAGAAGATAATCATCAGTACAGAAAACATAACTTATTGGCCCTAAGATTCCCCCCTCAGAAAGAATTATCCTCTGTATCCAATCAGTATAAAAACTTTGGTCTTCTAAACTGAAATTAGTCTCGTAATGATACTCAATCATTAGTATTAAAATAATTCTTAACTTTCTCCTTGAAATTTTGCCGCAAAGGTAAGGTTTGCCGATTCAAAATTTCGATTTCATTACGATAATTCTCTAGTTGTGAGGGTTTAGTAATAATTGGGTTATTGTGCTGGTTTCTATTCGAGTTGCTCTCCCGCTCCTGTTTTTTGCCTTGTTTCATAGCCGCATTCTCCAATTTTAGTAGTTCGTATTGAATAGTATTCATTTTATTCATCCCATTTTGGGTAATACCGTTCTCAAGTAACTCATTTTCAAAGTCTTCCATTTGACGAACCAGCTTCTCCCCTAATTTTCTATCACTGGAATTAATCATATCTTGAAGCTGTTCTTCAAGTTTCTGTCGAATCAACTGTTGTTCCTTATAGATTTCATAGATCTCTTTCAACTCTTCCTCTCCCAGCCCATTTTTTCCTCCCTGACCGCCTTTTCCGTTTTGTAGTCCTTGACCTTGACCACCTTCACCTCCCTTTTTATCTTGACCTTCCTTTCCCCTACCGTTTTCTCCTTGCCCTTTTGTGCCCTGCCCAGCTTCTCCCTTTTCTCCTTCTTTCCCTTGACCAGGCTTCTTGCCTTTACTCCCTTTTTCTCCCTCTCCTGGCTGCTTTCCTTCACCTTCTTTTCCTTTGCCCTCCATTTTTTCCTTTAAATCTCCTTGGCTCTTTATAATATCTGGCAATTGAAACCCTTGACCATCTCCTTCGCCCTGGCCGGCTTGCATACTTGCTTGCATATTATCCAAGATATTAGCCAAGAAATCAGAGAGTTCATTGGAGGCGTTTAATACATATTTCTGATAAGATACTCCCTGGTATATTTGATTTTCAGCTATACTTTCTAAGGCCTTGTCCGTATTATAATATACCTCCGTAATTTGTTCATTGACAAATTCTGAAAGCTCGGCCCTACGCAACGATAAGGAAAACAAGCTATCATCGACGTGCTCGAAAAGCTCCCTAAGTTCTTGTTGCTTCTTTATGCTTCCAGAGAATTGAGGTGTATCCAAGTCCGCCTTTTCCAAGCTATCAAAAAGATTTTCCTGTTTAAATGAGAATGTGACTAGATTATCCAAAATTTGTCTCAACATCTCTGCGTCTTCGGTAATTGAAGAACCTCCTCCTCCTCCAGCAGCCGACTTTTGTAATTGCTCGCTCATTTCTTTCATCTTCTGCGCTGCCGCCTTTTGCTTCTTCATGGCATTGTTAGCGCTCTCTTCTTTCTCCTTTGAGCCAGGTGATTGTTCCTCTTGGTTTCTATTAATTTCCTTCAGAGCGTCTTTTTGGTCCTCCTTTACGGCACTCTCCTTCTCCATATCAATCTTAAGATTGATGGGCTTTTTCAAATCCTCATTGTCTTTTCTGAGCTCCTCTAGTTCTTCTGATAGCTCTTTAAAATCTTTGTTTAATTCTTCTTGGGCGTCCTTTTCATAGTCCTCTCCGATTTTCTCGTTGGAGAGATCTTCTTGTTCATTAGCCAATTTTTCTAAATCTAATGCCAGTTGCGCCGCCTTTTCAGTCACATAATACCTTTTGGTTAATTCCAGAAGTTGTTCAAGATTACGTTGACTATTTTGTTGTTTCTTTCCTAGTTCCTCAAGACGTTTGGTCAATTCCTCCTTATCTATTTTATCGGCAATTTTGCTTAACGCTTCCAGTAGTTTCTCGTTCTTCTTTGCTTCGATTTCTTGACGCTCTAAACGTTCCTTCAGCATTTCATTACGCTTGTCATCTTCTTTGTTCTTCTCCAGATTCTCCTTTAGCTGCTTACTGAACTTCTGCATCATATTCTCTTGTTGCTGCTGTTTTTTAAGAAAATCCTTAATCTGGTTCTGGTCATTAAAATTAAGCTGCTTCTTTTCCTTCTGGCCCCGATTAATTTCCTGCAAGGTTTCCTCCTGTTCTTTGAACTTCTGTAACGACCTATCCATATTGTTTATGAGGCCCTGCTGTGATTCTAATTCCTTGTTCTTTAATTCGTCCTTGTCGAGTAAAGACGTAGTAAAGACTTGGCTTTTCGAGGATTTTCCGTTATGAATTCTATCATTATCTGTAGCCTCAAAGTAAAAACTGTAATTTGTATCTGGTGTTAACTCAAGCCCTGAAGGAAAGGTGTAGTAAAACTGGTTAAGGTTCGAAATAGGTTTTTCAATAGAAAGGATTTGTGCGTTTTTGGCATCATTCTCCGGATAACACACCAATTTTATGTCTTGAACACGATAATCATCAGCGGCTTCACCTACATAATAAGAGGTATTTGGATTCAAGGAATCAAGCACCTGTCTGACTTTTATAGAGGGATAGGCATCTTTGACGACATCAAAGTTATATGCCAAACGCTCATAGTCTGTAACATTCTTATTGGAAGTAGAAAGTTCGTATGATAAATCTGAATACACTCTTTTTGATAATTCAAATGCGCTGGCCTCTTTTATAAATATCAAGGAAGTGTCAGAGGTGATTAAATTTACGCGCTCTGCATTTTTGCCCTCTATTTTCCACGTTACTTTTGTGCCTTCTGGAAAAACAGCATTGCCGGTACTCTTTAAAATCTCTCCTTTACGCCCCGTATATGTTGGGTACTCCAAAACAATCTCAAAATTCTCAATTGATGGTGTTTTTAGCGCATTCAAATGATAGTTTTTAGATTGTACATTGTTTGCAAAAAAGAAGAAGTCGGTTGATTTTAAAGGTGGCGAAAGTGTGTATTGATACGTACCATATTGTTCTTGTAACTGTAACTTTTTACCCTCAATGTCAATATAAACAATGTCTGGGCGCACATCTCCATCTACACTAACCTCTATGGTATACGCTTTGTCATTTAATACATCTAAGTCATTGGATAGTAATTTAAAGCCAAATGGCGCTGGCTTTTCATAGGCTAGGTCATAATTTACGATTCGTTTCGTAGAACCGAAGAATTCCTTCATATCTCCACCTATCCAAACCACCCCGAAAAACAGAAGTGGAATCATAAAATACTTTGCAAATTTCAAATTCTCCTTAAAATCTACTGCTTTCACAAAAGGAATGGGCTTCATCTTCTCAGCACGTTGTTCTATACTGGCCAGTAACAATTCAGATTGCTCTTTGTCCTCAACAAGCTCCAAAAGATTGTATAATTTGTCATCAACCTCTGGAAAGTGCTTCCCGATTAACAATGACGCCTGTTTGTTGGTAATACCCCTTTTAATTTTAAACAAGTAAAACAAAGGCGAAAGTATGTATTTGTACAAAAGATAAAGTTCAACACCCACAAAGACCATCAAGAGTATCAACCGTCCCGTGGAATTAAGCCATAAAAAATATTCAACCCCTAGAATGCTGAAGAAAAATAGCAATCCCAAAGTCAAAAACACCAGAATTCCACCAATCAATATCTTGGTATAGTATTTTGCGCTGAACGCAGCTAGTTTACCCTGTATGTTCTGATAACTATCCAATTGCTCCTTTTTTAAGACCAAGATACCCGTTATCAGAAATTTAAACATCAAATTCTTGTTAAAAGGTTGCTTCTGCGAGATTTAAACGGTCAGAACCAAAGAGAATCATCTACTTTTCTACTAATTCGAGTTAAACTAAAGAAACTAGCATGAGCCGATGATATTTGCATGAGGGCATTTTATATCTTTGCAGCCTAAAATTTAATGCTTCATGAATAAAGATGTCCGTGTTCGTTTCGCGCCCAGTCCTACTGGGGCCTTGCATATTGGCGGAGTGCGTACCGCACTATTTAATTACTTATTCGCAAAACAGAATAATGGTGTTTTTGTCCTGCGTATTGAGGACACCGATCAAAACCGATACGTTGAAGGTGCCGAACAATACATTGTCGATGCTTTAAACTGGTGCGGTATTCCTTTTGACGAAGGGCCTGGTAAAGAGGGAGATTTTGGTCCTTATAGACAGAGCGAACGTAAACATCTGTACAAGGAGTACGCAAATAAGCTTGTAGAAAAAGGCCATGCCTACTATGCCTTTGACACTTCAGAAAAATTGGCTTTTCATAGAAAAGATCATGAGACCAAGGGAAAAACTTTTATTTATAATTGGCACAATCGCTTAAAGCTAGTCAACTCTCTTTCACTTACCCAAGAAGAAACAAAACAAAAACTGGATTCCGGTGAGGAGTATGTCATACGGTTTAAGTCACCAGAGGATAAAAAGCTCGTATTACATGACATCATTCGAGGTGAAATTCATATTGACACGAATATTCTAGATGATAAAGTGCTATTTAAAAGTGATGGCATGCCTACGTATCACCTAGCCAATATCGTTGATGACCATTTGATGAAAATCAGCCACGTTATCCGAGGAGAGGAATGGCTACCTTCCCTAGCATTACATCAGCTACTTTACAATGCTTTTGAATGGAATGCGCCTCAATTCGCTCATTTACCTTTAATCATGAAACCTGTTGGTAAAGGTAAATTAAGCAAGCGAGACGGAGAGAAAATGGGGTTTCCCGTGTTTCCCTTATCTTGGAATGATTCGATTGGGTATCGTGAAACAGGTTATTTTTCAGAAACCGTTATCAACTTTCTGGCACTATTGGGGTGGAATCCTGGTACGGAACAGGAAATTTTCAGCTTGCCAGAGTTGATTTCTACCTTTAGTTTGGAAAGGGTCAATAAATCCGGAGCTCGTTTCGACCCTGATAAGACTAAATGGTATAACCAACATTATTTGAAGGGAACTAGTGTTGAAGCGTTGGCTGATTTGTTCAGGCCCTATTTAGCAAAGCATATTGATTTAGGCCTTGCCGCCGCTTCCCCCGAGAGACTTAAAATAATTATTTCACTCATAAAAGAGCGTGCGACTTTTGTTTCTGATTTTTGGGAGCTCTCACATTACTTCTTTATTGCTCCTTTGTCTTATGATGAAAAAGCAGTCAAGAAGCAATGGAAAGAGGACACCTCTGATATTATGAACCAATTGGTATCTGTATTGAGAACTACTTCTGAGTTCTCTTCACAAACGAAGAAGACGTAAAATCATGGATTACGGCAAAAGATTTCTCGTTTGGTAGGGTTATGGCGCCGCTTCGTTTAGCGATTGTTGGCGCTATGCAAGGGCCGCATGTTTTCGATATCCTAGAGTTGATCGGAAAAGAAGAAAGTATTACAAGAATTAAAAATGCCATAGCGGCACGTGAGTAGTCAAAAAATTGGATTGGTTAAAATCCTTTTTAGAACTGAATGCGCTTCTCCTTTTTTTGTAACAAAAATGGGTAAAGCGCTACAGATATAGGAAAGTCTTGCTATATTCATTAACAAATCTAAAATTCACTATTATGGGCAGTTTTCTCTTTATTCCAATTATTATCCTAGGATTATTTATCTTGATTTCATCCTTTTTTACTGTTAAACAACAGACCGCTGCAATCGTTGAGCGTTTTGGTAAATTTCATAGTGTACGCCAATCTGGTCTTCATCTTAAAATTCCGCTAGTTGATCGTATTTCAGGAAGAATGAGCCTAAAAATTCAGCAATTAGATGTTATCATTGAAACAAAAACATTAGATGACGTTTTTGTACGTTTAAAGGTTTCCGTACAATACAAAGTAATTAAAGAAAAGGTGTATGATGCTTTTTATAAATTAGACTATGCCCACGATCAAATCACCTCCTATGTATTTGATGTGGTACGTGCAGAAGTTCCAAAAATGAAACTGGATGATGTTTTCGTACGGAAAGACGATATTGCTATAGCTGTCAAATCAGAACTTAATGAAGCAATGATAAATTATGGCTACGATATTATCAAGACCCTAGTTACCGATATCGATCCTGACGCGCAAGTAAAGGAGGCAATGAATCGCATCAACGCCTCAGAGCGTGAAAAAATCGCTGCCCAATTTGAAGGGGATGCCGCGCGTATTCTTATTGTGGAGAAAGCAAAAGCAGAAGCAGAAAGTAAAAGATTGCAAGGCCAAGGTATTGCCGATCAGCGTCGTGAAATCGCCCGTGGATTAGAAGAATCCGTTGAAGTATTGAACAAGGTTGGAATCAATTCACAAGAAGCGTCAGCATTAATTGTTGTTACTCAGCATTATGATACATTGCAGTCTATAGGGCAAGAAACCAATAGTAATTTAATTTTGTTACCCAATTCACCTCAGGCAGGCAGCCAAATGTTAAACGATATGGTTGCTAGTTTTGCAGCCAGTAATCAAATTGGTGAAGCCATGAAAAAGAATAAACCCAAGAAATTGGATAAGTAAAAATTTAGTAACCAATATCCCGCCTTCTACTATGGAAGTGGGATATTTTGTTTTACGCCCAATTAAAGCTATCTAGCGCATTTTACAGCAGCTGATTAATCTTTGGGCATGTTATTGTCAAAACCTTCTAAAATCGCTTTAAACAAAGGCGCTTTGATAGAAAATACCGATTACCTTATTAATTAGAATAAGAAAAATCTATATCAATTATTTTGTTGGATTTTGGCCCAAGAATCCCGTAATCCTACTGTTCGATTAAAAACCAATTTCTCGGAGTTTGTATCAGGGTCCACACAAAAATATCCCAAACGCTGAAATTGAACCCTATCTTCAATTTTTGAATCTTTTAAACTTGGTTCTAAATAACCAGTAATTATTTCTAGCGCATCCGGATTGATGAATTCCATAAAATCCTTATCCTTATGGGTATCCGGACTTTCATCTGTAAAAAGACGATCGTACAATCGAATTTCTGCTTCAATGGCATGTTCGACTGAAACCCAGTGAAGGGTCCCTTTTACCTTTCGAAGACTCTCTTCAGTCCCGCTTCCGCTTTTGCTTTTTGGGTCATAGGTACATTGCACTTCAATAATATTTCCATCGACGTCTTTTGTACAACTGTTCGCCTTAATGATATACCCATTCTTTAAACGTACTTCACCAGCTAATTTCAAACGAAAAAACTTCTTATTGGCTTCCTCCTTGAAATCAGCCTTTTCAATGTATAGTTCTCTTGAAAAAGGTACTTTTCGCGAACCTGCAGACTCATCGCCTGGATTATTTTCGGCCTCTAGCCATTCTTCCGCACCTTCTGGATAATTAGTAATGACCACCTTCAGGGGGTCGAGCACGGCCATAACCCTTGGGGCAACCTTGTTCAGATGATCTCGAACTTGAAACTCCAAAAGGGAAACGTCGATTAAATTGTCGCGCTTGGCAATACCTATAGTATCCGCGAAATTACGAATAGCCTCAGGAGTATACCCGCGCCTTCTCAAGCCAGAAATAGTTGGCATTCTAGGGTCGTCCCAACCATTTACTGCGCCCTCTTCAACCAACCGCAGCAACTTTCGCTTACTGACTAAAGTATGACTCAGATTTCTTCGCGCAAATTCTCTTTGTTTTGGGCGAACTTTTCTTTCTTCCACAATTTGGTTTAAAAACCAATCATATAATTCCCGGTGCATGGCAAATTCCAAGGTACAAAGTGAATGTGATACTTGTTCAATATAATCACTCTCACCGTGCGTCCAATCGTACATCGGGTAAATACACCAATCGGTATTTGTGCGATGATGCGCCTTGTGTAATACACGATACATGATAGGATCACGCATCAGCATATTGGGCGAGGTCATATTAATTTTTGCCCGTAACACATGTTTGCCCTCTTCAAACTTTCCGGCTTTCATGCCCTCAAACAATTCCAAGTTTTCCACTACAGAACGATTTCGATATGGACTCTCCACTCCTGGTTCGGCTGGGGTTCCCTTTTGTGCGGCCATTTCCTCAGAAGATTGACTGTCCACATAGGCCTTTTCTTTCCTTATTAAAAAAATCGCCCAATCATAGAGCTGCTGGAAGTAATCAGACGCATACCGTTCGGTATTCCACTTGTAACCGAGCCATTCCACATCCCGTTTTATAGCATCCACATATTCCTGTTCCTCTTTAGCTGGATTAGTATCATCAAACCTGAGGTTTACCGGCGCTTCATAGCGCTCCCCTAGGCCAAAATTCAAACATATTGAACTGGCATGTCCAATATGCAAATAACCATTCGGCTCCGGAGGAAAACGAAAACGTAAGTCCTCCTTAGGAAAGCCATTTTCAAGGTCTTCCTCAATGATATGCTCTAAAAAATTCAAGGATCGTTCAGACTCGTTCATAGGGTGTTTTTAAGAATCTACAAAAATAGGAAAAATGCCCTGATAACGGCCTAGAAAAATGTCCCCCCATACAAATACATGCGTTTCACAACAAATTCCTTTCCCGCTACAACATTATATTTCGCACACAATAATTAAAATACATATTTGTTATAAATACAGTATAAGGACAATTTAGAGCGGTAATGGGCGATAACCGTAAAATTTAAACTAACGCCTATTGTTTTATCAGGACCCAAATCCAAATAGAACTGTAGTGACTTTAAAACTACGACTACTTATGAGATCAACACTAGTAACCCGAGTTCACCTTTTTCTAACAACCGTATTACTGTTAGCCACATCGCAGGTATTTTCACAAATAGCAGTAAAGGCTCCTGAACCAGCCGATAATCCGAACCTTGCAGGGAATTCTCCATGGACAGCCATTTGTGCAGGTGTTGGTGGGTTCAATCAATACTACGCAAATATCAGCTGGGCAGGCACAGCAAATAACGATAATGAATTCATTCTTGAGCTATCTGATGCAAATGGAGCTTTTACCAATGCGGTTGAGCTTGCTAGAGCTAGCGACCAGAATACAAATGGTGCAAAAGAATTTGATATTGAATTCTCTGTTCCCGCTAACACGCGAGGTAACGGATATAAGATGCGAGCAAGAAGCACAAGCCCTGTTAGTTCGAAAGAATCAGATAGTGCATACAATATGTACTATATGGATGTCACCACAAATCTTAACATTAGTGAGTTAGGTGATGGCGTACCTCCTGGAAATTTGTGCGACCCTAGCGCGCTCAACTTACAAGTTGACAATATTCCTAATCCTGAAACATATCAGTATATCTGGTATAGAAGCGGAACTGAGCTGACCTCAGAAACCAGCCATACCATAACCATTACACAGTCTGGAATGTACCAGGCTTTTATCGATTATGGTGACATTTGTACTGGATCTGGTAATACGGATTCAAATATCGTTACCGCTACCATTGGCTCAACCGGACCGGGCATAGGAATAAGCCCACCAAGTAAAACAGCACTATGCGCTGGGCAAACCGAAACCTTAACCATCGATACAACCGACCCTTCCTGGAGCTACCAGTGGTATAAAAATGATACCGCTATACCGGGAGCGCTAGCAACTAGCTATATTGTCGATGCAAACTTCGCCGGTTTTGAAGCAGATTATCAAGTAGAAATCTCCGCCATAGGTATTTGTACTCAACGCTCAGCCGCTGTAACTATCACTAACGCCGATAACTTTACAGTAACCCGTAACAATCCAGCTAATATTGTTGTATTGCCTACGGGTCCAGAAACCTTAAACGTAACCACAAATGCTGTATCGCCTACGTACCAATGGTATCGAAATGGTTCCGCAATTGGAGGGGCAACCAATAGCTCTTTGGACATTACCCAAGAGGGTACGTTCTATGTGGCAGTAACTCAAGCCGGAGGTACTTGCCCTGGTACGGTGAAAAATTCAGAAACCACAATCGCCGTTGTGCCCGCCTCATTTGAAATAATTACCGACTATAATGGTTCTTATACTTCTTGCCAAAATACAGATGTCATTTTAGAAGTTGCGACCATTAATGCCGTAGCAATTGATGGAAGCAAAACAGATGTAACCGCACAATTAGAATCTTCTTTTGTCTATCAATGGCAAAAAGACGGTATTGATGTATCTGGAGCTACGACTCAAAATATAAGTTTAACAGCCACTTCCGAAAATGGAGATTATACCGTTGATGCGGCTCTCAATACATATAATGATACATCAAACCTATTGGCTGTTCAATTATTGACTAACGAGACGGTAACTATAAGTAGTACAAGTACCACGTATTGCAATTCATCAGATACTGTTACGATAAGCACCTCTACCGATCTTAACACAGAGAATTACCGCTGGGAACGAGATGGTACGTCAGTCAATACAACTGATGCAGACCTAGCAGTTACAGCGCCCGGAACATACCGATTGGTACTGGATAAGAATGGTTGCGACCTTGTTTCAAATGAGATTATCATTAGCCCGTTGGATTCAAACCTTATCACATTGGATGTTAATGGTGATGTGATTTTTCCTGAAGGAAGTTCAAAAACCGTTCGGGCAAGTGGAGGAACATCTTACGAATGGTTTGATAGCAACAATATTCTAATGAGCAGTGACGCAACGATGACCTTCACCGAAGAAGGCAACTATCTCTTAATAGCCAGCATCGACAACTGTGAGGTGTCACAAACACTAACGGCTACTTATTTAGATTTATTCAATGTGCCCAACGTCATAACACCAAACGGTGATGGCGCAAATGATTTATGGGTAATTCCCAATACGTATTCAAACAAACAAGAAGTTCGCGTCATCATATATAATGATCAAGGCATCGAGCTTGTAAACGAAACCAACTATCGAAACAATTGGCCACAATCGTCTATGACCTTTGCCGCTCAGAACATGGTATTCTATTACGTCATAAGGAATGACGCCGAAAAATTAAAACAAGGTACCATAACTGTTATTCGATAATAACCTGCCAGAATGAAACTACGAAAAATACTAGCCCTATCACTGATTGCTTTCTTGTCTTTAACCATTGTTCGCGCACAGGAAGATGACCCTATTCTTCCTTATAAAGTAGCGCCTCAGAATCTATTGAAATTCAATAGGTTTTTGATTAACCCAACGTTTACAACGGTTCGAGAAGAGAACTCATATATCAATCTATTACATAGAAACCAATCAGTACAGTTTCAAGATAACGACCAAACCTATTTCCTAAGTTATAGTGGTCGTATGGGAGACCGCAGCGGTTTGGGGTTTAGCTTATACACACAAAAAATAGGTCCTATTCAAAATATTGGTGTCTTGGCCAACTATGCTTATGGTATTAAACTCAGTGATCAAAGTAATTTCACCTTTGGTGCAAATCTCGCCTATTACAGTACCGGGCTGAACAGAAATGCTGTCGACGTTGTTGACTTAGATGATTTTAGATTGAATGGAACCCAAGACAGTAATATCCTGTCATTTCAACCAGGTTTCAATATTTCCTATCAACAATTCGATTTTGGTATGTTCGCCGAAAACCTTTTTGACTATAATCTAAAGACTAGTGAAACTCTCACCACTTTTAAGGACAAAACCTATTCAGCACATCTACAATATACATATCCATTTGAAAACGGAAGCGGGATTCTCGAAAATGCGCGCCTCATGCCCCTGGCCCGTGCCCGGATGAATGCTCAAAACGGAGCCATTGCTACTGAAGGACAAGACCTTTCTTTTGGCGGTAGTTTGATTCTTGACCTTCCAAAACTAGGATGGCTGCAGGGTGGTTATGACACTTTTTATGGCGCCTCCGCAGGAGTTGGTTTCAATTTGAACAAAAGACTATCCTTAGGGTATACCATGGAAAAGGGTTTTGGAACTGATTTCAACAATTTAGGGGTAACCCATGAAATTTCATTTGCTTATTCATTTACACCTAACCTTACAGAAGACCGCGTAATGCTGGAGGCTGAAGACGAACTCGTCGAGAATGATCTCCTTACCGCTGATACACTAGTAGCAAACGATGAATTGGAAGAATTAAAAAAGAAATTAGCCGAAAACGAAGAAGTTTTAGCTGAATTGATATTCCGTCAAGATTCTTTGGAAGCCAATCGTCAG
>RCND010001093.1_pt1 | contig 15275 bp, 11 predicted proteins | sample 2041351 | NCBI WGS metagenome assembly RCND01 (sample SAMN09708230, study PRJNA481090) | Marine sediment metagenome, whole genome shotgun sequencing project. | biome: marine sediment; feature: ocean; material: sediment; isolation source: Sewage treatment plant 12B marine sediment (STP12B) ...
GGACGGCACACGCCGTTCTTCCGCGGCTACCGGCCGCAGTTCTTCTTCCGGACGACGGACGTGACGGGCTCGGTGAATTTGGACGAGGGTGTCGAGATGGTGATTCCGGGTGACAACACGAACCTCGAGGTGGAGCTTCTGACGCCCATCGCGATGGAGCGCGGGCTGCGGTTCGCGATTCGTGAAGGTGGCCGGACCGTGGGCGCCGGGTCCATCACCGAGATCTTGGAGTAACACGAGGCTGTGCTTCGTGTTGGGGTGAGCCTGCTCGGCGCGGCCCCGGCGAATGTCATCATTCCGCTGGAATCGTTCTGAGTCGAGAGGCGAGTCCTTCGAGTATTCGTGTAGGCCAGTAGCTCAATTGGTAGAGTCCCGGTCTCCAAAACCGGTTGTCGGGGGTTCGAGTCCCTCCTGGCCTGCCATCTTCGCTGGACTGGAGTCGGCGGTATGCAGTGGTGGAAACGCCTGAAAACCTTTCTGTCCGAGGTTGTCGCGGAGACCAAGAAGGTCACGTGGCCGTCGAGGCAGGAGGTCATCAACACTACGACTGTCGTAGTGATTGCGTCGTTCATCTTTGGAATCTATCTGTACTTCTGTGATCTCGTGTTTCTTTTCCTGACACAGAAGTTATTCGACGTATTCGGTGTGTTCTCCTGACCGAGAGGAACGACATGGTCAAGCAGTGGTACATCATCCACACCTATTCGGGTTTTGAGGATCGGGTCCAGAAGACTCTGGAGCAGCGCGTCGAAGCGCTCGGCATGCAGGAGTTCTTCGGTGAGGTCCAGGTCCCAACCGAAACCGTGGTCGAGGTAAAGAACGGCAAAAAGCGCGAGGTGCGCAGGAAGTTCTTCCCGGGCTACGTATTGGTGGAGATGGAAATGACCGACGACGCCTGGCACCTGGTGCGCAACACGCCCAAGGTGACCGGTTTTGTCGGCGCCGGCAAGAAACCGACGCCGCTCACCGAGGAGGAGGTCAATCAGATCCTCCACCAATCGGTGGCAACGCAGGAGAAGCCGCGCCCCACCGAGGTCTTCGACAAAGGAGAGAAGATTCGGATCGCCGATGGTCCGTTCGCCTCCTTCAACGGAGTCGTCGAGGAGGTCAACTTCGACAGATCCACCGTGAAGGTCATGGTCACCATTTTCGGGCGCGAGACGCCCGTCGAAATAGAGTTCCGCCAGGTCCAGAAGCTCTCGTGAGAGGAATCCGATGGCCAAGAAAGAAATAGGCTCAATCAAGCTCCAGCTGCCAGGTGGCCAGGCCACACCGGCTCCCCCGGTGGGTCCGGCCCTCGGTCAGCATGGACTCAATATCATGGACTTCTGCAAGGCGTTCAACGCCAGAACGCAGAAGCAGCCGGGAATCATCATTCCCACCATCATCACGGTTTACGCGGACCGAACCTATTCGTTCATCACGAAGACGCCGCCCGCGTCATTCCTGCTCAAGCAGGCCGCCGGCGTGCCAAAGGGCTCGGCTGAGCCGAACCGCGACAAGGTCGGCTCTGTTTCCATGACTCAAGTGGAAGATATCGCAAAGACCAAACTTGAAGACCTTAATGCGGCTTCCCTCGAGGGAGCGGTGCAGATCATTCTCGGCACCGCGCGCTCGATGGGAATCGAAGTCGCGGACTGAAGGGGGGTGGCCGATGGCTCGCAAAGGTAAGAATTATCGCGACGCGGCTGCCAAGGTGGAGCGCCGCCCATACGCACTCGAAGAGGCGCTCGGCCTGGTACAGGGCTCGGCTTTCGCCAAGTTCGACGAAACCGTCGAGATGGCGATGCGTATGGGTGTGAACCCCCGGCACGCAGACCAGATGGTCCGCGGGACGGTGGTGCTTCCCCATGGCACCGGTAAGACTGTAAGCGTGCTCACGGTTTGTGAGGGTGAAGCTCAGAAGAAGGCCGAAGAGGCCGGATCTGATTTCGTGCTCACCGCCGAAGAGGCGGTGGCCAAGATCCAGGGCGGCTGGCTCGAGTTCGACGCCGTTGTGGCAACTCCTGACATGATGAGGCACCTCTCCAAGGTGGGTCGGGTCCTCGGGCCGCGCGGCCTCATGCCGAACCCGAAATCGGGCACGGTAACCCAGGATGTCGCAGCAGCGGTGGGGGACATCAAGTCCGGCCGCGTGGAGTTCAGGGTCGACAAGACATCCATCATCCACGCTCCGGTGGGCAAGATCTCCTTCTCGCTCGACAAGCTCGTGGAGAACACCCGAAGCCTCATCGATGCGATTCTGAAAGCAAAACCCGCGACGGCAAAGGGCAAGTACGTCCACACGATCTACCTGTGCTCCACCATGGGCCCCGGTGTGCAGGTTGATCCCGTCAGCGTAGACGTGAAGTAGGGGGGTCGATATGCTCACAAAAGAGCAGAAGCACGAACAATCCGACCAGCTTCGAGGCGCCCTCAGCGATATCTCGACGCTGTTCCTCCTTGAAAACACGGGGCTCAACGTCAACGACGTCAATGTGCTCAGGTCCGAGATTCGCAAGACCGAGGGCACCTATAAGGTCGTCAAGAATACGGTCGTGAAGCTCGCGGTCGAGGGAACCGACCTCGAGGTCATCTCCCCGTACATGAAGGGTCCCAAGACCCTTGCATTCACCGACGGCGATGCCGTTTCCCTGGCAAAGGTGCTCAAGGCCTTTATCAAAACCCACCCGGAGCTGTCGATTCAGCAGGCCTATTTGGACGGCCAGTTGCTTGACGCGAAGGACGCGGCGAAGATCGCCGACCTTCCCTCGAGGGACGAGCTCATTTCCAAACTTCTCTACGTGTTGCAGTCGCCGATTCGTCGGTTGGCCGTGGCGCTCAACAGTCCTATTCAGCAGCTGGCCACAGCCGTGGACCAGATCGCGGAATCCAAAAAAGATTCGTGAGAATTGAGATATCCCTAAGGAGGATCTGAAAAATGGCACAGATCGAAACAATGATGGAAGAAATCAAGGGCATGACCGTCTTGGAGCTCAACGAGCTCGTAAAGGCCCTTGAAGAAGAATTTGGTGTGTCGGCAGCCGCGGCGATGCCGATGATGGTAGCTGGCGCCGCCGCCGGTGCCGGCGAAGAAGCTGCCGAGGAACAGACGGAGTTCAATGTTATGCTGAACTCCATCGGTGACAAGAAGATCAACGTCATCAAGGCTGTTCGTGAGGTGACTTCGCTCGGTCTCAAGGAAGCCAAGGAGCTCGTCGAGAGTGCTCCGTGTGTGGTCAAAGAGTCCGTGAACAAGGACGAGGCCGAAGAGGTCAAGAAGAAGTTCGAGGCCGCCGGCGCACAGATTGAGATCAAGTAACGCGGTTTCTTGAGCAGCCTTTGGCTGAAGAGAGCTTTTACAAAGGATGTGTCATCCTGCTGGATGAATCCCACCAGACACCCGATGCTCCGGTGTGTGTGAGCAGCGCAGCCGTGCCGGTTGGTACGTTGTTGAGTTGCTTCGCAGGCGCCCGGAGTGCAGGGTCCAGGCGGAGATCGCCGGTGAGGGTCGCGCATTCTTGGTAACTAACTGACGACATGGGGAGAGTACGTCTCCCCGTGTCTCTATTGGTCGGGAGGGAGCGCCCATGACCACGAGCCCAAACGGGCGGCTGAACTTCTCGAAGAATCCGTCCACCATCCCGTTGCCGAACATGATCCAGGTGCAGCGAACTTCGTACGAAGATTTTCTGCAGATGGATCTGTTGCCGGACGAACGAGGTGCCGCCGGTCTGCAATCGGTGTTGAGTACGATTTTTCCATTCACCGATTTTCGTGAGACCTGCGAGCTCCAGTTTGTTCGCTATGAGATCGGGAACTGGTCCTGCCGGTGCGGGATCCTCGAGGGTCTCGAGCACCTTCGACTGGTCTGCGAGCACTGTGGTGCACGGTTCAAGGCGGGTGATCCCCACGAGACCCAGGTGGTGTGTCCCTCCTGCGGGAAGGCCAACGCCAACAAGATCGAGGTCTGCGATGTCTGCGGGACATCGGTAAGTCTCCGTCAACCGTTCACGGCCGAGGAATGCCGGGAACGAGGGATGACCTACCAGGTGCCGCTGAGGCTGACCTTCCGTCTGGTCACCTTCGATGCCGAGGAGGATGGAACCCGCCAGGTTCGGGACGTCAAGGAAGAAGAGCTCTATTTTGGTGAGCTCCCCCTGATGACCGACACCGGGACCTTCATCATCAACGGAACCGAGAGGGTCATCGTCTCCCAGCTGCACCGGTCTCCGGGTGTGTTCTTCACTCTCGAGGGCCCGAATCACTATCTCGCGAAGGTGGTTCCCTACCGCGGCTCGTGGATCGAGTTCGAGTACGACTCGAAGCAGATCCTCTGGGTGCGCATCGACCGCAAGCGGCGCTTGCCCGGGTCGGTCTTCCTGCGCGCCCTGAGCCCGGAGCTCGAGACCAACGCCCAGATTCTCAGGGCGTTCTACACGGTCATCGACACGTCCCTCACCGCCAAGAAAGCGACCCTCAACCTCGACCGACGTCTCGTCGATGTCGAGAACGATCGCCAGAAGGCGCTTCGCTTCCGCCGGGTGGCGGAGCCGACGCTCTTTGCAGGTCTCAAGCTCAACGATGCCGTAAGGGCCAAGCTCGAGAAGGCGACGGTCGAGAAGCCGGCGAAGATCAAGGTCGATCGGGATGACCTCATCGGCGCCGTCGTGGTCGATGATCTCGTCGATCCCGAAACCGGCGAGGTCATCGCGGCCGCCAACTCCCGGGTCACCGAAGAGCTGTTGGCCCAGGCCGATGAAGCCGGTCTGAAAAAGCTCGCCCTGGCGTTCCCTGATTGGGATCCCACCGGTGAGATCCTCCACCAGACCCTGGAGAAGGACTCGAGCACCGCCCAGATGGACGCGCGGATGGAGATCTACCGCCGCCAGCGTCCCGGTGATCCGCCCACTGAAGAGTCGGCAACGACCCTCTTCAACGGTCTTTTCTTCGACGACCGCAAATACGACCTCTCCCAGGTCGGGCGTTTCAAATTCAACGCCAAACTCACCCTCAACAAAGAGCTCGAACGGCGGATCCTCGATGTTGAGGATTTCCTCCATCTAGTCCGTTACCTGCTCTGCCTGCACCGCGATCTCGGTCGCGTGGACGATATCGATTCGTTGGCGAATCGGCGGGTCCGCACCGTCGGCGAGCTCATGGAGAACCAGTTCCGCATCGGTCTGGTGCGCATGGAACGGGCGATCAAGGAAAAGATGTCCATCCACCCCGACATCGATTCGGCCATGCCCCGCGATCTGGTCAATTCGAAACCGGTCATGGCAGCGGTGGACGAGTTCTTCGGGTCGTCCCAGCTCAGCCAGTTCATGGATCAGACCAATCCGCTCTCCGAGGTCACCCACAAACGGCGGCTGTCCGCCCTCGGTCCGGGTGGTCTGTCGCGGGAGCGTGCGGGCTTCGAGGTCCGGGATGTCCACTCCACCCACTATGGGCGAATCTGTCCCATCGAAACTCCTGAAGGACCGAACATCGGTCTGATTTCGTCGCTGTCGTGCTATGCGCGACTCAACGCCATGGGCTATATCGAATCGCCCTACAAGAAGGTTGAGAAAGGCCGGGTTCAGGAACACGTTCAGATCACCCAGGTCGGCGATGGCGGCTATACCCTCGGCGATGTGGTGGTCAAGGAAGACTTCCTCAAGACCAATAGAAAGCTCAAGAAAGCACGCAAGATCGAAGCCTGGTCTCGGCCCCACGCATTCTATCTCCCGGCCTGGGAAGAGGAGAACCTCAACATCGCCCAGGCCAACGCCAAGGTCGACGACAAGGGCCATCTCATTAGCGACAAGGTGATCTCCCGCTCAGGTGGTGAGTTTCTCGTCATTGACCGGGAGCAGGTCGACTTCATCGACGTCTCGCCGCGGCAGGTCGTGTCGGTTGCGGCGTCGCTCATCCCCTTCCTCGAACACGATGACGCCAACCGCGCGCTCATGGGTTCCAACATGCAGCGGCAAGCGGTTCCGTTGGTGCGGCCGGAGGCTCCCATCGTCGGGACCGGCATGGAAGCTGTCGTCGCCCAGGACTCCGGCGCAGTGGTCATCTGCCATCGGGAAGGTGTCGTCGACAAGGTCGATGCTCAGCGCATCATCGTCCGGGTCGAAGGCGGCACCGGCGGTGAGGGAGAGTTCGGCGCCGACATCTATCAGATGACCAAGTTCCGCCGTTCCAACCAGAACACCTCGATCAACCAAAAACCCCTGGTGGCGGAAGGCCAGACCGTCGTCAAGGGACAGGTGCTCGCCGACGGGCCCAACACCCAGGCCGGCGAACTCGCCCTCGGTCACAACGTGCTCGTCGCCTTCATGCCCTGGCGGGGCTACAACTTCGAGGACGCCATCATCGTGTCCCAGAAGTTGGTCAAGGAAGACAAATACACTTCGATTCACATCGAAGAGTTCGAGACCTCGGCCCGTGACACCAAGCTCGGTCCAGAGGAGATCACCCGCGATATTCCCAATGTCTCCGAGTCGGCGCTGGCGCACCTCGACGAGGCCGGGATCATCCACATCGGAGCCCAGGTGCGGCAGGGTTCGATCCTGGTCGGCAAAGTCACTCCCAAGGGTGAGACCCAGCTGACTCCAGAGGAAAAACTCCTGCGTGCGATTTTCGGCGAGAAGGCCGGAGATGTCCGCGACGCCTCTCTGCGCTGCCCGCCGGGTATCGAGGGCGTGGTGGTCGGGGTCCAGATCTTCGCCCGCAAAGGCGTCGAAAAGGACTCGCGTCAGCTCACCATCGAGAACGACGAGATCGACCGAATCCGCATCAATTCCGAGGACGAAAAACGCATCATCCTCGAAGTGCGGGATTCCAAGATCCAGAACCTCCTCCTCGGGGTGGCCGTCAAGGACGACGTCAAAGCCAAGAGCGGCGATGTCCTGGTCAAGAAGGGCGGCAAGATCACCGCCGAGGCCCTGCGGCGTCTCAACCGGAAGGACCTCCTCGGTCTTCCGCTCAAGACCCCGCCGCTGATGGACAAGGTGCGGCTCATTGTCCGCCAGGCGGAGTCGCAGATCGAAGTCCTCGACAAGATCAACCAGCAGCGGATCGAGCGGTTGCGCGAGGGACACGACCTCCAGCCGGGCGTCATCAAACAGGTGAAGGTCTTCATCGCCATGAAGCGCAAGCTTCAGGTCGGTGACAAGATGGCCGGCCGCCACGGCAACAAGGGTGTGATTTCGCAGGTGCTTCCAGAGGAGGACCTGCCATTCCTCCCCGATGGGACTCCCGTCGAGATCATCCTCAATCCCCTCGGTGTGCCCTCCCGAATGAACGTCGGTCAGATCCTCGAGACCCACCTCGGCTGGGCGGGCGCCGAGCTCGGCATGTCGTTTGCGACGCCGGTCTTCGAGGGCGCGTCGGAGGACGACATCAGAGAAATGCTCGAAAAGAGCGGTCTTCCCGAAGACGGCAAGAGCCTTCTTTTCGACGGCCGGCTGGGACAGGAATTCGAGCAGCGCGTCACCGTCGGCTATATCTATATGCTCAAACTGAGCCACCTGGTGGACGACAAGATCCATGCTCGGTCCATCGGTCCATACTCGCTCATCACGCAGCAGCCGCTGGGTGGTAAGGCCCAATTCGGCGGCCAGCGACTCGGCGAGATGGAGGTCTGGGCGCTCGAGGCATTCGGCGCCGCCAACACCCTGCAGGAGCTGCTGACCGTCAAGTCCGATGATGTCGAGGGCCGGGCGAAGGTCTACGAGGCCATCGTCAAGGGCCAGGTTCCAGAGGAACCGGGTCTGCCCGAGTCGTTCAACGTCCTGGTCCGCGAGCTGCAGGCACTCGCTCTCGATGTCGAGTTGCTGCAGCAGGACGACGAGTAAAGGAGGGGTTGCAAATGGAACGTTCGAACCTGTCCGACGTCCGCGGCTTCTTCGAGAAGCCGAAACCCCTCAATGACTTCAACGCGATCCGGTTGGGGCTCGCGAGCCCCGAGAAGATCCGCTCGTGGTCGCACGGCGAGGTCATCAAACCCGAGACCATCAACTACCGCACCTTTAAGCCCGAGCGTGACGGTCTCTTCTGCGCCAAGATCTTCGGTCCGGTGACCGACTGGGAATGTTTGTGCGGTAAGTACAAGCGCATGAAGTACCGCGGCGTGGTCTGTGACAAATGCGGCGTCGAGGTCACCAAGTCCAAGGTCCGCCGCGAGCGGATGGGACATATCGAGCTTGCGGCGCCGGTTTCGCACGTCTGGTTCTTCAAGGGCCTGCCGTCGCGCATCGGTCTGCTCCTCGATCTCACCATGCGCCAACTCGAGCGTGTCCTGTACTTCGAGGCCTATGTGGTCGTCGATCCGGGCGACACGACCCTCGAGGAGAAGCAGATCCTCACCGAGGAGGACTATCGCGCAGCCAAGGAAGAGTTCGGCGAGGCATTCGTCGCCAAGATGGGCGCCGAGTCGATCCGTTCGCTGCTCGAGGTCCTTGATCTCGATGACATGGCCGCAGAGCTGCGGATGATCATGCGCACCGAGACCGCAATCATGCGGCGCCAGAAGGCGGCCAAACGACTCAAGCTCATCGAGGCCCTTCGCCGCTCCGGCAACCGGCCCGAGTGGATGATCCTCGAGGTCATCCCGGTCCTGCCCCCGGAGCTCCGGCCCCTCGTGCCCCTCGATGGCGGGCGGTTCGCCACATCGGATCTCAACGACCTCTATCGCCGGGTCATCAACCGGAACAATCGGCTCAAGAAGCTCCTCGACCTGCGCGCTCCGGAAGTCATCGTCCGCAACGAGAAGCGGATGCTCCAGGAAGCGGTCGATGCGCTCTTCGACAACGGCCGCCGAGGCCGGGTCATCAAGGGCTCGAACAACCGGCCGCTCAAGTCGCTGTCCGATAACCTCAAGGGCAAGCAGGGCCGATTCCGTCAGAACCTGCTCGGCAAGCGCGTCGATTACTCGGGTCGTTCGGTCATCGTCGTCGGACCCGATCTCAAGCTCAACCAGTGCGGGCTGCCCAAGAAGATGGCGCTCGAGCTCTTCAAACCATTTGTCTACCAGGAGCTCGAACAACGCGAACTGGCCACGACCATCAAGATGGCCAAGGAGCTCGTCGAACTTCAGACTCCGGAAGTCTGGGACGCGCTCGAGAAGGTGATCCGCGAGCATCCGGTGCTGCTCAACCGCGCACCGACGCTCCACCGTCTCGGCATTCAGGCCTTCGAGCCGGTATTGGTCGAAGGCAAGGCGATCAAGATCCACCCGCTGGTCTGCGCCGCCTACAACGCTGACTTTGATGGCGACCAGATGGCCGTCCATGTGCCGCTGTCGCCAAAGGCGCAGCTCGAAGCCCACGTGCTCATGATGTCCTCGCGGAACATCCTTTCGCCGGCTTCCGGTCGGCCGTTGGCGGTCCCGTCCCAGGACATGGTCATCGGGATCTACTACCTGACGACCGAGAACTACATGGCCAAGGGCTCCGGCAAGACCTTCGCCTCGGCTGAAGAGGTCTTTCTCGCCCACCAGGCAGGGGTGATCGCCACCCAGGCGCCGATCCAGTTCCGCTACACCGGCCAGCTCATCGATCTGGTCGCCCAGGGCGGGTCGCAGGACCTCCTGCACGCGGATCAGATCGAAGTCGAGAACATGCTCATGGAGACCACCACGGGTCGGGTTCTCTTCAATACGCACCTGCCCGACAGCATGCCCTTCATCAATGGTCAGCTCAAAAAGAAGGGGCTGCAGAACCTCGTCGCCTTCTCGTCCCACCGGCTCGGGCACGATGCCACCGTCAGCCTCCTCGACAATCTCAAGGAGACCGGTTTCGAGTTCGCCACCTTGTCGGGGTTGTCGCTGTCATCGAGCGACATGGTGATCCCGGAGGCCAAGGAACGCTATCTCGTCCAGGCGTACAAAGACGTCGACAAGGTCGAGACCCAGCGGGCGTCCGGTCTCATCACCGCCGGTGAGCGGCACAACAAGATCATCGACATCTGGCACCAGGTCACCGAGGACGTGGCCAAGGAGATGTTCACCCAAATGTCGGAGATCGATCTCGACTCCGGCGAGTACAACCCCATCTTCATGATGGCGGATTCGGGCGCGCGAGGATCAAAAGAACAGGTTCGTCAGCTCGCCGGTATGCGCGGCCTCATGGCCAAGCCGTCGGGTGAGATCATGGAGACGCCCATCACCGCGAACTTCCGCGAAGGTCTGAGCGTACTCCAGTACTTCATCTCGACCCACGGTGCGCGCAAGGGTCTCGCCGACACCGCGCTCAAGACCGCCGACTCGGGCTATCTCACCCGTCGTCTGGTCGATGTGGCGCAGGATGTGATTGTCGTCGAGCACGACTGCGGCACCGAGAACGGGATCGAGGTCACGGCCATCACCGAGGGTGGCGAGATCCTCGAGCAGCTGCGCGACCGTGTGGTCGGTCGTGTTGTCGCTGAGGACGTCTACGATCCTCTCGAGGGAACGCTCATCTGCTCGATGAACACCGAGGTCACCGAGCCTCTGGCGAGCCAGATCCAGGAGGCCGGGATCGAGCGGGTCAGGATCCGTTCGGTGCTCGCCTGTGAGACCGATCGCGGCGTCTGTCAGCTCTGCTACGGGCGGATGCTGGCAACCGGTCGTTCGGTCGAGATCGGCGAGGCGGTGGGAATCATCGCCGCCCAGTCCATCGGTGAGCCGGGCACCCAGCTCACAATGCGGACCTTCCACTACGGCGGAACAGCGACTCGTGGCGGTGACACCTCTCAGCACGTGGCCAACCATATCGGTAGGGTCAAGTTCCTCAACGTGGCCGCGGTTACCAACAAGGACGGCGCGACCGTCGCCATTTCACGGACCGGAAAGCTGGTGATCCTCGACGAGCGGCAACGCGAGAAAGAGCGTTACTCGGTCGCCTACGGGTCGCACCTGCTGGTCACGGATGGAACGGATGTCGAACCGGGAACGCCGCTGGTCGACTGGGACCCCTTTACCTCGTCGATTCTCACCGCCATCAAGGGGAAGGTCGTCTTTCACGATCTCATCGAGGGCGAGAATGTCCGTGAGGAGATCGACAAACTCACCGGTCACGCCCACAAAATCGTCATCGAGCCGTTGGGAGCCGGAAAGCGAATCCCGACGCTGGAGATCGTCGGCGGTAAGAAGGACGAAACCCGTCGCTATCAGCTGCCGATCGGTTCGCATCTCTCGGTCAACGAAGGCGACAAGCTCGCCCCGGGTGACGTGCTCGCCAAGATCCCGCGTGAGATGGCGAAGACCAAGGACATCACCGGCGGTCTGCCGCGCGTCGTCGAGCTCTTCGAAGCGCGCAAACCCAAAGACCCGGCGGTGGTCTCGGAGATCGACGGTACGATCGTCATCACCGAACCCGTGCGTGGTCAGCGCCGCATCATGGTCGAGGGCGAGAATGATGAGCAGCGCGAGTATTCGATCCCGCGCTACGCCCACGTATCGGTCCAGGAGGGTGAGTTCATCCAAGCCGGCGACCCCCTTACCGAGGGTGCGGTCAACCCGCACGACATCCTGTCGATCCTCGGTGAGGGGGAAATGCAGCGCCACCTGGTCGACAAGATCCAGGAGGTCTACCGGTCCCAGGGTGTGGCGATCAACGACAAGCACATCGAGGTCATGGTCCGGCAGATGATGCGGTTCGTGAAGGTGGTGGATCCGGGCGACACCGACTTCCTGCTCGATCAGCAGGTTCCCCGGTATCTCTTCCAGCGCGAAAACGAACGGGTCATCGCCGCCGGCGGCGAGCCCGCGACCGCGAAATCGCTGCTTCTCGGCATCACCAAGGCCTCGTTGGCCACCGAGAGCTTTATCTCGGCGGCCTCATTCCAGGAAACTACGCGGGTGCTCACCGAGGCTGCGGTCTCGGGCAAGGTCGACAACCTCCACGGGCTCAAGGAGAACGTGATCGTCGGCCGGCTCATCCCCGCGGGCACCGGCGCGCCGAGGTACCGTCGCACCGTGATCGACCCGGTTCCGGAGGAAGAGCTCGAGGTGCCGGAAGAGGCCGATAACCTCTATCAGGAGATGACCGAGGCCGCCGCGGCGCTCATCGAAGCCAAGGGAGATCGACCCCTGACCGACAGTTGACAGGGGAGCCTTTCTCAAGTATTCTTCCGCGGCTCTGGCTCCGAAAGCCAGGGCCGCAATTCAACCATCAAGCGCCGAGAGGCAATCCACTCGGCCGAAGTAACCCGAACTAGGGAGCGACCATGCCCACGATCTCGCAGTTAGTCCGTCAGGGCCGCAAGGTGGCGACGGAGAAGACAAAGAGCCCGGCACTCCAGGCCTGTCCTCAGCGCCGAGGTGTCTGCACGCGTGTCTTCACGACCACACCGAAAAAGCCGAATTCCGCACTCAGGAAGGTGGCTCGTGTCCGGCTGACCAACGGTATCGAGGTGACGGCCTATATCCCTGGTGAGGGCCACAACCTTCAGGAGCACTCGCAGGTGATGATCCGCGGCGGCCGCGTCAAGGATCTGCCCGGTGTTCGCTACCACATCATTCGTGGCACCATGGACTGTCAGGGCGTCGATGGTCGTCGCCAGGAGCGTTCCAAGTACGGCGCCAAGCGACCGAAGAACTAGGCGGAGAAGAGACATGCCTCGCCGAGCTAATGTTGAAAAGCGCAAGATTCTTCCTGACCCCGTGTATAACTCGCGGCTGGTCACCAAGTTCATCAACAACGTGACCAAGGGCGGCAAGAAAACCATTGCCGAGCGGATCTTCTACGGCGCCCTCGGCCTGATCGAAGACCGTACCGGTGACGATCCTCTCAAGGTCTTCAAGAAGGCCGTTGAGAATTCCCGTCCCCTCGTCGAAGTCAAATCTCGCCGCGTCGGTGGTTCCACCTACCAGGTGCCCATGGAAGTCCGGTCGGAGCGTCAGCAGTCGTTGGCCATCCGGTGGTTGATCAACTACTCCCGGGCGCGGCACGAGAAGACCATGATGCTGCGTTTTGCCGGTGAGTTCATCGATGCGGCCTCCAACCGGGGCGGCACGATCAAAAAGCGAGACGACGTACACCGCATGGCTGAGGCCAACAAAGCCTTCGCACACTATCGCTTCTAACGGAGTAGCAGACAGACCTTTTTACGTTCGGAACGGAGATCTTTGAAAACATGTCCCGCCTCATCCCACTTGCTCAGGTTCGGAATATCGGCATCATGGCCCACATTGATGCCGGTAAGACGACGACGACTGAGCGCGTGCTCTATTACACGGGCATCAACTACAAGTTGGGAGAGGTTCACGACGGCACCGCCACCATGGATTGGATGCCGCAGGAACAAGAGCGGGGCATTACGATCACGTCTGCTGCGACAACCTGTTTCTGGCGCGACCACCGAGTCAACATCATCGACACACCGGGGCACGTCGACTTCACCGCCGAGGTGGAGCGTTCGCTTCGTGTGCTCGACGGCGCGGTGGCGATCTTCTGCGCCGTCGGCGGGGTCGAGCCCCAGTCCGAAACGGTGTGGCGCCAGGCCGACCGCTATCACGTCCCCCGGGTTGCTTTTGTCAACAAGATGGACCGTATCGGCGCTCGGTTCGCCGGTGTCGTCGATCAGATTCGCGACAAGCTGAAAGCCAATCCCGTACCGGTCCAGATTCCTCTCGGCCGCGAGGATAAGTTTATCGGTGTGATCGATCTGGTGCGCCTCAAGGCCTATCGCTATCTTGACGAGAGCTTGGGCGCCGAGTACCGCGAGGAGGAAATCCCCGAGGATTACCGGGCCGAGGTCGAAGAGGCTCGCGAGCGGTTGTTCGAAGCGGTCGCCGAGACCTCCGAAGAGTTCCTCGAAACCTATCTGTCGACGGGCGACCTTTCAGAGAGTCAGATCCTCGAAGGGCTCCGTAAGGGCACGCTTTCCGGCCTGCTGGTGCCCGTGCTCTGTGGCGCGGCCTTCAAGAACAAGGGTGTTCAGCCCTTGCTCGACGCCGTCGTCGACTACCTTCCTTCGCCGCTGGATGTTCGTCCCATTGAGGGCATCTCTCCTCAAGACGGCGCCGTCGGTGTCCGTTCGGCATCCGATGACGAGCCGTTCGCGGCGCTGGTCTTCAAGATCATGACCGACAGCTTTGTCGGTCAGCTCGCCTTTATCCGGGTCTATTCGGGCAACCTGGGCACCGGCACCATGGTGGTCAATGCCGCCAGCGGAAAGAAAGAGCGGATCGGCCGCCTGCTGAAGATGCACGCCGACAAGCGCGAGGAGATCTCAGAGGTCAACGCGGGTGATATCTGCGCGGTCGTGGGTCTGCGCAACGCCGGCACCGGCGACACCATCTGCGACCCCAAGCACCCGATCGCTTTAGAAGCCATGCACTTCCCCGAGCCCGTGATCTCGGTCGCCATCGAGCCAAAGACCACGGCCGATCAGAACAATCTCGCCGGGGCGCTTGTCAAGTTGACTCAGGAAGACCCGACCTTCCGCGTGTCCACCGACGAAGAGACGGGTCAGACCATCATCTCGGGGATGGGCGAGCTCCATCTCGAGATCATCATCGACCGCCTGTTGCGTGAATTCAAGATCGCAGCCAATGTCGGTCGGCCGCAGGTGGCGTATCGGGAGACCATCACCGAGGAGGCGGAGGGCGAAGGTCGCTTTGTCCGCCAGACCGGTGGCCGGGGAATGTACGGCCACGCCAAGCTGCGGATCTTTCCCCTCACCGATGGATCCGACTTCGAGTTCCACAATGAAATCCGCGGCGGAGTGATTCCGACTGAATTCATCAAGCCCGTCGAAATCGGCGCCCGTGAATCCATGGAACGCGGTGTCCTTGCCGGTTACCCGCTCATGGGAATCGGTGTGATCCTCCTCGATGGTTCGTTCCACGAGGTCGATTCATCGGAGATCGCATTCAAGGTGGCCGGGTCCATGGCCTTCTCGGACGCCGCCGCCAAAGCAGATCCGGTCCTCCTCGAGCCCGTCATGGAAGTCGAGGCGGTGACCCCTGAAGAGTATATGGGTGATGTCATCGGCGATCTCAACCGTCGCCGCGGCCGGGTCATCAATATGGAACCCCGCGCCGGTTTTCAGGTCGTGTCGGTCCACGTGCCATTGGCCGAGATGTTCGGTTATGCCACGGATCTGCGCTCCGCCACCCAGGGGCGCGCGACGTACACCATGCAGTTCGATCACTACGACGAAGTTCCACGCAACCTAGCAGACAAGATCGTGGCCCGCGCCAAGGGTCTGACCACCGCGTAAGAGGAGACGCTCATGGCCAAGGAGAAGTTCGAGCGGACAAAGCCGCACGTCAACATCGGGACCATCGGTCACGTGGACCATGGAAAGACGACGTTGACGGC
>RCND010001094.1_pt1 | contig 15275 bp, 9 predicted proteins | sample 2041351 | NCBI WGS metagenome assembly RCND01 (sample SAMN09708230, study PRJNA481090) | Marine sediment metagenome, whole genome shotgun sequencing project. | biome: marine sediment; feature: ocean; material: sediment; isolation source: Sewage treatment plant 12B marine sediment (STP12B) ...
ATTTAAGTGATACTGATGCGGATCTAGGCATCGGAGCCTTACCGAATTTATATACTAATAGTAGTAATCCCGAACCCATATATGTAAGAGTAGAGAGTGCTGGAAACTCAAGTTGTTACAATGCTTCGGTCAATCCTGTATTTAATTTAGTAGTTAATACCAGAGCCATCGCCAATACACCAATTGACATGGTTGTCTGTGATGACCCAAGCAATGACGGTATAGCGACCTTTAATTTAAGTACCCAAGAATTTGAGATATTAGGTAGCCAAGATGCAACGGTATTTACGGTAGTGTTCTTTGGTAGTCTAGCAGACGCAGAAGCCAATAATCTAGCTGCCGCATTACCAACAAGCTACACCAATAGCGCGCCAAATTTAGAGCCGGTATATGTAAGAGTAGAAGACCCTTTATATCCAGATTGTTATGGTATCACTACCTTTAATATCATCGTTAACCCATTACCACTTTTGGTAGCGCCCACCCCCTTAGAAGTCTGCGATGACGGCACACCAGACGGGTCAACTGAGATAGATTTGAGTCTAAAGAATACGCAGGTGACGGGCAATAACCCCAACTATTCGGTAAGCTACTATCTCACGCAAGCAGAAGCAGATTCAGGAATGACTCCTTTGCCAATCTTATACACCAATACGAGTAACAACCAAATCATCTACGCTAGAGTAGAAGATAATATTACGAGTTGTTACGACACGACGACTTTAGAGTTAATTGTACAACAAGCGCCGATCGCCTTTACACCGCAGCCGCTGAGATACTGCGATCCAGACAATGATGGTTTTGGGGTGTTTACACTAACGGATGCCGACAATGAGATTACCGCAGGAGCATCAGGTTTAACAGTAAGCTATCACGAGACGCTGGTCAATGCAGAAAATAATGTAGGGGCTATAGACACGACACTAACGTATAATAACATTGTCGTAGATACACAGACCTTATACGTCCGTATAGAGAGTGCCACGATAACGACGGACTGTGCGACGCTAGTAGAACTAGAATTAATTGTAGAACCGACACCACAATTGGTCGATCCAACCCCATTAGAAGCCTGTGATGATATCTCAGCAGATGGCTTTGCGAGCTTTGATCTAACGACTAAGTCAGACGAGCTTTTAAATGGTCAAGACCCAGCGCAGTATATCGTAAGCTATTATGCAACTCAGGCCAATGCAGAATTAGCAAACAACCCCATAACAAATACAGCAGCGTTTACCAATACCATAGTGTTTAATCAAATTATATGGATACGCGTGGAGGATAATACGACTGTAGAAGGCTGTTTTAAGCTCACCAGTCTAGAGTTAATTGTCAACCCATTACCTGTATTAGTGGCACCAGCACCCTTAGAGTTATGTGATGCGGTAACATTAGACGATGAGAAAGAAGGTTTTGATTTAGAAGACGCTAATGTAGAGATCTTGAATGGCCAAACAGGACTTACGTTAACATATTATGAGACTCAGATAGATGCAGACAATGCAACGAGTCCAATAGTAAGTCCCTATATCAATACCAGTAATCCACAGACTATTTTTGTAAGAGCGCAGAATGATATCACGAGCTGCTACAATACTATAACAGTAACACTCAGAGTTAACCCATTACCATCACCAGAGCCCAACCCCAACCCGATAGAAGTCTGTGATGATGACAATGACGGTTTTGCACAGTTTGATTTAGATCAACGTACGATAGAAATCAGCAACGCAGAACCAGGTGTGCTGATTACGTATCACGAGACCCAGAGTGAAGCGGACACAGCAGACAACCCAATCATAGGACTGTACACCAATATTGTGGCCAACAACCAGATGATTTATGTGCGCTCAGAGAACAGCCTGACGGGCTGTTACAGTCTTACGACCAACACGCTAGAGCTTATTGTATTGCTAGCGCCGGAAGTACCAACAGACCTAGCGCCTTACATCATATGTGATACCAATGACGATGGTCTTGCCGCATTTGATTTAACAACCAAAACCGATGAGATTCTTAACGGCCAAGACTCTACAGAGGTGAGCTTAACCTATCACGTAAGTGCAGCAGATGCAGAGATAGGAAATAACCCAATCATTAACACCGGGAACTATACCAACACCATAAACCCACAAGTCATTTATGTCCGCCTTTTCAATCCCACCACAGGATGTCAAGACACAGGTGAATTTGAATTGCAAGTTGAATTACCACCAGTGGCAGTACAACCGACCCAATTAAATGTTTGTGATGATTTAGGTGAAGTACCCGGAGATGAAATCACAGCATTTGATTTAACGGTAAAAGATGTAGAGATTACTGGAGGCAATTCCAGTTGGTCTGTCGCATATTATGAGACAGATGCAGAAGCTCAGACGCAGACCAACGTCATACCAGACCCAACACAATACACCAACACCTCAGTAGCAGGGCTATCGGCAAACCCACAAACGCTATATGTTGTAGTGACGGATACGGATACAGGTTGTGTAGACTTTACGACCTTAACCATACGTGTCCTACCGAATCCCACCCCAACGCCAAGTGATCAATTACCAGACTTGGTATTGTGTGATGAGGTCAATACGGGAGATGGGCAAGAGGTGTTTGACTTAACAGAAAATGGAGTGTTAATCCTAGGTGGGGAAGCAGGAGTCACGGCAACCTATCATGAGACGGCCGAAGATGCGGACTCAGGATCAAACCCTATCGCAGACCCAACGCAGTACACCAATACAGAAGTATCAGAACAAGAGCTCTATGTGAGAGTAACCAATGATATTACAGGGTGTTATGCGTTAGTCAACTTTACACTTATTGTACATCCTTTACCAGCAGTTGTCGCGGTCACAGACTTTATCCAATGTGAACTTAACACAGATGGTGTTGATAGTTTTGATTTAATAACCAAAAACGAAGAAATTCTTAATGGGCAAGATCCAACCCAATACCTCGTCAGTTATCACGAAAACTTAGCCGATGCAGAAGCAGGGATGAACGGCTTAGTAAGTCCGTATACAAACATCACTAATCCACAACAGATCTTTGTCACGATCACCAACAACATAACGGACTGTTCAATCAGCACCCAGAGTTTTAATATCGAAGTCCAAGAAGCAGCAGAAGCGAATGCGGATCTGAATCCAATCGTTTATGAACAATGTGATGACACTATGGAAACGGACGGAGATCCATCAAATGACAGTGTGCAATTCGATTTAACCACACAAGACGACGATGTATTAGATGGTCAAGACCCGGTGAATTACATCGTGACGTACTATGCCACAGAAGCGGATGCGAATTTAAAGGTGAACTCACTACCGACGCTCTATGAAAACATTACGAACCCACAAGTGATTTATGCTAGAGTGGATAATGATACGCCAGATGCGATTACAGGAGATGACACCTCGATTTGTTATGCCGTAGCACCTTTAACGCTGCAGGTGAATCCATTACCAGAGTTTGATTTAGAGGACCGTTATACCTTGTGTATTAACACCAATGGGACAGAAATATTAGCCCCTTTGGTTATCGATACCGGTCTATCAACGACAGCCTATAGTTTTGAGTGGAGTTATAACGCCACGATATTACCCACAGAGACGGGATCTCGTATTATGCCAACTCAAGGAGGGACTTACAGTGTTATTGTCACTGATATCAGCAGCTCAACGGTAACAAACTGTATTAACGCCGATACCACAGAAGTTATAGAAAGCGAACCACCACTCTTAGAAGTTAATTTAGTGACACAAGCTTTTTCAGATAACCACGTTATAGAAGCGATAGCGACGGCATTAGGGGATTCTGATTCAGAGTATGAGTATAGTCTAGATGGAGGCCCATGGCAAGACAGTGGCACGTTTAGTAATGTATCAGCAGGGTCACATGAAATCACAGCAAGAGATAAGGCTGGTTGCGGGATTACTGCAGCGCCTATCTTTGTGATTGATTATCCCTTATACTTTACTCCTAATGGAGACGGAAATAATGAGACATGGAACATCCCAGGCATTGGAAGTACGGCAAAAATTTACATATTTGACCGCCTCGGGAAGTTATTAAAACAACTCAGTCCAACAGGTTCAGGATGGGATGGAACGTATAATGGTAATATGATGCCAACAAGCGATTATTGGTTTACTGTACAATACATCGAACCATCAACAGATGAATCTAAAGAATTTAAAGCCCATTTCACCTTGAAACGATAAGAAATATGAGATTACAAAAATATTGTTTAACAGCATTTATAGCTTTAGTAGCAAATATTAGTTTTGCTCAAGAAGGAATTCCTATTTATTCTGATTATTTAACTGATAATTATTATTTAATCCATCCCTCTATGGCTGGTGTAGCCAATTGTGCGAAGGTTAGATTAACGGCAAGACAGCAATGGTTTGGTGTAGATAATGCACCAAGTTTACAGACTATAAGTATGAATGGAAGGATTGGAGATTCTCCAGTGGCTATTGGAGGTATTCTTTTCAATGATGCTAACGGTTACCACTCAACAGTTGGTGGGTATGCAACATTTGCATATCATTTGATGTTTTCTAGAAATGAAATTGATTTAAATATGTTATCGTTTGGTTTGAGTGCTGGATTTCTCCAATATAAATTGGATGAAACAGACTTTTTAGCGCCAGGGGAATTTGATCAGTTAATCGGAGGAATAGAGCAAAGTGCTACAAACTTTAATGTAGATGTTGGATTCTCATACCATTTCGTAAATTTTTATGCACATTTTACGGCTAAAAATATATTAAATAATGAAGGTATAAATTTTAATGACCAAGGCTTTGAATTTAGAAATCTAAGAACCTATTTACTTTCTACAGGTTATACCTTCAGTAAATTTGGTAGCGAATGGAGCTATGAGCCTTCCATAATGTATATGTATAGAGATGCAACTGAAGAATCTTCTATAGATATAAATGCTAAAGTATATAGAGAAATGGATTTTGGTAAAGTTTGGGGTGGACTGTCTTACAGACGTAGTTTAGATGGTGCTCAGTTTCAAGACGGAGCTGGAGTTAGCAATCAAAAATTGCAATACATAACACCTTTTATTGGTGTCGATTATAACAATTTTGTATTTGCATATACGTATTCTTATCAAGCAAATACTGTAAACTTTAATACAGGTGGTTTCCATCAATTAACATTAGGGTTAAACTTTAATTGTAGACGTGAGAAATACGAATGTAATTGCCCTGCAATAAATTAATATAAAAGGCTCAATTTAGATTGAGCCTTTTCTTTTTTAAGGTTCTTTCTATTTATAATTTTTTGTGTTTACTTAGCGTTAAATAAATCGTCTAGGCAACCTCGTTTCTAGAGTCTATTCTCCCTTTTAGAATAAAATCAAAAACGTCTAAGTTCAATTTAGAAATATCGTTTTGATGAATAAATAAAAACTCAGTTGAAAAAAGAGTAATAAAAAATCAGAATGAGGGAGCTGTGTATTTCAATGCGTGAAGTAGAATTCTCTTCTAGTAACAGTGGGTTTTCTGCAATAAAAGGAATATAATTCTCAATTACTGATTTTAGCAAACCAAATAAAGTATGTAAGTTTAGTCCAACTAATAAAACGTGTTGGTGAAAGCGTACAAAGCATATCTTCTTACAGTATTTTTTTGTCTAGTTGGACTTCTAACTTTTGGACAAGATTACAAGCTCAAAAAATCTTTAACAAATGAGATCTTTACGATTAGAGGTTCTGTTTATGATAAAAACTCTCGCGATCCTTATCGTAATGTTAGTATAACGATTAATGGAGGAAGATATACCAAGACTAATGTTGATGGCAAGTTTACCGTAAAAGCAAAAATTGGTGATGAGCTTGTGATTAGTCATAAAGATTTTGAAACCATATACTACGTCATAAAAACGAATGAGCGTATTACCATAGAAGTTATCGATGAAAATAAATCTGGTAAAAAACCTAAAGAAATAGCCGATTTATATCGTTTTAATGAAATGATAGATTCTGCTGACGTCTATCTCAAAAAAGATGCAGAGCGGAGCATAAAATTTATTGGTGATGCTTTAAATGTAGATGTCAGTTCAGGTCAAAGTGCAGAAGCACATGAATTGTTAGGAGATATTTATGGCCATTGGAAACAGTACGACTTGGCTATTTCGGCATATAAAATTAGTCTTCAAAATACGGAAACAGCTTCAGCAAAACTAAAATTAGCAAGAGCTTATCTTAATAGCGGTAATTTTCAAATGAGTATTTCTACTTATCAGAATTTTGATGAAGCGAAATTGTCTAATTACGAAAAGGTATTGCTATATGAAGGTCTGGGCGATGCAAATGCTAAGCTTAAATATTTTTCCAAAGCAATAGAATCCTATCAAGAAGGCTTAAGAGTTGCCAAGAAATATTCAATAGTCCCAAAGATTACAGACTTAAATTCTAAAATTGCTCAAGCTTACAGCGAACAAGGTCAGAAAAATAAAGCTAAATCTTATTTTAGTAGTTCTTTAAATTTAGCAGCCAAAGAAAACAAAAAACGTGCTGTTGAAGAAAAGATTAAAGTGGCTGAGTTTAACAGTAACAATGAAGATTACGCAGATGAAATCGTACTAAGAAAAGAGGCGGTAATGGATATTGAAGCTATAGAAAAAGATTCTGTTATTTCGAATGAAAGTCCAATAACGCTGCAAAAACAAAATTATAAAATAGGAAACGCCTATTTTATACAGAATGATTTAATTAGTGCCATTCCATATTATAAAAAGAGTATTGCCGAAGCAGATAAAAAGCAGGATCTTCTGGTGCAAAAGGATGCGACAAGAAAGTTATCTGAAGCTTTTTTAAGAAGAGGAGATACGGAAGAAGGTCTTGCTATGATGGACAACTATAAAAACATAGTTGATAAGTTATATGCTAAAAAAGAACAAGAGTTGTCTCAGGTAGCGCGGTTTAGTCGCAGCATAGCAGAACAACAAAATAGAATTACGTCTTTAGAGAGTGATCGTGCCTTGTCTAAGAGTAAATATGAATTAACACAAGAGCGCAACAAGCGTCAACAGCTTATTATTTATTCTCTTATTGGTGGATTAGTATTACTTCTAGTTACGGGTTATTTAATGTTTAAATACATTAAACAGCAACGGCTAGCAAATAATTTATTAGCATTGAAATCGTTGCGAAGCCAAATGAATCCCCATTTTATTTTTAATGCCTTAAATTCTGTAAATAGCTTTATTGCGAATAATGATGAGCGCACTGCAAATAAGTATTTAACTGATTTTTCCCGTTTAATGCGTTCTGTTTTGGAGAACAGTGAAGAAGATTTTATTCCACTAAAAAAAGAAATAGAATTATTAGATTTATATACAAAACTTGAACATTTTAGATTTCAGGACAAGTTTGATTATGCTATACATGTAGATGAGACCATTGATGTGGACGAGTTTCAGATTCCACCAATGTTATTACAACCTTATATTGAAAATGCTGTTTGGCATGGCTTACGTTATAAGTCTGAAAAAGGTCATTTGAATATTACCATAAAGTTAAAATCTAAAGATGAGTTGGCCATTACCATAACAGATGATGGAATTGGGAGAGAACGCTCAAAAGCCTTGAAGACTGATAACCAGAAAAAACAGAATTCTAAAGGGATGAATAACATTAAAAAACGTGTTGCCATTTTAAATGCGATGTATAAGGATAAAGTCGATGTGACGATTGTTGATTTTCAAGAATTGGAAGACGCAGGGACAAAAGTGGTGGTCACATTAAAGAAAGATTAAATAGGTTTGAAGTATGAAGCACGAAGTTGGAAGTAACTTCGAGTTTCATGCTTCGGACTTCAAACTAAAGCCTATGAAACTAAAGTCTATAATTGTAGAAGACGAAGAAACTAGTAGACAGATTTTAAACAATTATCTGACGAAGTACTGTCCAAATATTTCAATAATAGGAGAGGCAGCCAATGTAGAAGAAGCTATTGTGCTGATTAGAAATAATGATTTAGATGTTGTGTTTTTAGATGTAGAAATGCCTTATGGAAATGCCTTTGATTTATTGGATAAGGTAGGTGATATCAATTTTGAAACTATTTTTGTAACCGCCTATAATAATTATGCCATTGATGCCTTAAACGCACATGCGTCTTATTATTTAATGAAGCCCATATCAATCGACGAATTGATTAAGGCCGTTGATTATGTTACCGAAATCAGAACAAAGGAAGATGCGCTACAAGACCAAATTTTAGTCCCTAAAACAAATTCTGTAAGTGGTAAAATTACAATACCACATCTCGATGGTTTTGAGATTATAGAAACTGCGAATATTATGTACTGTAAAGCTGATGACAATTACACCGAGATCTATCTCAACGATAATAAAAAGAAACTTGTTAGTAAAACATTAAAATATATCGAAGAAAGCTTAAAAGATGCTAATTTTGCTAGAGTACATAAAAGCTACTTAGTTAATGTCGATGAAATAGTGAAATATGTTAAAGGCAAGGGAGGAAGTGTGGTACTAAGCAACGGAAAAGAAGTTATGGTATCTGCATCTAAAAAATCTGATTTGTTGTCTTATTTTAAGTGATAAATAGCTGCGAAAGTAATAATCTTGTAGCTTAAATTAAAGCTTTTAAGTGAAGCTAAAACTAAAGAATAGTAATACAAAGGACTCTAAACTAATGATGAGTTCCTTTTTTAAAGAAATAGATATGCCAATAATAAAACCAGTAAACGGAAAACACCCACAAATACCAGAAGATTGTTACGTCGCAGAAAATGCAACTATTGTGGGCGAAGTGACTATGGGGAGTCAATGTAGTGTTTGGTTTAATGCCGTCATTAGAGGTGATGTGCACTATATAAAAATGGGTAATAAGGTAAACATACAAGATGGAGCAGTGATACATGCCACCTATCAAAAATCACCGACAACTATTGGCAATAATGTGTCTATTGGACATAACGCTCTTGTGCACGGTTGCACCATACAGGATAACGTTCTTATCGGCATGGGAAGTATTGTTATGGACGATTGCGTCATAGAAAGTAATAGCATTATTGCTGCAGGAGCCGTGGTCACTAAAAATACCGTTGTAAAGTCTGGAAGTATTTACGCAGGTGTACCAGCTAAAAAAGTCAAAGATATCAGTGAGGAATTGATTTCTGGTGAAATAGACCGAATTGCTAATAACTATGTTAAATATTCAAGTTGGTATAAGGAGTAATGCGAGACACTTAAAAAAGTTGAGGGCGGTAAAACCTATGGGTAGGTTAGTGCTTTTAGTTTCGGATAAAACATGAATCTCTATAATGCTGAAATCAAAGATGCAACGAAGTTAATTTGTTTCAGCTTCTAATGTTGTTAGATACTAGATTTCAATGTTTCAATTAATCCTTCAACATTTACGATTTCATTTAAAACCTCACTATTTAAAACCGTTGTCAGTTGGCTATCTTCAAGCTTTAAAATCGCAGGATAAATGATCCTTACATTCGGAAACGTTGTTTCAAATTCATCCTTGTGATAGAATTCCATATTAACATGATGTTTTTTTCTAAATGTTTTCCAAATCGTATTTTCGCTAAATGTATCATAGGTTAACGAACAAAGACTACATTGATAAGTATCAGGGCTAAATAACTTGTGCATAGCATCAGCGAATGCATTTAGTTTTCCTGAGTTGGCATTATAGATAAATAATAATTTCATAATATGTTAGTAGGGTATTAGAAAAAAACCTTACTAAAAATCTAGGTAGGTGGCTTCGAACTTATAATCTAATATAGAATTAAGAAGGTCTACATTTCCGTTAGAGTAGAACTCAATAGTTGGTTTTAGGGTACTGGAGTTCAATACGTTTTTAGAGGATAAAACAGTATGGGTTTGTTTTGCTACAGCCAATCCAGAATCAATAATTTTGATATGTCTAGGAAGCATTTTAGAAAGCATTGGTATAAGATAAGGGTAATGTGTGCAACCTAGCACTAAATAATCAATATCGTCCTTTAGCATCGGCTCTAAATACGTTTCTAAAAGTGCTCTCATTTCGTTAGATTCTAATTGTCCGGTTTCAATAAGAGGCACAATACCTTCGCCAATTTGTTCTATAACTTTTATGCCCTTAGCATATAAATCGGTGGTTTTATGAAAGAGTTGACTACTTAATGTGCCTTTGGTGGCTAAAATACCAACGACTTTAGTTTGTGTACTCAAAGCGGCTGGTTTTATAGCGGGTTCTATTCCTATAAAAGGTACTGAATAGTTGGCTCTTAAATATGTGATAGCATTTGTAGTGGCTGTATTACACGCCACAATAATAATTTTGCAACCTCTTCCTAAGAGGTATTCTGTGTTTTTTATGCTGAGTTGAAGAATTTCTTTTTCAGATTTATTTCCATAGGGCGCATTTTTGCTATCTGCTAAGTAGATGCAGTTTTCCCGAGGTAGAAGCGCATGAATCTCTTTGAATATAGATGTGCCTCCAATGCCAGAATCAAAAATGCCAATAGGTTTGTTGCTCATTGTTACAAAAGTAAAAAGTCGCTTAAAATTAAGCGACTTTTTGATATTATATTTTTAGGTAATGGTTATAGACCTAATTGTTTTTTTACATCAATCATAAGGTCTTTACCATCTGCTACAATTAACATTGCAGAATCTAAAACATATTGAAAGCCTTGTGCTTTAGCGACTGCATTTATAGCTAAGTCTGCTTTTTCAACAATAGGTTTTAATAAATTAAACTCTTTTTCTTGCAAGTCCTTTTGAGCTTGTTGTTGGTAGGCCCCTAAACTTTGTTTCATACCCTCAACTTCTTTCATACGATCCATATTTGTTTGCTCAGACTGAGCTTCAGCTTCAGCATTGTACTGCTTTAGCTTTATGTCTAATTCTTTAAGAGAGCCTTGAATATCTGATTCGTAGGTTTTACCTAGTTGTTCAATTTCTGCTTGTGCTGCTGCATAAGCAGGCATTGCTTTAATTAAGTCTTGCTTGTTGATGTGAGCAATCTTGCTCTGGGCATTGGTAAAACTTGTAGCTCCGATAAATAATACTGCTGCAAATAGTAAAGTTTTTAAATGTTTCATTTTTTCTAAGTTGTATTTGTGTGTTATAAATTATTAATTATTGTCTTCTTTTTTTTTAGCTTTAGCTATTGAATCGTTCTTTTTTATTTGGTCTTCACGATCTTGACGCGCTTTTTTTCGTTGTTCTATTATTTTATTTTTTCTTTCTTGCAGGGCTTTTGTGCGAGCCTCTCTATCTTTTACTTTTTGTTGACGCTGTTCTTCTAAAATTTCAGCAGAAGTTTTGGTTTTCTTAGTGCTTGTTGAGTCTGCCTTAGCAGTGCTTTTAGCTTTTTCGTTTTTAGCTTTTTCGCTATCTGGCTTTTCGCTATCTGGCTTTTCGCTATCTGGCTTTTCGCTATCTGGCTTTTCGCTATCTGCTTTTACAGTGCTTTTGGCTTTAACAGTTGTGTCTTGCGCTATCGTTGTTTCTTCATTACTAGTTTCAGAATCCTTGTTACGAGCATCTAAAACTTTTTGGCGACGTTCGGCGGCTTCAAGTTTTTTCGCTTCTTGCAACGCTTCTTGTTCCAACTTTCTGTCTTCTATTGCTTTTTCGCGCTCAGCACGTTTTTCTGCTAACTGTGCCTCACGAGTTGCTTTTCTTTTTTCTAAGGCTAGTTGGCGTTCATCCTTATCAGCACTACCACTTACTATGGGTACAACGGCCTCATCTTCTAGTGCTTTACGTTCCTTCTTGTTCTTTACTTGAGATCTTTTAGATGTTCTTGTGATGGTTCTTAAAACTTGTTCACTGACATCATAGCGCTCTGCTGAATACAACATCACAACATCGGCAGATTTATCAAATATGAAATCATACTTTTTAGTTTCTGCAATTTCTTTCACTGCAGCAAAAATTTGATCCTGTATAGGCTCAATCAGTTGACGCTTTTGGTTTATTAAATCACCATCAGGACCAAAACGCTTTTGTTGATAGTCTAAGATCTCAGCCTCTTCAAAAGAGATATCTTCAAAACGTTCTTCATATAGATCCTTTGTTAAAAGAACACTTTCATTATCGAGTTCTTTTTTCTTTTGATCAATTTCATTTAGACGTTTCTCAATTTCAGTTTTCCATTGTAAAACTTTTTTGTCTAGTTGAGTAGAAGCTTCTTGGTATTCCGGTACGTTTTGTAAAATATATTCAGTATCGATATAACCGAGTCGAACACCACGTTGCGCAATGGCACTAAAGCTCATTAGACTTATGATGGTCAGTAAAAAAAGAACTTTATATTTCATCATTATGTGTTTTGTTTGTTGAGACATATCTTAGTAAAACTAAATGCTTCTTCGGTTTAGGATTACTTTGCTTCAAATTTAACGAAATATATTCTTAAAAATTTTAACACTATGATGAAATTCTTTATTATCCATTAGAAAATATCGTGCCAAACTTAAAATTGTTGTCCAATTATAAAATGTGTTTCCCAACCGTGTGCTTGACCTCCATCCCCAAGAATTGGGTCAAAACCATAACCAAAATCAATTCCAAGTAAACCAAATGCAGGCATAAATATTCTTATACCTCCACCAGCAGATCTGTTAAGGTTAAACGGGTCAAAGTTTCTAAAGCTATCAACAGAATCCCCTGCTTCTAAAAATGTTAAAGCATAAATTTTAGCTGCAGCTCCCAAAGTGATAGGATATCTTAATTCTAATGAGAACTTATTGTAAATAGAGCCACCATCTGGAGGTGATAAGGATTGGTTTGGATACCCTCTTAATTGAATAACTTCTCGTCCGTCTAAAGCAAAATTACCTAAACCATCACCTCCAAGAAAGAAACGCTCGAAAGGAATCACGCCACGATCATTATTGTAAGCTCCAAGGAAACCGAATTCAACGCTAGGTTTTAATACTAATTTTTTCGTTAACGCTGTGTACCAGTCTACTTTGAATTTTATTTTATAAAATTCTAACCATTTAAAACGTTCTTGGTCAATTTCTGCAATTCGTACCAAATCATCGGGGTCTGTCAGTTGCAAATCATCCCTTTCCTCTTTTAATGCTGTGTAATCGACACCATTGAATAATGAATAAGGCAGAGAGAATTTAGCCGAAGCTGTAAAGCTTGAACCACCTGTTGGGTAAATAGGATCGGTATATAAGTTATTTCGGCTTAGACCGATAGTATATGACAAGTTATTAGAGGTTCCATTACCAAATGTAAATAAGCCTGTATTATAATTTGATAAACTATAATGCTGATAGCTTATGGCTTGTGATAACACGAAATAATCATCTGGCTTAGTTAACCTTGTTGACGTACCAAAAGTTAAACCAATAATATCAAAGCTTCTATCTCTGTCTGCTCTTCTCGTCTGTTGATCAAATAAAAATTGTCTAGAATAAGATAATGATGTAGATACCTGAAATGGTTTTTTACCACCGAACCAAGGCTCAGTGAATGAGAAACTATAGGTCTGAAAGAACTGACTAGCCTGCAGCCTTAGTGCTAAACTTTGACCATCACCTCTTGGGACCGGTTTATAAGCGTCTTTCTTAAAAATATCTTTAATCGCAAAATTATTGAATGAGAGCCCTAGCGTACCAATGAAACCACCACCACCATAACCACCTTGAAGTTGTATTTGACTAGACCCTTGTTCTACAACAGAATATTCGACGTCTAAGGTACCATCTACAGGGTTTGGATTTTTGATATTTGGTGATATTTGCTGTGCGTCAAAGAAACCTAATTGACCAAGTTCTCTAATTGTTCTTATAATTTGAGATTTACTGTATAGTTCTCCTGGACGTGTTCTTATTTCTCTGTAGATCACATGATCGTTTGTAACATCATTACCCGTGACTGTTACATTATTGAAATATGCTGGCTTCCCTTCTGAAATACGTATTTCCATGTCGATAACATTTCCTTCCGCACTAATTTCAACAGGATTAATGGTAGAGAACATATAACCAAAATTTTGGTAGGCATTTGTTAAGTCGTTTGCATCCGGGTTACTTTCGTCTGCAATGCGCTCTCTTAGTTCTATACCATTGTAAGTGTCACCTTGTTGTATTTTTAGGACACTTGATAATTGACGATCGGTGTAGACCGTATTACCTACGAAAGTGATTTTTCCAAAGGTATATTGTTCACCTTCTTCAACATTGATCGTAAGACTTATCGTTTTTTTATTGTTGTAGGTGATAGAGTCGGATATAATCCTAGCATCTCGATAACCATTCTCTTTATAAAAATCGACAACACTAACTAAATCTGTTTTATAGTCTTCCTCAATATATTTAGAACGTTTTAAAATACGAATGAAATTTTTCTTTTTCGTATTTTTCATGGCCTTACGAAGTTTTTTATCATCTATTTTCTCGTTGCCTTCAAACGTAATGGCTTTTATTTTGACCTTTTCACCCTTATCTATTTTAATAAGCATGTTAACGCGTTCTTTTTCAATCGAGTCGATTACTTGAGTTGTAATAATGTCTACTTTTGCATTGAAGAACCCTTTCTTTTTTTGTTTATTAGTAAGGTAGTTTTTTGTTGTGGCAATTAAGTTCTCTGTAACTTTTTGACCATTTTTAAGATCGTTTTCATTAATGATTTCTTCCTTTTTACTTTTCTTAACACCTTCAATTGTTAAGTCTCGAAGTTCTGGTAAATCAATAAGTTTAATTTCTAAATCAGCTGTGTTTCCATCGATGTTAGTAATATAGATATCGATACTACTAAATAAGCTAGATTTCCACAACGTCTTTACTGCATTTGCTATTTTTTCACCACCAACTTGTATCTCTTCATCCTTTTTAAGTTTAGAATAGGCTATAATCGTTTGAGCACTAAAATTAGTGTTTCCTGTAACGGTGATCTCTTTAATTATATATTTTTCCCCTCCTTGAACTTGGGCATTACCAGTAAATGAAATCGTAAAAAGTAATACAGTACAAATAAGTTTCGTAAATAACTTAAATACTGTTTTATTAGGTAAGTTGTTCGCTTGTTTTTCCAAATCTTCGTTCTCTGTTTTGATAATTTATTAGCGCTTCATATAGATTCTCTTTTGAGAAATCTGGCCATAAAATATCTGTAAAATATAATTCTGCATAGGCTATTTGCCATAACAAAAAGTTACTAATGCGATGCTCACCACTTGTGCGAATAAGTAGGTCAACATCTGGTAAATTTTGCGTGTAAAGATGCTTATTAATAATGGATTCGTCAATACTTTCAGAAGAAATTA
>RCND010003874.1_pt1 | contig 15259 bp, 9 predicted proteins | sample 2041351 | NCBI WGS metagenome assembly RCND01 (sample SAMN09708230, study PRJNA481090) | Marine sediment metagenome, whole genome shotgun sequencing project. | biome: marine sediment; feature: ocean; material: sediment; isolation source: Sewage treatment plant 12B marine sediment (STP12B) ...
TCTAATTTACGACGGTAATGCTTGTTGATAAAACCCAGTGCTATGCCATAGGCTATAATCAAAATCGCGTAAAAAATAAGTGTTAATTCACTGCCTTGACCAATTATTTTTATACAGACCTCGGTCAGGTTTGTATATCCTAGAACATTCGAAATCAATGCTATGACAAGGATTAAGTAAAAAACTGGAGTTGAACGAATTAATAAGGAACCAAACTTGCTCAGGTTTAACTTGCTGGTAATCTTATACGGGTATGTTAAATAGGTCAAAATTCCTGCAAAAATAAATATCTCGATCAATAAATAGATACGATTTTGAGAAGGGGATAGCCAAAAATAGGTCTTTGCCACATTTAATATAAAAATCGCTATAACAAAGTAGGGGACATTTCGAAAGCGTTCTGGCATACTGGGTTTTACCAGAATGGCAGCACCAATAAGTAGTAATAACAGTATGCTATCGAACCAGAGCTTTGGGGTATTGATAAATATAAATATTGCCGACAGTACCGTCAAAAAGGCAATCACCCAGAACGTATCCTTTAGGATGATGTCTCCGGCCTGTTGAAGATTTGTATCTACTTTAGCTGACTGGTGCTGTAGCAAGCTTTTTTTTATAACCCGGATTCCGATAAATATAAGGGCAATTAAAATTGCAAAGAGGTAAATGGTGTGTTCCTTGGCACTTATATAATTCCAAATTGCCTTAATATTTTGCCTTACAGATTCTTCTCCTTCTTTCTCTACAGAGTTTGTGAAGTTTTTAAAAGAAGTTTTCCAAAGGGGTTGATTTCGCAAATGGAAAATTTGATAGACCTCAGAATACCGCAATGACGTCAAGTTTTCGATAACTTCGTCAATAATATCAATTTGACCACTTACTTGAGACTGCAGATTTAAATACTTATTATTTTTACCAATAACAATGGTTTCGATTTTTTTATACCTGTCCCAAACCGATTTAATATTTATCAGAAGCTCTATTGGAACTTCCTTCTGCTCTGCATTCTGATACGTTAATTCCCAGGTTTTTTCACTATAAGGGATTGTTTCGAGAAGTATGGCATTTCGTTCTGCATAGAGGTTGATCGTCGTCTGAAAATTTTCAAGAAAATCGCGATATCTGTTCCAAGTTTTAATAAGATTATCTACCCGCTGTAAATTGGGAGATCTATCTAAAAAATTAATTGCAAGTTTTTTGCGTTCTTCAACCGTCTCGGTGTAAATGGGTAAGAGCGAATCAATTCTGGATATACTCTGTTCAAGTTCCATTTTTAGCTCTATCTCCCTGATATCGTTACTAGCCACTCCAATTTCTTGAATGATATTGATAACAGGGATGGCCTCAGGGTTTTTTGTGAGTACAGAATCAACAGTAGAGCTTCCCGTAACAGTCTGTACAATCCCTTGGGAATGCACTTGCAGTGACAAAAGAAAAAGAATTAAAATTAAGTATTGTTTTATTTTATGAGGCATCCTATGGATGTTTAGATTCTATTATACTAATATAACGAGAGTTCGACAAACCTATACCGCCAAATATAATTGTTTTGTGGCTGCCCTGCCGTACAGCCTCGTCTTGTGCTGCTTTTTCTAGGAAAATAAATCCAGAAGTCCACCAAAGGATACCTATCTTCATAAATTCTAATCTATATCCATTGACTTTTGGAGTGAGATCATGGACTCCTGCCCTACTTTTATAATACCATCCTGGGGCCTATTTAATTCTACAATTAGCGTGGTGAGCGCCGCAAAAGCCAACATCATTGGAATGATGACTATTATTCTGCGCGATTCACCAAATCCTAACTCTATACCAATGGTTAACATAGCCATTCCTGAAATGGCAAACAAGGTAATCCATATACTTGAGGGTATTTTATCACGCAATCCCGCCGTAATTCGTTTTTCATGTACATCAATCACTTCATTCACGGATTGTACCATTAAAGATGTGTTGGTATTAGGAAGATTTTTGGCCGCAGTTCTAACCTGCGTCCACAAAAGTCGGTGGATTTCAATAGATTTTGAAATGTCCTTGGCGGTAATCTCTTTTTTTACAGCATCGAGCCGAGTATTAACGTATTCTCGTAGTAATTGTTTTAATTCATTTGCGTAAGGTTCATCTACTAAATCTGCACGCAGGTAGGCGGTACCAATGGCATTCGCCTCCTCTAAAACCATTTGCTTTCTCTTTTCATATTGCGAAGCAGCCATGGAAAATGTGAAAGCTAGAACAAAAGCAAGCATCCCTAACAAACCTGTTGATATTTGTCCTAGGGTCTTGGTTTCAATGGGGTCCGTTTTCAAGTGGACGCTTTTGCTAATTCTAAATCCTAATTCAAAGGACACTAAACTAAACAAAAAAATAATAAAAAATATCACATATATTGGCAGAGATTGTATGTATTCAGGCATTTTACTTCATCTAATTGATTAACAGAAGGAGCGTACTAAGTTACTCTTATAGTTTCAATTCAGAAATATACATAAAGAGGACCAAAAACCTCAAGTTTTGGTTTAAAAAAGACATATGAACATTTAAATCTGCCACTTATTTAAATAGGAATCACTTAAAATTCTAATTACAGATCAACCTTATATTAAACTTCCTATTAGTAACTCACAGCTAAACCATTAGGTAATTTAAAATTCTTGTTGTCCAGCAATTGCAAAAACAAGTAGACTGCACATATGAGCTATAAATCCAGACGTTTACCAATAATAAACCGAAATTGTTCCGTAGCCAATTTAAAATTGTACGGACTGAAATCGATATTCCTCCAATTTACTGATCCCGTAAGTGCCAAATAAACATGTTTAAATTCGTACCCTAATGCTATCCTTGCCAATACCTGCCCGGCGGGTTGATCTTCATTTCTAATACTTTCGTTTAATTCCGTTACACTTACGCGCTGATAACCAAAACCGGGGATAACTGCTAAACCCAGCAAAAACTTTTCCTTTATCACAAAATTATGTGCATAACCTGCAGAAACCCCAATGGCTAGATTTTTAAACGCCTTGACATTGACCTTTGTTCTGAGGCTGTCCGGGAATTCCTGTGGAATAAATGCATTATCAGTACTGGCTTCGTCATAATTGCCAAATAGGCCCAGAAGGAAACTACCTGCACTCTTTTTTTGTATTTCATCACGGACAAAAGCCGCCCGATAAGAGTATTTCTCAGAATTAAACAGGTAAAAACCAGTTACCCCTACAGATAATATCCGCATGCTTTTAATTTGGGGAAGGGCATCACTGGTCCAATCGATAAAATCAGCCGGATTGGAATTGTAGTACCCGCTATATGACTGTAAAAAACCGTCAGCTCCAATTTTTCTGCCATACATACTTCCTTGGATATCGAGTCGCTGCGTCTTACCAAATTTTCTTTCCTTTTCTGCAGATGGTGGTAGCCCGAATGCCAGCCCAAGCCCGAACTTTTTATAATTAAATCCCAGTCCCAAGTTGGTACTTCCATTGGGTAACAATTCAAGACCCAGATCTTCCTGTCTGTTTTCTATAGTTAAGGAGTTACCCTTAGTTATGGTGTAGAATCTTAGAAGTAATTTGTCTGAATAATCCAGGATATAGGCGGGTTCCTGTGCGTGTAGATAACTAAAACAACAGTAAATGAGTGAAAGCACTAAGAGTTTTCTACAGCTCGGCATTTAGTTCAGGATTCTTATCCACTAAATTTAAACAATAATGTTCTTTAAAGCTATTTGTTTAAAAACCTATTCCTAAAATAAAAAGCATTTACCAGTATCAGATGGCTACTAAAAGCTTAAACCATAGCCCATTTCTATGGTTAGATTAAGATTGGCTTTCCTATACCTTGCTCAATTCCGGTAGAGATACCAAAACCATGCTGTCCTTTCTGACAGAAGGTATATACCCCTATTAATCCCATGGTCCAACTGCCATTTTTATTAAATTTCATTTGCTTCTCTTCGTTGTTATCGTCAAAAAATCCTTTGCCGATACCTATTCCCATTGCAAAATATTTTGTAAACACCTAGCCCAAAGCCAAAGTGGTGGGGTCAGTGAATTTACCATTAACTCCCCGTTGGGGTTTGTATTGGTAATCTCCTGATTATAGGTTGAAAAAGCGTAAAAAAAGGTTGAATATAATATGAAAGACTACTTCGTCATATTATATTCAACCTTTTTTGAGATGTGACAAACCTTTGAAAAGAAATTAATTGCCCTTAAAATATCTGCAATCCTATATCTCGATTACCAGTGTAGCTTACTCTTCTGCATCCATTTTACTCAATGATATGGCCATGGCTTCCGCATAAGTAAGGATTACCTGCTGGCCGATATGTAATTTTTGCATAAGGGCCTCATCTTCCATGTTTATGGTGAGATAGTTTCCCCTTGGTCCTTTAACAGTGGCCAACATGCTTGGACGATTAAGGATTTCTACGGTGACCAATGCTTTTACCACAGCTCCTACAACCGCAGCGGGATCCATTCCCTCCGGGGCTTTTCCTCCTTCGGCAAGTACCATTAACGGTTCAGCAAGTTCTTCCTCGGTGGGCTTACGAAACTCTGCCTTCATATAAGTATAGTATTCAAAGGTAATTCGATTACCAACCTCAATTTCATCGAACCTTTCAACCGCGTCACTGGCAGTAAGGGTAACGAGTTCCCCATCAGGTCCTTTCAGAGTGATTTCCCGCGTTTCTTTATTTACTTTTGTTACTGTGCCTTCTGCTGCAGCCAGGCTCCATTTCTCTTTGGGCGGCTGTTCATTATTCACATCCTGGGCAAAAACAGGTGTATAAAGAAAAACAAATAGGAATAATGTAAGTGTCACTTTTGTGATTGATTTCATAGCTTGTTCGGTATAGTTTTAAACGATTAAGGTGATTAAATTCACCAGTCAATAGCTGACTTATTTTGATTTTGCCAAAAATACAATATTAAAAGGATTGACCTAAACTATCTATTCAAAAAATTTGTTCTAATACGTTCATTAAAACTAGAGGTTTTATGGCCTCAACTTATTGTTATCAGAAGGTATTGCCAGGAATACATTTTGTACTTGGCAATACATGAGCATCGCTGCCTCACCAATTTCATGGAGACGGCATATATTTTGTTATTTTTTTTGATTTTCATATAGTGTTCTCGTAAAAGAGTCTTGCTCCAAAAAGATCTGACTCTTTTTAGTTTTACACCTTTTATTGACACGATATTCAAGAACAAGGTCTATTTTGAAGATAAAATAACCTTATTCCCTTTTAACCCTTTTCCTGTTACTGACAATTCCATTTGCCCAACCTCATTGGTAGATTCAACCAATACCACCAATTTACCACTGAACAATTTCATGGTTGGATTATGAAACATTTCCAAAGAAGTAGGATCCCCATTACATGCTGCACGATACTTTCCCTTGCCCTTTACCTTAAAATTCAATTGCTGGGCAGCTGTTGGGCATTCGTTTCCGTCTTTATCAATTACAGATACCGTTACGAAAGCCAAATCCTCTCCATTGGCATCCAACACCGTTCTATCTGGTTCAAGCACAATTCTATAAGGCTTACCCGCGGTAAATATTTCTTTTTCAGCCACAGATTTTCCATCTTTATCAAATGCGATTACTTTAATTGAACCTGGTTCATATTTGACATCCATCCACATAAGTCGATATCTGTTCTGAGGTGTTGCATCATGTTTTTTCTGGATACCCATACTTTCACCATTTACAAAAAGCTCTGCACTATCATAGCTTGTGTAGACAAAAACAGGGGTAGTTTCACCCTCGCGCCCTTCCCAATTCCAATGGGGTAGTATATGCAATGTTTCATCCTTGGTATTCCATCGACTGCGATATAGGTAATAACGATCTTTTGGCAGGCCGGCCAAATCATTGATGCCAAAATACGAACTGCGTGATGGCCACATCTCATCATATGGCGTAGGCTCGCCCAAGTAATCAAAACCAGTCCAGACAAACTCTCCTATAACCCAAGGTTTATCATCTTGCCACACAAAATCCTCATCTGGTATATTGGACCAACTACAGGCTTCCAAATCATAGGAAGAACTCTGAAAGTCATCGTATTGTTTCATTTTACCTTCGACAACAGGGAATTTATAAATGCCACGAGAACTGACCGTTGAAGCGGTTTCTGACCCCAATATGAATCCTTGTGGAAACTTTTCATAGGCTTCTTCATAAAGTGGAAGACGATAATTAAGACCCGGAATATCCAAAACGGCACCAAACCCTGATTCCATTGAATTCTTTACCTGGTCCATACCAACAGTAACTGGCCGTGTTGGATCTTCTCTATGGAAGATTTCCTGTAACCATTTGGCTCGTTTTGCTCCAATAGAACCCCATTGGTCCGGAACTTCATTACCTGCACTCCACATCACAATACTAGGATGATTTCGAGTTGCATGCACCAAATTAACAATGTCTTTCTCAGCATATTCTTCAAAAAAACGGTTGTACCCATTTTCAACTTTAGGTTTTGCCCATTCATCAAAACTTTCTGCTAAAAACATAAATCCCATCTCATCACATAATTCCACTTGTTCCAAGGAGGGCATATTGTGTGAACTACGAATAGCATCACACCCCATATCTTTTAAAATTCTTAACTGCCTACGGAGTGCAGACGTATTGATAGCGGTACCAATAGGTCCCAAATCGTGATGCAAGCAAACCCCTTTGAACTTTCGTACCGTGCCGTTTAAGCTAAAACCAGTTTCAGGTTCATATTTTATTTCGCGTATTCCAAATCGAGTTGTTACTTCATCTTTAAGTACATCATTTGCATACAATTGCGAAATGGCCGTATAGCGATAAGGTGTTTCCGGACTCCATAATTTAGGATTGGGTACGGCAATGTTTTGATCAAACTCATTGCCAAATTTCAAAAGTGATACATCTGTAACCAACGTATCCCCTTTTGCATTAAGAATATGGGTCGCCAAGTGAAGATTATCGCCCGATACTTTTGTTTTAATGTTCACTTTTGCCATTTCAGGAGTAATCGAGGGAGTAGTAATGAAGGTGCCCCATTGATCAATACTTTCCTTGTTTTTAACGATTATTCGAACATTGCGATACAGCCCTGCGCCCGGATACCAGCGCGATGACGATTCAACATTGGTCAATTGCACAGCTAAAGTATTAACCTCATCAACTATTACTTGATCAGTTACATCAAAATAAAAATAACTGTAGCCGTAAGCCCATTCACCCACTTTTTCTCCATTGACAAAAACTTTGGGTTCGCTCATTGCCCCTTCAAAAAGCAACAATACTTTTTGTCCTTCTTTGTATTGGGGAATCTTAAATTTGTTTCTATACCAACCTTGGCCAATATATGGCAAGGCCCCTGTTCTTCCGGTTTTCTCCGAAGCTACATTTTCATTGTTTTGTACAATGGCAACTTGCTGTTTATCTACCTCTTTGTCAAAAGGACCATAAATTGCCCAATCGTGTGGTACGGTAACGGTTTGCCAGTCGGAATCATCGAAGTTTTTTTGAAAAGCCATTTCATCGTTACCTTTTAAAAACTTCCAATCCTTTTTTAATGTAATCACCGTACGTTCTTGGGAATTAGACCTGTGAATGAAAAACATACAAAACAGAAGGGCAAATGGTATAAACTTCATTTTAATTATTGATTGAATTTTCATGGTTTAAGAAACTTTTGTGAGCTTAACTATGATTGACTTGCTTATGGGCGTTTTACTCCTATCCGCAAAATGGTTATAAGGTACCAAAACATTGGTCTCAGGAAAATAAGCGGCAAGATTCCCTTTTGGAATAGTATACGGAATGACTAAAAATTTAAAAGCAGTTCGCTTAGTATTATCATAGAAACTACTGATGTCCACAACATCCATTTTTTTTAATCCTTGCACCTTCATATCCTGTTTATTCATAAACAAAACCCTTCTTTCATTGTAGACACCTCTGTAGCGATCATCCAAACCATAGATTGTGGTATTGAATTGGTCGTGGGAACGAATGGTCATCAAAATAAATTCATTTTCCTGTAATCTATGATCAGGTAAACCGTTCAACGTTATTTGAGCTTTTCCATTGGGCAACATACTGAAATCGAGATCCCGTACATTATTGGGCAAATAATAGCCAGACCCTTTGGAATTTTCACTTGTGCTATACCCTTTTATGACTTTATCTATTTGTTGTCTAATCAATTCATAATCCTCACCCATCGCTTTCCAGTTCACGGAATGATTTCCATCAAAATAAGTATCGGCCAATGCAGCGATAAGTTCAGGTTCACTTTTTATTTTTTCAGAAGCTGGTTTTAAAAGTCCACGGGATTGCCGTACCCTTCCCATACTATTCTCAACGGTGATAAAACGTTTCTTCCCATTTTTCATATCCTTTTCAGAACGGCCAAAAGTGGGCAAGATCAATGCTGTTTTTCCGGTTACCAAATGGGAACGATTCAATTTTGTACTGATCTGAACGGTTAGCTCACAACGTTGCAAAGCCTTCGCGGTATATTCGGTATCAGAAGCTGCCATCAAAAAATTGCCGCCCAAACAGACAAATACTTTCCCTTCTCCTTCATACATCGCACGCATTGCTGCAACCGTATCAAAACCTTCTTTATTGGGAGGTACAAAACCAAGATGCTTTTCGATGCGTTCATTCAAATTTTCATTCACATGGTGCATAATACCAACGCTTCGGTCGCCCTGCACATTACTGTGCCCCCGAACCGGACATGTCCCTGTATTGGGTTTGCCTACAGCACCTTTGAGCAACAAAAGGTTGATATATTCCCGGATGGTCTCCACCCCATTTTTATGTTGTGTGAGCCCCATGGCCCAACAAACTACAATCTTGGATTTAGATGCTAAAAGTTGAACCGTCTCATCAATCTTAGCTTCGTCAACTCCTGTTAATTGCAAGAGTTCTTTTGCATCATACTTTTGAATATCATTCATTAATGACTCATACCCATCCACATATGTTTTGAGGAAATCATGATCAAATACCAACCCATTGGCCTTATCCAAATTGGCCAATTTTTTGATGATCAATTTTATAAGGGGAATATCTTGATTGATGTTTACAGGTAAATGTATGTTTGTCAAATCCTCACCACCTCCCAACATGCCTTTTACGCTTTGGGGGTTTTTAAAATTGATCAGGCCTGATTCTTCAAGTGGATTTATACTAATGACCTTGCCCCCATTTTCTTTGCACTTCTCCAGGGCAGAAAGCATTCGTGGGTGGTTGGTACCAGGGTTTTGACCCGCCACGATAACAACCTCAGCTTCGTAGAGATCCTCAAGCTTTATAGAGCCTTTGCCGATGCCCAAGGTTTCCCCTAGGGCTACGCCACTACTTTCATGGCACATATTGGAACAGTCGGGCATATTGTTGGTGCCGAATGCCCTTGCGAACATACCATATAAAAATGCAGCTTCGTTACTTGAACGTCCAGAAGTATAAAAAATAGCTTCGTCAGGGGATTCCAATTTCCGTAATTCTTCGGAAATCAAAGCATAGGCTTCTTGCCAAGCTATGGGTTCATAATTTACCTTACCGGGCCTCAAAACCAAAGGCTCAATAAGTCTACCGAACTTGTTCAATTCATAATCGGTGAGTAGCGATAACTCCTCTACGGAATTTTGCCTGAAAAAGTCATGACCTATTTGCTGTGCGGTTGCTTCATCGGCCAGTGCTTTGGCCCCATTTTCACAGAATTCACCGATTTTGGAAGGTTTGTCCGGGTCTGGCCAGGCACAACTGGGACATTCAAATCCATCATTCTGGTTCATGTTCAACATAGCGCGCATAGAACGCAAAACCCCCATTTCCTTAAAACCATGTTGAAGTGCAGCCTGTATACCCAGCATACCTGCCGCATAGCGAACGGGTTCCTTGAGTTTTATATTCGTGAAATCATCAGATCCCCGAACGGAAACATTTCTACGAAAATCGTTATCCATATCTAAAGATAAATATGGTTTCCAATAGGCTTCCTAACACTTGCCCGCTTTAGGGTTTGGATATTTGTCCGATTGTTCTTCATGCGTATTATCCAAACAAGCAAAATCCTTTTCCAATAGCAAGAAAAACTTGGTGCCATCAGAAAGATCCACATAATGTTCAAGTCCTACTACGTCATTATCATGCCAATCTTTTGCAAAACTTTCAGGAACATTTAGCGTAATGGTATTATCATTGAAATCTACCTGTAAATTTTCAATCTGTTTCTGTTTTACACCATAAACAAATGTTGTTGAATTAAACTGGGTAGTTTTTTCAATCCGTCCTTCTTCACAAAACTTTTTAACCTCTGTTGGTGTCAATCGATAGCGTACGGAATTTTCCTTGATTCTTATTTTCATGAAACTTCTTTAAAATAAACCGGTTTACAAAGAATGTGGTATTCAAAAATATAGCATTTTATTTAAAATGTTTCTTGATATACATCATTTCTTTTCAGGATAAGAGATGCTGGACAATAATATTCCCATGTAATTTCGAAGCATATGTGCTCTATTAAAAACAAATGGCCATATATAACTTAATATTCAAGGTCTCGGCCTTTATTGTTCATTTCGCGCAAAGTAAGTACGAAACCTATTATTGGGCTGGGTTACCATACCATCTACACTTAAAAATATAGTTCCTAAATCGGTATTTAGGAATCCTTCTGTAGCTATCCACCCCGTAAACCCCTTAAATTTCCCATATCCTTCTATTACTTCAAAAACCCCTGAAGTTGGCCCTTCTATACTCAAGTTTACAGCACCAAGAAACCTTAGGCCTTCTCCATTCTTGTTTCTAAGGGTCATATCCATAACTATCTCGACGGTCTGTGTTTCTGCATCAAAAGAGCATTCCCGTATGGTCAATGAGCTTTTACTTACATTCAGTTTTCCAAATTGAGAGGTGTTACCAGTCAGTGTACTGAATTTAGGAACGCTTGCAAACATAAACGAATCCGGAAACACACATGTAATGGAATCTGAAGCAACATTCGGAGTAGAAATTAGATTAGCCTTAATAGGTAGTACTTCAATCATTTTTTCCGTATCGGTATTGGAATTAAGAGTTACAACATCTTGCGGATTTTTTTCCCTCTTGCATGCAACCAACACCAAGCATGTGAAAAAAGCAATCGCTATTTGTTGAAATTCTTTCATGATCTACGATTTTTAGTAAATAAATCCTTGATTATCAGCATAATAATACTTTATGTGAAATACGTAGGATTTTTACCCCTGTTTAACATGTAAATATCTACCATGAATATTTTTTAGAAAATGATCTAGGTCATGTAAACATTCATTTTTATATAAATTTTTAACTATTTTGCCTAGCATCGTTTTCCTTATTTAATAACCTAAGAAAAGATACATGACATTGTAAAAACCATTAAATTTATAGAAGCACTTGAACTTATTTAAAATCCTCTAAAATACAGCCTTAAATGAAGAAGCCTTTACTTAATCTCACTTTGATTTTTTCAATTGTAGCCAGTTCATTATTAGGCCAAGAAACTAAACCAGATTGGGAAAACCCTGAAGTGTTTGGAACGAACAAATTAGAACCCCACGCCTATTTTATTCCTTTTCAAAATAAGGAATCAGCCCTTTCTTTTGACGTTTCAACGTCAGACAGGTATCAACTTATAAATGGCTATTGGGATTTTAAATTCCTCAACAACCCAGATGACACTCCTGATGGGTTTTATGCTTTGGGGTATGATATTAGCTCTTGGGATTCAATCCCAGTGCCCTCTAACTGGCAGTTGGAAGGTCACGGAATGCCTATTTATGCCAATATCTCCATGCCTTTTGAAAGCAATCCTCCTTCTGTACCCCATGAAGGCAATGAAACAGGATTGTACCGGCATGATTTCAATCTTGATGCCTCTTGGTCACAAGACAAAACGATTCTAGCCTTTGATGGGGTACAATCAGCTTTCTATCTCTGGGTAAACGGGATAAAAGTGGGTTATAGCCAAGGGAGTATGACAACCGCCGAATTTGATGTGACTCCATATATTAAAACAGGTGAAAACACTTTGGCCCTACAAGTGATTCGCTGGTCTGATGGCAGTTATATGGAAAACCAGGATTTCTGGAGGCTGAGTGGTGTTTATAGGGATGTGTATTTGTATAGAAAGCCCAAAACCAATTTCAATGATTTTCAAGTAGTAACTGATTTGGATGCCAACTATACCAATGCGACTCTTTCTATAGATGTACACTTAGACAATGCCACAGCAAATTTTGAAGGAAATATTCAGTTTCTTGTATTGGATCAAGCAGGTCAAGAAGTAGTCAATGAGACAACAGCATACAAACAAGCTGATGTTCAAGTGAATTTTCCGGTTCAAAATCCGAAAAAATGGACCGCCGAAACCCCTAACCTTTACACCTTGGTCCTAAATCTGAAAGCCAAGGATGGGTCTATAGAAACCGTTGCCAAAAAGATTGGTTTTCGAGAAGTGGAAATTAAAAACGGTCAAGTACTTATCAATGGCGTAGCTCCTTTGTTCAAAGGGGTCAATCGGCATGAATTTGATCCTTATAAAGGGCGTGCCTTAGATGAGGCCTCTATGGTAAAGGATGTAAAATTGATGAAACAGTACAATTTCAATGCTGTTCGTACTTCGCACTATCCCAACCAAACCCGTTGGTATGAACTCTGTGATGAATATGGACTTTATGTAATGGATGAAGCTAATTTAGAAAGCCATGATTTGTGGATGAATTACAACCTAAGTCCCGTAAAGTATCCCGAATGGAAAAATGCCATTGTTGCCCGTGGAGTTGCTATGGCAGAACGCGATAAAAACTTCGCTTCCGTTGTAATGTGGTCGCTAGGCAATGAAGCAGGTTATGGCCCAAACCTAGATGCCATGGGTGAAGCCATAAGCGCCATTGATGAGAGCAATAGACCTATTCATTATGAGAGCAAGGATATTGGTATTGGCCTTAAAGAATTTCAAGAAGCCAATGTTATAGGTAAAGTCAAAGGAGGTATGATGTTCTATGAAAAAATGAGCGCCCCTGCAAACCAAGAAATTGGATCCACTATGTATCCTATGCCTGACAAGGCCCAAGAAAATGCGCTTGCTGACACGGTTAGACCTTATATCATTTGCGAATACGCCCATGCCCAGGGAAATAGTACCGGACATTTCAAACAATTCTGGGACGTCTTTGAAAAGAACCCCACAATGCAAGGCGGATTTATATGGGACTGGGTAGATCAAGGCCTAGTAAAGAAAGACGAAAACGGGAATGAATTCTATGCCTATGGTGGTGATTTCGGGGATGAAATAGGTGATTCCAACTTTTGTATAAACGGACTGATATTTCCCAATCGCGAGCCGCATCCTGCCCTTGAAGAAGTAAAGAAAGTACAGCAATTTGTAAAATTCGATGCTATTGACTTGAAGACGGCTACCTTCAACATCATCAATAAGTATTTCCATCAAAACCTGGATTTCACCAATCTACAATGGAAATTGACCGCATCTGGGGAAAGCATTAATACTGGAAGTATTGCTATAGTAAATTTGAAGCCTGGCGAGTTACAAGAGGTTCAGATTCCAATAAACCAAAATACCTTCCAAAAAAACAAAGACTATCATTTGACCCTAAGCCTAGTTTTAAATGATACCCTTAACTGGGCCAATGCTGGTCATGAAGTTGCCTGGGCGCAATTCACCTTGGCACAAGCGGAGAAAGAACTAGCAATCGCAGCTACAGGGAGTCCAATTAAAAAAGTAGCATCTGATAACAATATCACCTTCGGGAATGATGCCTTCAGCCTTACTTTCAATACAGAAAACGGACTTCTGGAAAACTATCGAAAATCGGGGAAACAGATTTTTTCCCAAGGCCCCAAACCCAATTTATGGAGAGCTCCAACAGATAATGATAGGGGCAATCCCAATATACCTTTTTTGGTTTCCAATGGTACCCAATGGACCAATATGGGATTGGATCAAATGCAAATCCATGTTAGCAAATACGCGATTGAAGCGGTAGCAGACAATGAGGTTCATATTAAAGTTAAAGGAAAATTAAAAAGCCCCGCAACAACATTCGCCTATGAAACCACCTATACTCTTTTGGGCAATGGATTTGTCAAGACGGACCATAGATTAATGCCACCCAAATTTTTCGGAGGTATGGCTAAAATGGCATTTATCGCGGGAATCATAGGTGCTTTGATCATGCTATTAGTATTGATTCTTATTCGGAAAAAAGTGAAACGAAAGTTCGTGAAGTTTCTCTTGATGATTATTCCGTTCCTTCTCCTTTTAATATCCCTGGCTGCCTTTGGTTACGGATTAAAGGACTATTTTACGATAAAGCCCTTGGCAAAAGTGGGCATGCAAATGATGCTGCCTAAAGAAGCCCAAAATATGGAATGGTACGGCAGGGGTCCCTTTGAGAATTATCCTGATCGTAAAACAGGATCCAAAATTGGTATGTATTCGTCTACTGTTGACGCACAATATGTGCCTTATATACGACCACAGGAAAACGGCAATAAAAGCGATGTTCAATGGGCACGCTTGAGTAATGATGCTGGCCTTGGTTTTGTTGTAGAAGGGGAAAACCTGAATATTTCAGCGCACAACTACAGCTTGGAAAACCTAACTAACGCCACCCATACCAATGATATTGAAAAAGCAGATTATGTAACATTGAATGTGGATCATAAAACATCGGCCTTAGGGGGCAATTCCTTTGCGTACAATTTTATGGAGGAGTATTTATTAAAGGATACCGAATACACCTATTCCTTTTGGATAAAACCCACAAATGGAAGCACTATGGAACACTAATTGGAAGGTATGGTAATTTCAATCGTGAATTGCCATTGCCCTTTTTGGATTTTCAATTAAAATTAAATCAATTTGTCCTTTATTGAATCCGATTTCGTAAAGCCTTATTTCTAATTTTTCCGAAATGGTGCGGTAGGGTTGGCTATTTCCATTTCCAAAAAGTTTGAGGGATAACTCGCCCTTCACAAGTTCAACACTCCAGCCATCATCATGGGACAAAAGTAATTTATGCAGTAACGAATGCTCCTTGAGTTTTACGATCATTGCAACGTATTCTTCCACTTTGGTTTCGTTGACCCCATCAAGGCTGATCCATATGCCCTTTTCGGCCATGCTTATCCGTTCTTCATCCGTGCCATTTTGGGCATGTACCCAAATTAATTTGTTCAAATCAAAATTGTGTTCCTTTGCCAT
>RCND010001098.1_pt1 | contig 15250 bp, 15 predicted proteins | sample 2041351 | NCBI WGS metagenome assembly RCND01 (sample SAMN09708230, study PRJNA481090) | Marine sediment metagenome, whole genome shotgun sequencing project. | biome: marine sediment; feature: ocean; material: sediment; isolation source: Sewage treatment plant 12B marine sediment (STP12B) ...
GTTGAGGTTCTGCTGATGTCTATTTAAGTTTCAGTTTTAGCATTACCATTAAGATCCAAAAAGAACTGTTTTACGTATGTACAATCTGGTGCTTAGGAATACACAAAATTTTTATATCTTTAAATTATACAAATCTTGTGTAACTCACTCGGATGAAAAAAGCTACAAGCCATGCACCAAACATTGGCATTCATTTCGAGAGGAAAAAATAGAGGAAACCGAAAATCTATAAAAGAGTAGGCTTTATTCATACATTAACAAGTAAATATGGCATATACAAAACCGAAATTTAAAGAGCATTACGGAAATTTTATAAATGGAAAATTCGTAGCACCTGTTGGTGGACAGTATTTTGATAATACTTCCCCAATTGACAATTCACTAATAGCAAAGTATCCGCGTTCTCAAAAAGAAGATGTTGATCATGCAGTATCAGCAGCCAATGCGGCAAAAGAAGCTTGGGGAAACACCTCAGCAACGGCAAGAGCAGCATTACTGAATAAAGTTGCAGACATTATTGAAGCTAACCTTGAAGAATTTGCTTTGGTGGAAACTTGCGATAATGGCAAACCAATCAGAGAAACAATCAATGCCGATATTCCTTTGTCTATTGACCATTGGAGATATTTTGCTGCGGTAATCAGAGCAGAAGAAGGGTCAGCCACCGAGTTAGACGAAAATACGCTCTCTATGAACATCAAAGAGCCGCTGGGGGTTGTCGCTCAAATTATCCCTTGGAATTTCCCACTCTTAATGTTGTCTTGGAAACTTCCTCCTGCCCTAGCCGCAGGTAACTGTGTGGTATTGAAACCAGCTGAGCAAACACCGTCATCGGCTACGCTATTGATGGAAAAAATTGCTGAAGTATTTCCTCCGGGAGTTGTAAATGTAATTCATGGATTTGGACCAGAAGCAGGTAAGCCATTGGCATCTAGTGCCGGGGTGAATAAAGTAGCCTTTACCGGAGAAACCACTACAGGTCAATTAATCATGCAATATGCGTCTAAAAACCTCAACCCTGTTACCATGGAATTAGGCGGTAAATCACCCAATATCTTCTTCAACAGCGTGATGGATGAAGACGATGCCTTCTTAGACAAAGCAATCGAAGGAGCCGTATTGTTTGCCTTCAATCAAGGTGAAGTTTGTACATGCCCTTCGAGGTTATTAGTGCAAGAAGATATCTACGATAAATTTATGGAACGCGTAGTCGCAAGAACAAAGGCCATAGTGCAATCGAATCCATACGACACGTCTTGCATGTTGGGCGCTCAAGCCTCTAATGACCAATACGAGAAAATCTTATCTTATATCAAAATTGGAAAAGAAGAAGGCGCCAAAGTATTGACTGGTGGCGAAGCTTGTAAATTGGATGGAGAGTTTGCTGACGGCTTCTATATTCAACCAACTATTTTAGAAGGTCACAACAAGATGAGGGTATTCCAGGAAGAAATCTTTGGCCCTGTCGTTTGTGTCACCAAATTTAAAGATGAAGCTGAAGCTTTAGAAATAGCCAATGATACATTATATGGTTTAGGAGCTGGTGTTTGGACCAGAGATGCACACCAGCTGTATCAAATCCCTCGGGCAATCAAAGCAGGTAGAGTTTGGGTAAATTGTTACCATGCTTATCCTGCACATGCACCATTTGGTGGCTACAAGAAATCAGGTTTCGGTAGAGAAAACCATTTAATGATGATGAACTACTATCGTCAAACTAAGAATATGTTGATTTCTTATGACAAGAATAAATTAGGCTTCTTTTAATAGATATTCCAAATAATAAACAAAGGCAAGCCCAATTTGTGGCTTGCCTTTGTTTTAAAAATGACAATTATGAAACCGGAGAGAGTAGCAATAACAAATGAGGCCATTGCACTTGTAAGGCAACTACAAGAAAAGCATGGCGAACTAATTTTTCATCAAAGTGGTGGCTGTTGCGATGGTTCATCTCCTATGGTATTTGAAAAAGGAGACATGTATTTGGATGACAGTGACATCTTACTTGGACAGATTGCGGGAATAAATTATTATATGAACCAAGACCAGTTTGAATATTGGAAACATACCCATCTCACTGTAGGTATTACTGAAGGTAGGGGTTCAAGTTTTTCCTTAGAAATTCCGTTGGGTTATCGATTTATTATACATTCCAGACTTCTGAGTGATGAAGAAAATACAGAACTGAATAAATAATGAAATGCCAGCAAGGTGCATAGTTAATCGTTTACTCCTACTTCAATTAAAATTTATATAACGTATTTCACAAGTTATAATTCCATACCCGCTTTTCTCTTGACACGATTTGACTGATGATTGTTCTATGAGTTTTTTATAGTATTAGTTTACAATATGTTGTTTTTCAGATGTTTTAAAAACTTATTCTATTGATATAGATAGTGATATTGGTCAATTTATTTTAAATTTATCCTGCCCTATTCATTTAACATACCCCAATGGAAAATAAGCTTTATTTAGATTATAATGCAACCACACCTTGTGATCCGCTTGTTATTGATGCTATGCTTCCCTATTTCATTGAAAATTTTGGCAATCCGTCAAGTATTCATCATCCTTTCGGTTGGATTGCAAAAGAAGCTTTAGATATATCGACCCAAAAAATTGCCCAAACCTTAAACATTGATCCCGAGACTATTATTTATACCTCAGGTGCTACTGAAGGAATCAATATAGTCTTAAAAAGTTTTTGTCAAAAATTTAAACCAGGCGGAAATCATATTATAACCTATAAAACAGAGCATAAAGCAGTTCTTGACGTCTGTAAATTTATGGAGGCGTATGAAGATGTTTCTGTTACCTATCTTGATGTTGATGCTTCTGGGTTAGTCAATCTTGAGCAATTAAAGGCAGCTCTGAGACCAGAAACTATTTTAGTAGCCATCATGTACGCCAATAATGAGACAGGTGTGGTCCAACCTTTAAAAGAAATTGCAAATATCATCGCGAATCGAAATATTTTTCTGTTTTCTGATGCCACTCAGGCCTTGGGGAAAATTGACCTGAAGGATGTTTTTGAAACGGTTGATTTTGCCTGTTTTTCGGCACATAAAGTTTATGGACCAAAAGGAATGGGAATGGTATATTGTAAAAATGGTCCTGCCTCTCCGGTATTGCAAAGTTTTATTCAAGGAGGAGGTCAGCAAAAAGGCTGGCGTGGAGGAACCATCAACACTCCTGGAGTTGTTGGTTTTTCAAAAGCCATTGAATTATCTTATCAAAATCTTGATGAGGAGGTTAACAGGCTGACTCGATTAAGAGATACCTTAGAAGCGGGGTTACTCAGTATTGAAATGTCTTATTCAAATGGTGCTTCAGCACCTCGATTACCGAATACCGCTAATATATCCTTTGCTTATGTAAACGGTGCCCATCTACTACGCGCCTTAAGTAAAGATATGGCGGTTTCAAACGGATCAGCCTGTAATGCTGTTTCCGAAAACCCTTCCCATGTGCTAACCGCTATGCATATAGTCCCCGAATTGGCTTTTTCATCGCTCCGATTTAGTCTGGGAAAACACAGTACCGATACAGGTATCAAAAAAACTATCGAAATTGTGCGTAATCAAGTAAATTTACTGAGGGAAAGTAACATTCTATGGGAACGTAGAAAGATTTAAAACATATTAGTTCAGATTAATTACGATCATGAATAGGACCACTTTTATATTTAAGCATCCCTCCTGCTTTTCCTGTAAAAGCACATAATATTTCCGAGAATATACTCAAGGCTATCTCTTCAGGAGTGTTGGCACCTATTTCCAATCCGCTTGGGGCGTGAATTCTCTCCATATCCTCTTCTGAGATTTCAACACCAAGCTCCTTAAATGAATCTATCATTTTAATAAACCTTTTTTTTGGCCCTAGAGAAGCTATATAAGGTGAAATGCTTTTTAATAGTTCCTGAAGATTAGCAAAATCGGTTTTATAATCGTGGGCCATAAGTAAAACGGCTGTCCGATTATCTATTAAGGGTCGTTCTTTAAAATCTTTGTGATAAATATTGGTAACCGCTTGAATCTTTTCTTTTTTTAGCTTCTGCATATTGCCAACCAAACTGATTTCCCAGTCTAATAATTTGGCAAGATCTATCATTGGATAAACATCATAATTATCGCCAAAAATAGCCAGGTGAAATTGAGAAGGAATAATTTCTATATACATACCTGCTCTTAATTCATTCGATTCGAAATGATACTTGCCTGATTTATTTTTCTGAACAACCTCCCTAATTTGATCCAATAGGAAATTTTTAAACGCTGAAGCGGGCAAATCTTCGATATCGTCTATTTCATTATTATAATAAAAACTGCTACCCAGTTGTAATGAATCAAGTTCAACATCAATTGAAGTAATGGTTACAATAATATGTGATTTCCGTTCTGACACACATTTTCTTAAGATGCTTAACGTAGTAGATTCTGGAGTGACTGGTGTCATCAATACATCAATAATACCGTCACACCCCAAACTTATTCCAATTTCCTGTTCTTTTGAAGTGTCATAAGTAACCAAAGATGGTTTTTGTTTCAAAATTGCTAATTGTGATCGTTTTAAGGTATCACCCTCCAGGCAACCTCCGGAAATCCCTCCTTCAAAAATACCGGATTCATAAATAATCATTCTGGCTCCTTCTCTTCTGTAAGAAGAACCTTCAACATTCACCACCTGTGCAATAGCAAATTTTTCATTGGAAGACTCCTTGGCCGCAATAAGCGCTAGAATCATTTTAATTTCTTTCATAAATCAGTTTACTTAAACCAAATCTCTTTATCCAGACTACTAATTTATTAAAAACTGTATCATAAAAATTACTATCTATAGAAAATATTTATGATCACAGAAGACATTCTTTACTATCAACAAGGAAGATTACTTTTTCAAATAATTGACTGATCGTGGACTAACCCAAGTGCCTCGTATCAAGGTATTTATATAATAGACTGTTAAATTTTTTAGTATATAAATATGAACTCTAAGTTTTTTATTCCAGAATAATACAATAGCCAACAAACTCAATACGATCCTTTCTAACAAGAAACCTGTGATCATTAGAAAATGAAGCATAAAGGCTTGGAAAGTATTAAAATTTTGAGATATATATACGTGTTTTGAAATGATTACTTCGGTTTTCGTTAAAGCTTTAGTCTTAACATTAATCCTTGAAGCCCCTCCATGTTTATGAAAAATGGTCGTTTGCTTTGTAACAGCGATCTTAGCCCCTAGATCAGACACTCTTTTAGAAAGATCAACATCTTCAAAATAGAGCCAATAATCTTCATTCCATCCTGATACTTTATCAAACCAATCACGATGCATAAAAACAACTGAACCTGAAACCCAATCCGGATAGAATATATCATTTTCACTTTCTGAGAATCGGTCCAAATAAAATTGCCTGTTCAGTATTCGATCTATGCTTCTAAAAACACCAAAAAACCTAGAGAATATCGGGAATAGTTCGTCTTGTTTGGCCAACCTGCCCTTCTCGTCAATTTGCAAACATGATAATATACCAATATCAGATGCCTCGTTATATGTCCTCAACAAAACTTCTAGAACCCCATCATTTATTTTTGTGTCAGGATTCAAAAAAAGTAAATACGAACCTTTGGCCAACTTTGCTCCCAAATTACAGCCATTGGCAAAACCGTTGTTTCCATTATTCTCAACAAAGTTAAATCTCAAATATTTATTCTTAAATATGTCAAATTGCCCATCATCTGAAAAATTATCAACTACGATCACTTCAATTGAGAGCTCTTTTAAGGTTAAAACTTGGAGTGAATCTAAACATTCAATCAAAGAAGACCAGCCCCGATAATTAACAATGACTATCGAAATCAAAACTTTATTTTTCTGAAGTACCGTTTTTGGTTCCAAATGCTTTTAAAATTTGAGTGAATAATTTTTTCATTCGTAAAAAGGAATGAATACTATTCTCTGAATACAAAAGTGAACATATTTTTGACTTATAAAAAGGAACTTTTTGATTTTCTCATAAAAAATTTAAATTCACTATGTTCCTCAAGCAAATCATATTGCACATTCTAAAGTTTTTCTACATAAACTACTCTTCCTCTATTTGAAATGCCCTGTTAAACATATTTAACAAATTTTTTGTCTAACTTTTATTAATTATAGTTAAACATGTCGTATATTTACACAAAATAAATAACATGGCACGAAAGAAAAATGTAAACAAGCAAGACATATATTCATTTTATATGGACTATTATCTCGAAAATGGTGAAGCTCCTAAAACAGTATATCAGTTAGCTAAAGCTAACAATTTTGATGAAACAAAATTTTATGAGTTTTTTGGAAACCTTGGAGCTGTTGAAAAGTCAATATTCCAATCTTTCTTTGATCAGACCCTTGATCTTTTAGAAAAAAGTGAAGAGTTTGCAGCATTTGACGGAAGAAACAAGTTGTTGACCTTTTTCTATACTTTTTTTGAAATCCTAACGGCAAACAGAAGTTATGTTTTAAACATATTGGAAAGAGATAAAAAGAATCAGCGCTTTTTAAAAACAGTATCTTCTATTAAGCCTAAATATCTCAAATTCATAAAAACACTTGAAATTGAAAAACTTGATCTGAATAATTCTGGTATTGAAAAAATAATGGGAAGGTCTATGGATGAAAGCCTATGGATTCAATTGATTCTATGTTTTAAATTCTGGATGGATGATGATTCTGCAGGTTTGGAAAAGACAGACATCTTTATTGAAAAATCAATTAATACAGGGTTTGATTTACTCAATGTGCAACCTCTCAAAAGTGTTATTGACCTGGGAAAATTCCTGTTTCATGAAAAAAGTAATATGAACTTATGAATACGATCGATAGAATTCCAATTTCAAAAGTAGAAAGAGCATCAAATTTAGTTCACACAGGAGCTAAAGTTGGTGTCAATTATCTTAAATATTACGGGAATAAGCTCACAACTACCGAAGGTAAGGCCAGAGCAAAATTAAATGAAGACAACGCTGAAGATATTTATGACGGTCTAAAAAAGTTAAAGGGAAGCGCCTTGAAAGTAGCTCAAATGCTCAGTATGGAAAAGAGTATTATGCCACAGGCCTATGTTGAAAAATTCTCATTGTCACAATTCTCTGTACCGCCACTTTCCCCGGCACTAGTACTTAGAACTTTTAAAAAGTATTTTGGGAAAACACCTCAGGAGGTTTTTGATCGCTTCGATGCGTCATCAGTCAATGCGGCGAGCATAGGTCAGGTGCATAAAGCCTTTAAGGATGGTAAAGAGTTAGCGGTTAAAATTCAATACCCAGGTGTAGCCAATAGTATTGGTTCTGATCTTGCGCTTGTGAAACCGATCGCGATGAAAATGTTTAATATTAGAGGAAAAGACTCCGATAAGTACTTTAAGGAAGTGGAAACCAAACTGATGGAAGAAACTAACTATCATCAGGAAATTGAACAGTCCTTAGAAATGGCAGCTTCCTGTAGCCATATCCCCTATCTGAAATTCCCGAACTACTATCCAGAATTTTCTTCTGAAAAGATCCTTACTATGGATTGGATGCATGGGGAGCACCTTTCTCAATACGTAAGTCATGCCAATAAACAGGAAGATCTCGATAAGATAGGACAGGCCTTGTGGGACTTTTATATGTATCAAATCCATGTATTGAAAAAAGTGCATGCTGACCCTCATCCTGGAAATTTTCTGGTGTCTGAACACAAAGATTTGATAGCGCTTGATTTTGGTTGTGTAAAAGTTATTCCAGATAGTTTTTATGTTCCTTATTTCGAATTGGCTACCACTGAAAATCTTTCTAAGCCCGATTTATTCAAGAAAAAACTTTATGAATTAGAAATTTTGATGCCAGATGACAATAAGGAAGAGGTGATTTTCTTTACGGTCATGTTTCATGAATTACTAACCATTTTTACTGAACCATTTCAAAAAGAGGTATTTGACTTTTCTAATGATCAGTTTTTTAGCAAAATCACTGATTTAAGTCAGAAGTATAGTAAAAATACCCAGTTGCGTAAAATGAACGGTAACAGAGGATCCAGGCATTTTATCTATATGAATCGAACTTTTTTTGGATTGTATAATCTTATGTTCGACTTAAAAGCGAAAAATGTTCAGATCAATAATTACAAATCATTATAATGGAATATTTTGATCAAAAATATATGGCTACTCTGGATCACCTGTTCCGCATCAATTTAGTGAATTCGAGTTCAGGATTTAAGTCAGCCAATTTGATTGCTACTAAAAGTAAAGAAGGTATTAGTAACGTGGGCGTATTTAGCTCAGTGATTCATTTGGGGTCAAATCCTCCATTACTTGGCTTTGTGATGCGACCAACAACGGTACCTCGTGATACCTATCAAAATATTAAGGATTCCGGTTGCTATACCATTAATCATGTGCATGAAGAAATTATCGAAGACGCACATCATTGTTCGGCAAAATACGATGCATCAATTTCGGAATTCTCAATGACTAAGTTAAAGGAAGATTATGATCATGCTTGCATGGCCCCTTTCGTAAAAGGAGCTCCGGTTCAACTGCACATGAAATTTGTGGAAGAACACCATTTTAAAATCAATGGTACCATTATGATCATTGGGGAGATAATTGGTATGTACGTAAAAAAAGGACTCCTTACAGAGGATGGATTTATCGATCTTGCTAAAGGAAGGGTCACAGCCATTAATGGTCTTGACGGCTATACAACTCCTAAACTCAAAAAAAGATTACCCTATCAAAGACCAAAAAGATCAAGTGCTTCTACAGAAGTATTTAATCAAATCGAAACATGAAATTTAAACCAATGCTTTGCACACACCAGACAGCATTAAAAAAAGACTTATATGAAAACAAATGAAGCCGTAATTACAGAAAACAACTCAAGCCTTACATCATTACTAGATCATGAAGAAATAGGTGACAACCATATGCTTACCGGCATGGATACTCCTATGAAACCCACTGCCTTTTTAATCAGTGATGAGGAGAAGAAAAAGCGAATCGCGTTTCATTTTACTGAAATAATGGATACGCTTGGACTTGACTTAAATGATGATTCTTTACAAGGGACACCGGAAAGAGTCGCGAAGATGTATGTTGAAGAAATATTTTCTGGTTTGGACCCAAAAAACAAGCCGAAAATTGCTCTTTTTGATAATAAATACCAATATGAACAAATGTTGGTTGAAAAGAACATTTCTTTTTATTCGAATTGTGAGCATCATTTTGTACCTATTATTGGAAAGGCACACATAGCCTACATTTCTTCAGGAAAAGTTATCGGTTTATCAAAATTAAACCGTGTTGTTCAATACTACGCCAAACGTCCTCAAGTACAAGAGAGAATGACCAATCAAATTGCTAAAGAATTGCAAAAGGCTCTTGATACCGAAGATATAGCTGTTATTATTGATGCCAAACATCTCTGTGTTTCTTCAAGAGGAATTAAAGATGATACCTCTGCAACTGTAACCGCTTTTTATGGAGGTGCTTTTAAACAGCACGATAAGATTGTGGAACTGCAGAATTATATTAACTCATAAGTCAAAAGTCAAAGGGCAAAAATTGAATATCCATTGTTTGAATAAATATATATGAAAAAAGTTCTTGTAATAGGTGGCAGCAAAGGAATAGGAAACGCAATTATTGCGAAGATGAATGGATCATATGAAATGATCAATATAAGTCGAACCGAGCCTGTAGAATTTATAGAGGATATTGAGCATTATTCCTGTGATGTATTATCAGATGAGCTTCCAGAAATTGAACATATAGATGCCTTGATCTATTGTCCGGGCAGTATCAATCTTAAACCAGTAAACAGGTTAACCGAAACGGATTTTAAGAATGATTTCGAAATCAATGTCTTAGGAGCGGTTCGTGTAATTCAGAAATATTTAAAGGCTTTAAAAGCGGGTAATGACCCATCTGTTGTGCTTTTTAGTACAGTTGCTGTAAAAATGGGTATGCCTTTCCATGCAAGTATCGCAGTGGCTAAAGCAGGAGTTGAGGCCCTGGTGCGCTCTTTAGGAGCAGAACTTGCTCCCCAGATTCGATTTAACGCCATTGCTCCTACCATTACGGAAACAGGTTTGGCTGATAAATTACTTCGTAATGATACCATGAAAGAGAAAATGCGAGACAGACACCCCATGAAAAATTATTTACAGCCTGATGATGTTGCAGATATGGCTGAATTTTTGGTTTCTGAAAAAAGCAAGCGAATTTCAGGTCAGGTTATTGAGCTTGATTGCGGAATTGTAAGTTTTAAGATATAGTGTCAACACGTTTTCTTTTGGTTATCCAGTATAAAGCTAAGGATGTACCTCTATAGTTTCGAGTGCGCTTAAAGCTTTGAGACCATTGTACAAACTTGTTACAGAATTTTACTCTCGCTGTATTTTTCACATTTTTTTATTAAAAAATTAACTCAATATTTAGTATCATTGCCCATGCAAAAAATTGTATGCACATTTTTTTTGATCTGTCTTAGCCTGAGCGTGAATGCCCAGGAAATTATTGAAAAAGACATGGACTCTATTGGTCTGGATACAATTGTCAAAAACATTGATAAAACGATTCATTCGCTTAGGGGTCGCATCATTAGTATTAATGATCAAAAACCATTACAAAGTGCTCATGTAGTCAACTTAAATTCGGTTGATGGGACGATCACCACTACTAATGGGCAGTTTGAAATTCCAGCCGTAGTAAATGATACTATTTTTATTTCCTATATAGGATACCAATCCATTAAATTAAAGATCACCAATGACCTTTTAAAAGGTAACGAACTCGAGATAGCCATTCATGAAAAGGTGGTCAACATCCAGGAAGTAACCGTTAAATCTCATAAACTTATTGGTGTTTTAGTGGTGGATGCTAAAAATGTTCCACAGAATTCTTATAGCAGAATTCATATCAATGGATTACCGCAGGCCTACGAAAGAGGAAACTCCTACAATAGAAACTACAATTCGGGTCTAGGAGCCATATTTAATCCGGTGGATTTCTGGTACAATAAATTCGGGAAAAAACCGAAGGAAATGGACCGTCTGAGAAAGTTGAAAGAAGGTGACCAGATGCGAAATATGATGGAACAGAAATACAGCAGAGAAATCATGATGGACTATCTTGATATGAGCCGTAAGGAATTGAACGATTTGCTATCAGAATGTAATTATTCTAACAGGTTCATCAATAAGGCCAGTGATCTGCAAATTATAGAAGCCGTGATCGAGTGTTATGAAAATTACAGGGCACTACAAAAAGGTCAGGTGAAAAAAGATATTATTCACGTAAAGGATACATACTAAAAAAGGCCGGTAATCACCGGCCTTTTCTATCAAATATTTCTTCTTAAGTATTTTAATTATTGCCTAGGATCAATGGAAGACCATCTCCTCCACCTCCAACAACAACAACCTTGGTATTAGCAGATTGCGAAAGCTTCAGTGTTGCCTCGATTCCTTTATCTTTTAGGATCCAGTCGTTAAGGGAAGCACTTAGAATTCTGTTCGCATCGGCCTTACCTTGCGCCTCAATACGCTGTTTTTCAGCCTCTTTTTGCGCAATTTCCAATTTGAACTTATATTCCAAAGATGTTTGTTCCTGGCTTAGTTTTCTTTCAATCGCATCCTTGATAGCTGCAGGTAACGTAACATCTCTTACCAGTACATCATTCAATTGAATATATTGGTCTTGTACGATTTTTTTTGTTTCATCAAAGATCTCTTCCTGAATCGCATCTCTTTTAGAAGAATAGATTTGTTCAGGGGTATACCTTCCTACTACACTTCGCGTGGCTGAACGCATGGCAGGTTTTAAAACCCTATCCAAATAATTGGTTCCTTTGGTTTGATGCAAAAATCCTAATTCTGCAGTTACAGGTTGATACCAAGCTGTAGCCTCCAACTGAATATCCAATCCATTTGAAGAAAGTACCTTCATTTTTTCAGTTAATTCCTGTTGCCTTGTTTCATAAACGATTACTTTATTCCAGGGAGCTACCAAGTGAAAACCCTCTCCTAAAGGTGGTTCATCAGTAACAACTCCTCCAGCGAATCTTTTCCATAAGACACCGGCTTCACCAGCTTCCATGGTTATTGTAGACTTTGAAATAAAAATCAATAAGATGATTCCGATAAAAACTATAGGCAATATCCCCTTTGGGAATTGTAATTGCGGTGTTTGTGCCATTTTAAAATATTTATATTAAACTGTGATTATTCGAATGGACTCTTAGATCATACCCCGATATTTACGGAGCAACCATTCCATGCTCAAAGATAGAACAATTAGGCCTAAAAGCCACCTCCAATCAATCAAAGAAATCAATTTATTACGCTCAATTTGAGTAGACCTGAATTCAGGATTTTCGAGCAGCTCACTTTTGACTTCCGAGAATTGATCCTGATAAAACAAGACCCCGCCCGAATTTTGAGCCAGGAGCCCTAAATCTTTGCTATTTGGCATTGAAGCCTCTTCTTCCAAGGAAAATGATTCTACTATAAAAGAACCTTTCTTAACCTTATCAGAACCGAGATCTTTAACTTCAAAACGATACGTTCCTTTTTCCAGCGAATTTATCTGAGCCTCATAAGAATTATTCTTAATGTAGAAAGGAATTTCTTCCAAGCTGTCATTGAGGTATAAGACCAATTTAGAATTAAGCTCTATATTCAGGTTACTGTCATAATTTTTTGCTTGAATTTTAATTGCTTCCTTCGCGTGGTAAACCGGTTTATAATATAGATCCAATCCTTTATTTGTGTCGGAAAGCTGTAAAAACTGAACAATAGCATTGAAAAAATTATCGAATTTTTCAAAAGTATTGGATAGCTCAAAACTCTGTGACCTCCATTTCCAGATATTTTCTCCAAAAAGCACTACTCTTTTATTTGTACTACTTCCATAAGTAACCAATAAAGGCATCTGGGTGAGCACATCATTGATCTTTTGACTGATCATGACCTCATGATCACTATTAAAACTTACCTCTCCAAATTGACCTATTAAGGGAGGAAAGGACTCAAAACCAATATCATCTGTATAAAAAGTATTGAAATCACTTTGATATACCGGGAAATAATCCTCTGTCTCTCCCGTCACCTCCTTTGTAAAATTATTTTGAATCTTATTTAAGAAATTCCAATCTGTATGCATACCAGTGATGAGCAAATAGTTCATTTCCCGTTTTTCAATTTCCCCAAATATACCTGTAAATGCTTTGTTTGGCTGATACAGCACATATAGTGTATATGCATCATTATCGACTTCAAATTCATTGATCTGGATGAGGGTTGCTTTGCGCTGCTTATTTGATTCTATAGACCTTTTGATCATACCCAGATCTGGATGGAGTACACTGTATACAATAGCTACTTCTGTCTGTTCATCCAGCACTTCTACGCCAAAATTTTGGTTGTTGTTTCTTACTTCTCTCTCCTCTTTAAAAGGAAGTAATTTCGCGCGATACAGCTGCATACCAACACTATCAGCTGGCAAATAAAAATTGATAAGCTTTGATGGCGCTTCCTTTGTAAATATCACTTCAGATGAATACATCTCCTGTCCATTTCTTTCAACAATTAATCTAGTCCTTAATTTTTGAGACACGTTGGAATTCAGGAAAATTTCTACAGGAAAATTATTTTCTTTTGTTGCGTAAGCATTCACATTTATTCTGCCAATATTGATATCCGTTCTCTCAATAGTATCACCTATAACTACAGGGAAAACAGGATTTTTAGTTGTCATATAAGCATAGTTTCTACCGAAAGTCTGATGACCGTCAGTCAGAAGAATAATTGCAGATTTACGCTGTTCTGCTAAGGCTTCCAAATCCTCTACCACATGGTAAATATTTGTTTGCTGCTCCTCAAAATTTAACAAGGTATCTACGTCTAATCCAGACCCAAATAGAAAATCAGACATCTCAAATCGATTATTGAGCTCCGCATCCTTTAAAAACAGTTGCCTTAGTGATATGAGTTCATCAGTGGAAGCTGTATGCAAAATAGAAGCAGAATTATCTATTCCCAATAATAATTTGGGTTTATAAATTTCAGTGATCTTTTGCTCGAATTTCGGATTGATCAACAGCAGTAAAACACCCAATATGCTGACAAATCTTAGCATAGCGAGAATTCTGGAATCTCGGGTTATCTTTTGTTTAAAAAAGTACTGATAATACACTACCATACCCGCTAGTAAAAGGGCCATAATACTTAAAAACAAGCTGAGTGTATTCATTGATCAGTAAGGAATTTAAGTCAACATCCCTCCGTCAACATTTAGGGTCTGTCCTGTAATATAGGTAGACATTTCAGAGGCTAAAAAGACACAGGCATTTGCCACGTCTTCAGGTGAACCTCCTCTTTTCAGTGGAATTGCTTTACGCCACTCCTCTACTGTTTTGGGATCCAGCTTTCCTGTCATTTCAGTTTCAATAAAACCTGGAGCAATGGCATTACATCTTATATTTCTTGATCCGAGCTCCAAAGCCACAGACTTGGTAAAACCTAAAATACCTGCTTTAGAAGCGGCGTAATTGGTCTGACCTGCATTTCCTTTAATCCCCACTATCGAACTCATATTAATAATTGAGCCCTGTCTTTGTTTCATCATCGGTCGTATAACAGCTTTGGTCAGGTTAAAAACCGACTTTAAATTTACTTCTATCACCTTATCAAAGTCCTCTTCTGAGATTCTCATCAACAAGTTATCCTTTGTGATACCAGCATTATTGATCAGTACTTGCAAACTTCCAAAATCAGCTAGGACTTCTTTAACGAGTTCTTGTGCAGCATCAAAATTGGCTGCATTTGACTGATAGCCTTTTGCCTTAATGCCATAGCTCTCCAATTCCTTTTCAAGTTCTTTTGCTGCTTCGACGGAAGCATTAAACGTAAAAGCCACGTTGGCGCCTTGTTTTGCAAATTCAACGGCAATTCCGTTACCAATTCCGCGAGATGCTCCGGTAATCAATGCTGTTTTATTTTCTAATAATTTCATAATTTTTGTAGTCCTTTTGAACATCAAAGATAATAATTTGAGATTGAGAAAAAAATGAAACAGAAAAAGAAAACCCCGCATTGAAATGCGGGGTCATCTTATTAATTTAAATTAATATTATTGTTTAACTTCTGTCTCCTTGTAATTGAATAAGTAGTCAATATCCATTTCACGAACTTTTCCCAATTTAGCAAGTGCCTTTAAATC
>RCND010001100.1_pt1 | contig 15245 bp, 11 predicted proteins | sample 2041351 | NCBI WGS metagenome assembly RCND01 (sample SAMN09708230, study PRJNA481090) | Marine sediment metagenome, whole genome shotgun sequencing project. | biome: marine sediment; feature: ocean; material: sediment; isolation source: Sewage treatment plant 12B marine sediment (STP12B) ...
CTGCGCCGCTGCGGCAAATTCTGACCCAGGCGCTGACGTGAACGGATTCTCCCAGTTCGTTGCGTCGTTATCATTCTCGAAATTAGAAAAATACCAGCCGAGTGACAGGAAACCGTTATCGGCCGCGTAACGCACACCGAAGTCCGCTGCATCCGTCACATAGTCTATCGGCCTGGCCAACAGGCTGGACTGAAAGAAATACGAACCACCAGCAATGTCGACGCCTTGCTTTTCCTGTCTGCTGTAATCCGCAGAGATACTGATACGATTTGTTGCCAGATAACGCCCGCCGATTTGCAAAATACTGCGATCGCTTTCGATATCCTTTCGTGCCAGGCTCGTGTCGAGCTCAGTAAATCCCGACGTGTCCGCTGCTCGTACCCAGCCCGTCGGCAGCGATAGCGTATCGGCCGCGGATTGCTGGAAAATCGTGTTAGTCGTGAAGTACTGTGTCCTTGGAATTTCCCGGTAGGACAGGTTGTAATCGAGAGTGCCCTGGCGGCCGCCCGCAATTTCTGCATATCGTGAATCAAGGCCGAGATCCTCGACCCGCCAGCGAAGTTGATGTCCATCACTTGCGTAACTACCCTCACCATCGACGTTGGCGTAAACGCCTTCTTCGCTATAACCGCTTGCATCACCCAGGTAGGCCGAATCATCACTGACATTGGTTGCACCAAGCTCATAGTCAACACGGCTTCCACTTTCGAACGGGCAGAACTCGCATTGCCAGGTACTCGTATCGACCTCCTGCGATTGCGCTGTTGTCGCTGCCATCACCGCGACTGTCATAGCGACAAGAATCAGTTTTCCTGGTATTGACACCGTCAAAATGTTCATCTTCATTATCCTGTCAAACGTACTACATCGAACACGCATCATTTGTCATCGCAACAGCTTCGCACCGGATGGGTGATTGGAACCATGACTCTGTGAATGACAGTTCAGGCAGCTTTCGCCAAGCAGGAACCGCGATGGTGTACCTCCCGCTAATCCATCATCTTGATAAGCGACACTCGGATGTCCGGCCTGGGAGTGACAACTCTGGCAAAGTAAAGGCGCACGGCGAGTCAGCATGCCCGGATGGTTAGAGCCATGCGGCGAGTGACACAATCCGCAATCCTCGCTAACTGGTGCGTGCTCCCACAGGTATGGACCACGTTTTTCCGCGTGGCACTGGTAACAGGTTTCGTTTACCGTTTGACGGGCTAGTGTCGTTGCGACCGCGTCTCCGTGAGAGCTGTGACATCCGTTGCAATCCATCTTACCCTCGAAAAAGGGATGCGAAAACGCCTTCAGCGTTTCGCTGCGCTGCAATTGATGACATTGGAAGCAAACCTCAGGCTGCGTTGAAGTTTGCATAACGGCATCTCTGGGCGCATGACTCACATGACAATCGGCACAAGCAATTTCATCAACATTGTGCGGCCCGCTATGCCAACTGAAACCAATCTCACCATCGTGACAGTTCAGACACATGCCGTTCTGCACACTGATACTTGCTTCATCACCAGGTCCGAAAGAGATGATGGGAGGGCGCTCCTCTCCGCGCCGCACCCTGGGCGAATGTTCTCCACCTGGTCCATGGCAGGCTTCGCACTGCAGCTGCCCGTGGCCGAATGGGCTGGCTGGATCCGACGGTACCGCATGTTTGGTCTGGAATATGGCGAGTGACTCAGGGTCATCATGACAGGCTATGCAGGTGTCGGCGCCCTTGCCGCTATACGCAACATCGGATGCCACTTCGGGCTCAGTCTCTGCACCGATAAGCGGACGAAATGCGACACAAAGAAACGACAGAATGGCGACTCGAGCCAGTACGTTCAGGCCTGTTCGTATCCGTTTAGCTAGTAAATTTTGTCCACAGCTATATTCGCCCGGCTTGAAGTCACGCGCCGCCAAACGCGGTAGCTGACTGGCTGAACTCGAATGTATCGACATCCCGAACCATTCCCCCTGCTTTGGGCACTGACTGCTCAGGTTCTTATTGCCTGTTATAACGAAGCGCAATGACACGCCTCCGGCGTAACAAGTTCCTGGTCATTGCCATTCACCCCACGACATCGTCGATAGATTGACTACAGAGGTGCTAACGACGCTTTAGCAACCCCCCGGGCGAGCACTGAAAATCATATCTGCATTCAAATGCCGCGATACGATGCTGGAAAACCCTCACAGCTCAGTTCTTTTTTTAGCTACTAAGTACACTACATTAGAGACCCAATGCACTGCATGCTGGTAACTACGTATGGGCATACGGTGTCATCACCTATATTAATGCTCGCCAAACCCAAGAAATTATTCGACTGAAATCGCCCGCAAAAAATAGGGGAACTGCGACATGCAAATCACCGGCCCGGCAAAGCTTTCAGGATATCTGCTGCCAATATTCGCCGCCTGGCTGCTAACCCCGGTCGCTTATGCGGATCTACAGGGCGATCTTGAGACATGCAACAGTTGTCATGGTGATGGCGGCGTCAGTTTGGAAAGTGACGTGCCGACCATCGCCGGGATGTCGCCATTCGTCATTGAGGAGTACATGTTCGAGTATCGGGATGAAGCGCGCCCTTGTCACGAATCAAAATATCGTTCAGGTGATACCGAACGTCCTGCGACCGATATGTGCGCTATCGCAAAGGAATTGAGCGAAGACCAGATTCTCGAATTAGCCGAATATTACGGTGGCAAATCATTCGTCGCGGCAAAGCAGGAATTCGATGCAGCCCTTGCCGCCGAAGGAGCCGGAATTCACAAGAGACAATGCGAGAAATGCCACTCCGATGGCGGCAGCTACGCCGACGATGACGCTGGCATGCTTGCAGGGCAGTGGACGCCATATCTGGAACAGGTATTCGCCGAATATGCAACGGGCGAGCGAATCATGATGGAAGACAAAATGAAAGAAAAAGTCGATTCGCTGGATGAAAAATCGATTACAGCGCTACTCCATTATTACGCCAGTTTGCAGTAGGAATGTTGCGATTACAGATTTGGCTGATCCCGATGATGCAGTATTTTCGATCCTGAAACCTGATACAAGCGGAGCCTGACCATGGACGAAAATCCAAGCGGCGAAACAGAAGCGACGGGCTGGTGGGCAAAACTGTGGCGCAAACCGGGTAAATGGTTTTTGCTCGGGATCCCTGTCGGCGGCTATTTGCTGTTCACATTCGGTATCCTCTTCTGGACCGGGTTCAACCTGGCAATGGATCACTCGAACACCGAAGATTTCTGTATTTCCTGTCACGTCATGAAAGATAACGTATACACGGAATATCAGGAGACCATTCATTATTCGAATCGCACCGGCGTCAGGGCTGTTTGCTCCGACTGCCATGTTCCAAAGGAGTTTTTCCCAAAAATGGGTCGCAAGATTCGCGCCAGCCTGCACGAGATTCCACACTTCCTGATGGGTACGATTAATACGCCCGAAAAATTTGAAGCGCGGCGATTGTATCTTGCGAAGCGGGTCTGGTCAGACATGCAGAGTTCCGATTCCCACGAATGTCGCAATTGTCACGAACTTGGACATATGAACCTGGAAATGCAGGAACGCAGCGCCAGCAGAAAGCACACACTTAAAAGGCAGGAAGAAAGAGGGGAAACCTGCATCGACTGTCATCAGGGTATCGCCCACGCGCTTCCCGACGGATGGGAAGACGAATTCTGACCTGCAGCGTATCCTGCGCACACTGAGCGCAACGGATCAGACGGCTTGCTCGACTATAGTGTAAGCAACGCCGTGAGCATGAGCAGCGTACCTGCTGCTGCTATGCCATAACAAACCATAGCCACCACGGTATCGTTACGAATGCCCACATCGTGCGCGGTAATTCGCATGCGATGAGCCGCGTGCCAGATGACCACGAACAACATTCCAAATGTGGCGAGCTTGCTAATCGGGTGCTGCAACAAAGCCATCACATGTTCGTAAGACAGCACGTCAACCGGAAGCAACCCCAGCGGCACGCCCAGGCAGGTAATCAAAACCATGACTGGCACTACGAATGCGGCAACTGTTCCGCCGGCGGCGAACAGACCCCAAATGATCGGTTTATTGGAACTGGCCATGACTAGCCACCCACCAACAGCCACAACGCCACACTGGCTACCGCGAATGTAATCCAGTGCGCAGCAATTATGATCGGTCCGGCGATGCGCTTGCCGGCAAACATTAGCGGCATCGCCTTAGGCGTTACCTGGAACCAGGTATAGGTATGATAAATAGCGAAGATCATCGTGATCACTGCAAAAACCAATCCCACGGGCCCCTCTGCGACAGTGAGAAAAGTTTCGTAGGCGGCTTCTCCCTGTGACAACTGAAACAACGCCACGATCAGTACCAGTGCATAAGTGCCGATAAACAGAGCACTGATCTCCCGCATCATGTAACGAACATAACGCGGTTGCCTGAGCCACCAGCCTGTCCGCGAGTATTGCCGAATGTATGGCCGCCTGCTCATCTTCTCTGTCTCATTTTCGCTTCCAGGGCATGAGGAATTTTAAAAAGTAATCACCGCTGCTTGCGATCTTGCTTTGTTGAATGGCTGCTGCCGGATCAACCGATTTGGGGCAAACCTCTGAGCATGCGCCAACAAAACTACACTCCCAGATCCCGGGGTTGCTTGCCACAACATCCTCGCGGGCACTGCGCCCAATATCTCGCGAATCCAGGTTATATCTATGTGCCAGGGCTAGCGCCGCCGGCCCGACGAACGAATCATTCAGTGCGTATTGAGGGCAAGCGGAATAACAGAGCAGGCAATTTATGCAGTCAGTGTATTGCTTGAAACTGGCGAGTTGCGCCGGCGTCTGCAAATGCTCGCCAGCATCGACATCCTTTTCTTCCTTCGCCACGATATACGGCTTTACGCTACCGAGTTTGTCGATGAAGTCGTCCATGACGACAACCAGATCGCGCTCAATCGGAAAGTTATGCAAAGGCTCTATCCTGATTCGGTCCGGGTAATCACGCAGGAAAGCGTGGCAGGCCAGTACCGGCTCCCCGTTCAGAACCATGCCGCAACTGCCACAAACTGCCATGTGACATGACCACCGATAACTCAGCGTTCGATCCAGCTCGTCCTTAACGTAATTAATGGCATCCAGAATCACCCACTCATCGCGGTATGGCACGGCATACTCTTGAAAATAGGGCTCGTCATCCTGCTCCGGGTCATAGCGCAGAATCTCGAGTTTGACGGTTCGCTCACTCATTCCTGGGCGCCTCCGTAGACTCGTTCGGCAGGCTGAGAGCGCGTAATCGTGACATCACTATAGTCAATAGCGGGCAGGTCCTTAGCTGAATACTGTGCCAGTGAATGCCTGAGAAATGCAGCATCATCTCTGTCCGGAAAGTCCTGTCTCTGATGCGAGCCCCGGGATTCCCTGCGCTGTAATGCCGAACAGGCCATGGCAGCGGCAATATCTATCATCGAGCCAAGTTCCAGCGCTTCAATAAGGTCAGTATTAAAGACGTTACTCTTGTCCGTCAGCACGACTTTCGTATATCGCTCACGTAGCTCCTGCATATTTTCTGTGCAGGTTTGCAAAGTCGATTCGCTACGGTAAATTCCCGCACCCGCCTCCATGGCTTCATTCATTTCCCGCCGCAAACCTGATATAGACTCGGCATCGCCGCTGCGTCGGAACAGCGCCAACACGCCCTCCTCGGCGTTCTTTGCTATGGATTGCACATCATTCTCGGCTCCGGGTCCGCTACCTGCTGCATAATCAGCTGCACCTTTACCGGCGCGCGCGCCGAAAACGAGCAACTCGGTGAGTGAATTGGAACCCAGACGATTCGCCCCGTTGATACTGACGCAGGCGCATTCACCTGCGGCGAACAGACCGTCAACACAAGTCGCTGCATCGATGTCAGTGTCGATGCCCCCCATCGTGTAATGCACAACCGGTCGCACAGGGATGAGCTCGTGCACAGGGTCAACGCCGACATAGCTCAGACTTAGCTCACGCACCATTGGCAGGCGCTCATTAATTTTCGCTTCGCCGAGATGTCGCAGGTCAAGATGCACAACGTCACCGAAGTCCGTACCGATCGTGCGTCCCTTTCGTTGTTCATGCCAGAATGCCTGGCTCAGCCGATCGCGCGGGCCAAGCTCCATTGCTTTCTTTCGTGGCCACGGGTCCGGCGGGCCAAGACCATAGTCCTGCAAATAACGATATCCGTCTTTGTTAACGAGAATGCCGCCCTCGCCGCGTGATCCTTCAGTGATCAATATGCCAGTCCCGGGCAGGCCGGTCGGGTGGTATTGCACGAACTCCATGTCCTTCAACGGCACGCCAGCCCGGAACGCCATTGCCATTCCGTCTCCCGTCTTGATGGCGCCATTGGTCGTGAACGGAAACACTCTTCCAGCGCCGCCGGTCGCTATGATGACGGACTTCGCGCGGAAAAAACGCACCTGGCCGGTACGCATTTCGATCGCAGTAACGCCGTGGCAGCGGCCATCTCTCACTACCAGGTCGGTGGAAAAATACTCGTCATAACGTTGAATCGATGGATACTTGAGCGACGTCTGGAACAGCGTGTGTAACAAATGAAAACCTGTTTTGTCCGCGGCAAACCAGGTTCGTTCAACTTTCATGCCGCCAAAGGGTCGCACCGCAACGTGACCATCTGGCTCACGACTCCATGGGCAGCCCCAGTGCTCGATGCGTGTCAGTTCGCGCGGTGCTTCACGAATAAAGAGGTCAACCGCGTCCTGATCGCATAACCAATCGCCACCCGCTACGGTATCGTGAAAATGATTGTCAAAACTGTCATTGTCTTTAATGACACCGGCGGCACCACCCTCGGCGGCGACGGTGTGGCTGCGCATCGGATACACTTTCGAGATCAACGCGACTTTTAGCGACGGATTCGCCTCCGCAACCGCAATCGCTGCACGCAGGCCAGCGCCCCCTGCCCCGACAATCGCGACATCTGTATTGATTGTCTCCATTAATTATTCCCGGACCTCGCTTTCAGACTTTATGTGTAGCGACCACTTTCTGATAGAGACCACCGAAGCAAGTCTCTTTACGCCACTCGAAGCGGCTATCGTTGCCGGACAGTTGCGCAATTTCCTTGCGCCAAAGTCCTTTCGCGAATGGCTCCAGCGTGTCGAAAACAAGGCTTGTCACTATTTTCAGAGGGTGTGCCCAATGTGGCTTGTGGTAATCAACAAATATCACTTTACCCCCGGGACGCACACTGTTCAGGAGCACACTGACTACACCGTGTTTATAATCATCGGGTAATTCATGTAGCAGGAAATAGCAGCAAACGGCATCAACTGAATGACCGCGTAAATGCAGGATATCCTGGTGGCGCACAGTAACATTCTTGAATTCGGCGAGCTTGCGACGACAATTGCGGATCTGAACTTCGGCGACGTCGACAATCTCCAGGGCGCCCTCCGGGCCAATATGTTCGGCCAGTGCGCGCGAAAAATTGCCATAGACACATGCCGCCTGCAATACGTTTTGTGCCGGCTCGATCTCTGCAAATGCCATGCTTTCAAGAAGCCTATGCTGCCGCCAGAGAATGGTTTTAACGACTGCCTCGTGATCGAGATACCTTGCGTTGCGCTCATCAAGATAGGCCCAACGGTAATTATTCTGCAAATAGTCTGGGATCACAGGCGCGGCGAATTGGTCAGTTATCTCAGGTCGGGCACGAAATTCCATGCCTTGAAAACCGTCCCGGTCCGTTCCGGCTAGTTCCGTGTATTCCATAAAGTGCAGTCCTTCGGCCTTTTCGGCCTGATTGGGTTGCCAGTATCCTAGTGGTATTTATACGTTGTGGACCTTGGTGGCTGAATAGGTAATTGCCGCGGTTGTATGGCGCAAATCTCTATCGGAGCCACGATATTACCTGGATCATTTTTAGCATAGCGACAGTATTTTACGTATTCCCTGGCGCGGTCATCCACATCGTTTTACCTGGCAAGCGGCTTCATCCAGCGTTGCATTATCGCCTTGGTATCCACTCCCACGGCATGGTCAAATATTTCGGGCAGGTCTTCCATTGCGAGCGGCCGGCCCGCCCGTTCACTCCAGCGCACAAGGTATCGCAAGCCATCTCGCAGGCTCTTTGTGCCTGCACTCTCCTGACGAATCCACGCATCCATCTCTGCTGCCATCAACCCGCCCCTGCTGGCTACGTTGCGCAGTGTACGAAAGTCATAACTGGATAGCGTCGAGGCGGAACGTGAGAGCTCCACGAGTGTCATCCTCCGGCTGAATAGAGGTGCCACATCCAGATTGTCGCGGAAACGTAACTGGATCATATGCTCCAGGTACTGTGAACCCTCCGCTTCAGGCAAACCATCAGCTACTGCTGCAATGGCCAGGTATTGTGCAAATCCTTCACTAAACCAGATCGAATCGATTACCGGAGCGAGCTCCCAGTTGAAGGGTCGATAACCCGCACCGCTAACTCGTTTTGGGATCCAGGCGTGGGCAAAATGGTGCGCGTAGTTATACCGCGTGCGTTCAAGCTCTTCTGGATCGGTAGCGGCGGTGATGCCCCGATCCGCACTCAGGTAAAACGTCGCACTCGTCAGGTGTTCCATGCTGTAGTTATAGTTGTGCCGTGCAGAGATAGGTTGCAGTAGCTCCTGCACGACGGTGAAGTGGGGAAACGGGGCCGAGCCGAAATAATTAATGACAGCTGCCATGGACTCTTCCGCGGAGCGCTTTACCATAGCGACGTCGACCTCACCCTCCGTGTAAAGTGCGAGAAAAAGAGGTTTGCTCCCTCGCAGCCGAAACACGGAACTTGCGGGGCCCGCCACGATTTGCGAATCTGCCAGCGAATAAAAATCTGCCGCATCTGCCTCTGTATTACCAACTCTCACAGGCACTACGGGTGCCAGCGTGCTGGTTACCGGCCAGTCTTCTGGAACCTCAATGCTTAGCTTAAGAGAGTGTTCCTCAAATCCTTCCAGATAGGCGAATACCGAGTAGCCGAGCAAACTCAGGTAATCCACGCGCCGTTTGGAGGCATCGGACGAATCAAGTATTTCGCACTCCATCGCGGCGATATCGACGGTGTAGCGAATCTTCGAAATTGTTGCTGACTCATCGCCTATATGCCAGCGCGGTCCATCTTCACGCGTGACCTGCAGCTGCTCGCCTGACAACGCAAATACCTCAACGCCCGAAACAAAACGATCGTAGGGTTCCTGGGTGTAACCCATAGGAATAGCTCGCGGAATTATGAGGGTCTGCGGTCCCGCTGCAATCCCTGGCACCTCGATCTCGACTGTCACCCGGTCAGCGCCTGGAGAGCCATATTGCAATCGATAGCTAAACGACTCTTGTGGCTGCGCAATGCCCGCAAGGAAAATAATTATGCTGCCAGTCAGAATTGAATAGATTCTCATCATCTTAGAAATACGTCTTCAATCTCGACTGTCTCATGATTCTGTGAATGGCATGACTGTCGGAATTCGCGGCTAAAGCCGCTCCCACTGCTTCGCGAAAGTCTTGTGGGAGCGGCTTCAGCCGCGAATGCCTGATCCCGCGGCGGCGATCGATATTCATCCAAAATACGTGCCAAAGACCAACCGAAGCAACCGAAGCAACCGCACTAGCGTTAATCGACCTGAACACTACAAAATTCCTCAATTTTCCCCGTCGTAGTCGACAGCGATGGCATGAGCGCTTCGATCTCTATTTCGTGCTTTTTCCATTTGTCCCGAGCTGGCGGCGTAATCGTTGTGCGGGATAGCGGTAATTCCCCGCTGCGCACTTGCAGCTGGTCAGCTTCTATATTGGCAAACCGACAGATGTCTGTCAGGGCGGCTTGTGGATCAGCCACCAGCGCCTCATAGGTGACGGCGGTCCAGCGTTCTGCTGGCAACAATGTCAGTTCTTCAATGATGATTCGATTACTGGCTGCCCATTGGAATGCCGCGATTTCCGCCAGGGATTTACCCCGCATCTCACGCCAACCTGGTGGCAACAGGAAACACCACCCCGGCCTGTCCCAGTCCGGCAATTGCTGAAAGGTCCTGAACCTGCCGCTCTGCAGCCCAAGAGTCCAGGCCTCGATCAGGCTTGCTATCGCCTGCCGTGGCTCCCTGTGCAAATAGATAAAACGTGCATCAGGAAACACTTCTAGCAGGAACGGAATATTTAGTGCATTACGTGGTGTTTTTTCCAGCAGGCATACTGATGGCGGTTTCTCACCACCTTGCAAGTTGAGATAAGGTTTGCCGCCTGTATCCCGCAGTAAGTAAAGGAAACAACTTCGCAGGAGCTGCCTGGTCTCGGCATCCGCGTGTGATGCGCCAAGGCTGCCAGAATCGAGTTGCGTATTCTCTGCGCGTAAGTGTGGAAAAGCCCTGAATATCGCATGACTCTCACCGCCGATTGTCCAGAACCCGGGAATGCCAGCAAGTTGCTCAAACAACAGATTGCTGCCTGAGCGCGGTGCGCTAACAATGATAATCGGTTCTTTCAGGACGCTACTGGAATCAATGCCAGGGAATGCGCCAGCAATCTGTCGAGCCAGTTCCCGAGGATCCATCTGCGCCTGCATTATAGTGCGTTCCGACTTTTCAACATTTAGTGGTCAGTTCAAATCAGCTGTGTCAGCCGACTGCTCTTCAGGAAAACACACGCAAGGAATTTTCATTCGATCTGTCCCTACGCAGGCCTCTGGACCGCATGGCGCTCCGGGATGGGTCTTGGCACTACAACAACACGGCTCATTGGGGGTTACCCAGTCGAGAATCAAATGGACCCGGCCGTCCACGCCATCGTTCCTGACGGAATGAATACGGCGATTGTTGATTTCAACTATCTGGCCTTCCCGCAGGTGGACAGTTTCACTGCCTACCGTAAATTTGACGTTATCGTTGGTCACAATCGGCACGTGTACACGATGTGAATGCGCCAGTGAAAAGTTTTTATCCTGATGCGGCGTGATTTCGCCACCCGGGTTCAGTCGTACCAGGTTGACCCGAACATAATAGCCGCTCCCTAATTGCCCCAGAAGTGTCGTTGCCGCGGGCAACGCCTCGTAATAGTTTGCTACAGTCTCAAGAATTTGCCTGATCGCAGGCGCAAACAGTTGCATCGGTGGTTGCACAGTCGGATGCTCATGCCGAAAGTCCAGGTCATACACCAGGCCGATAGCCTGCGTGTTCCGGTGCGCCTCATACCTGCGTTGCCGGGTGGTGTCGCCGGTCCAGTGCTCGCGGGTAAGCTGCAACACGAGCTCTTTGAGCGCCGTAATATCAGTGTCGCCTATCTTCGTAAAGTTGCCCTGAAAATTCATGTCACACCAGGTAGCTTGAGAATTCCTGATTGTCTCCTGAAATCGATATCTTGGACAGTCCCAATGTAACTTCGGAGCAGACATGGGCCTGGCCGCAGTTCTGAATACAGCCCAAATTCGACTCCCGTTCCGGATACAGGGATAATCTGCTCGCACAACGCGTGCCTGCATTCGGGTGATGGTTGATAGTCAAAGCGAAAATTTCAGTGCAACCAACATTGCGTCGCAATAAGCGTCTCATTCTCGCGCTTCTTTTTGCAGTCGTGATTGCTGCTGTCTTCTGGTCCCAATCCCGTATACCGGCGCTCAATGAAAAAGCCCAGATGGGGCTGCGTACCAACTTCAGCTCGATCGCGTTCGATATTCTGTTACCGGTAACCGATGACCAGCCAATTGCGGAACGTGTCGCGAAAACCACCGTAAACTGGTTGTATACGAACTGGAAGGGAATGGCGTTTGGCCTCCTTTTCGCAGCCGCAGCGTTAACCATTCTCGGTTCTGTCAAACAACGTAGTTTCAAATCGCCATGGCTTAACACGCTATCCGGCATGTTCGTCGGCGCGCCACTCGGTGTCTGCGTTAACTGCGCAACGCCTATCGCGCAGGGGATGTATGCCGCCGGTGCCCGCCTTGAGACGGCGCTTGCGACGCTAATAAGTTCGCCAACGCTCAACGTCATTGTTCTCAGCATGGCCTTTTCACTGCTGCCATGGGAGATAGCATTGGGCAATGTTGGCGCTGTTCTGTTGCTGTTGAGCACGCTGCCGTTCTTGGTCCGCCGTTATTCCGTGGCGATCACTGACAAACCAGCCTCCTCTGCCGAGCTATCCAGCTTTGCAACTATCAAGGCGCCACCAACAACAGCGCCATTTGAAGAAAACGAAACCTATTTTGCCGCCCTTCTGTCTGTGCTTTCGAGCTACAGCAGGAACCTGCTCTATATACTCTGGCTCGCCGTACCATTAATGCTGTTAGCCGGATTATTGGGCGCTATGGTCATAGAGCTCGCGCCCTTTGACCAGTTTTCAAGTATTTCGCCGACATTGCCGGTTCTATTCGCAACAGCTTTGCTCGCAACGTTTCTGCCGGTACCTATGGCGTTCAACGTAATCGTGGTCATGGCATTATTGTCGAAAGGTATGGATCCCGGGATCGGCGCAGTACTTTTGTTCGCGTTGAGCGTCTATAGCATTTATCCGGCAACTGTCATTGCGAAATATATTTCTCCGAAATTGAGTATTGCGCTGGCGATGGCAGTTGTCCTTTTCGCGACCACGCTCGGACTGATTACCAATAAGATCTTCGACTACAAGCTTGGCGCGAACCAGCAGGCGATCGTGACCGGTCTGTCCACGAATCACCAGCGGACCTATCGTGACGCGCTGGCAATATGCAGTAGTCTGCCCGATGAGTTGCAGCTGAGATGTTTCTCGAGCCAGATTCGACAATTGAGCAGTATCGTTCCGCATGCCCAAATGTGCCGGTCTACACCCACCGCAGTAGATTCTGCTTCCTGCCAGCAACTCGTTGATCTGTTTGTTGCGCAGGAACTGGCGCTCGAAACATCCTCTGCCGATCCCTGCCAGACCCTGAGTACGCCAGCGGCACGCTCACGTTGCAACCAAAGCTTCACACTGCAGGCGGCCGTGCAGAATCATGACATTAGCTACTGTAGTCGTCTGGGCAATGCTGCCAATGCTGAGTCGGACAACCAGGCTGCCATTCAAAATTGCAGAATTCAATTTATCAATTCAAGTTTGCTGTTTAACCCGGATGAGTCCGTCTGCAAGGATCTGGACGACCCGGAACGATCGGACTGCGAAATGAATGCCCGCATCTATCGAATTGCAGACACGCTCGACATACAAGCCTGTGATAGCCTGCCGGCCGGCGCACAGAATCATTGCCGCTGGATCACCGCCACAGCACTGGTCGGTCGCAGCAATGACACCAGCGGCTGCCGTGTCCTCGCCACAGCTGACCTTCGTGCACGATGCGAAGAGCATGCGACCGCATGGCAAGCAAGCCGATCCGCTTCTTTTGAACTATGTTCACAAATACAATCGCCCGGGCTTAAAACGACCTGCCTGCTAAAGGTCGCAGACCAAAAAATTGCAGCCGTCCTCACCAATTATGCGCTCGCACTATCTTCTGGCTCCGCGCTCACACCTGCCCAACAAGATAGAGCGGACACTGTCAACCCTGTGGCGACGGCAGACACACCGGAGCTCCACTGGGAATCAACGTTTGACAATGCCCAATTAAATGTTTCCCATGTCGAATATCGACCGAAGATCACTGCCGAAGCGTCTACCGCAATGTTTTCGAAACTCCCTGCGCGTGAACTTGGTATTTCAAAGGCGTGGAATTTCCAAATAAGCGACTTTTTTGAACCTTTTATCATTGGCAAGGGAATTGCCTCGGGTGATTTCAACAATGACCTGTGGCCGGATCTTGTCCTTGCCTCCGAACACGGTGCACTAATCTACAAAAACGTTGGCGGCAAATTCCAACTGATCGATATCGATCAGGGCTACCTGGCGACCAGAAATCTCTTCCTGGTCGCGTTGGTTGATGCTGACGACGATGGCAAACAGGATTTGTTTGCCTCAGCTTATGGTGGTGAAAATTTCTTACTGTTGAACAGCAGCGGCGATTTTTCGGAAACCGAGTTGATCCATATTGAAGGTAGTCACCGATTGACATTGTCCGTCGGTTTCGCGGATATAGACCGGGATGATGATATCGACATCATTCTTGGTAACTGGAGTAGCGGCGTAGAAAAACTATTTGCCGCGGAAACATCAGGCAATGCGATTTTGTTTCGTGAAAACAATTCCTACCGAGCTGAGGCGATGAATGATGTTAAGGGCGAGACAAATTCCGTTTTGATCGCTGACATCAACGATGATGACATACCTGATGTTTTGTTCGGTAACGACCGCCTTGTACCTGACATTTATTACAGGGGAACGCCCAATCGCCAGTTAATTCCATTTACGCGGGATGACAATACCGTGCCGGTAACCTCTATGTTCACGATGAGCCTTGATAGTGCGGACTTCAACAATGATCTGAAAGCCGACCTGTTCAGCACCGACATGACCTTCGCACGTAGCTCAGAGGATGACTATTGCCAGGCTATACTGGAGGACGATGCAAAGGCACGATGCACCGAGATTCTGGACGCGTTTTCCGTGTTTTCAACCGGTAGCGCTGCGCAGTGCAATGATTTGGCGACGCCGAAAGACATTCATGAGTGTTTCCTTGCGCTTTCAGTCAAGGCGGCCAAGACACTCAAGAACGAGCAGTATTGCGATAACCTGCCAGATCAGGATGGCCCGCTGAACTCGTTGTGCAGGTATATTTCAGCGCCGATTCCGCACGAAGAACGTATCAATCAGGACGACTATCTGCCGCAAACACAACGCAACGTATTGTTAATGAGCAATGCTGCTGGCTTTAGTGATCAAAGCGTAAATTTTGGTGTCGATTCCAGTTTCTGGAGCTGGAATGCCAAAGCAGCCGATCTGGACAATGACGGCTGGCAGGATATTTACGTCGGCAATGGCTTTCACTTTGGCGACAGTTTTTACGAGGTGCAGCCGAACGTTCTGTATCACAACACCGATGGAACCGGCTTCGAGAATATTGCTGCGGAGTGGGGTCTTGATGACAAGATTAATACGCCTAGCTATACGTATTTGGACTTCGATCTGGATGGTGATCTCGATATCGTTGCTACCGGCGTGCTTTCGCCGCCACGTGTTTACGTCAATCAACAGCGTGAGAACAACTCAGTAACTTTCTTGTTGGAGCAGCCCCATGGCAATTCGTTCGCAATCGGGGCAAAAGTGACCATTCAATACGGCGAGTCCGAAAACCTGAGGCAACGTAAAGAGATAAAATTGAGTGGCGGCTTTTTGTCTTTCGACAATACCGCTGTTCATTT
>RCND010001103.1_pt1 | contig 15241 bp, 13 predicted proteins | sample 2041351 | NCBI WGS metagenome assembly RCND01 (sample SAMN09708230, study PRJNA481090) | Marine sediment metagenome, whole genome shotgun sequencing project. | biome: marine sediment; feature: ocean; material: sediment; isolation source: Sewage treatment plant 12B marine sediment (STP12B) ...
GTTTTTGCTGCGGGAGTAGCTCAGTGGTAGAGCATCAGCTTCCCAAGCTGAGGGTCGGGAGTTCGAACCTCCTTTCCCGCTCATAAAAATCAAAATCTGAAGCATGAAAAAGATTTTTTACAAAGTTCTAACAGTTAGTCTGCTCATCCTGGTATGCTGTTTAAGCAGCATCATGGCACAGGAAGAGTCCTACACTATTACTGTAGATGAAGTACTAAATGGTAGTATCAAACTCGATCCGGCCATTCCGGCTGACGGAAAAGTTAATGCCGGAACAATTTTTAAGGTAACGAGCACCCCGGATGAAGGCTATGTACTTGATGCCGGCTATTATTCCGTTCGTGGCAGATGGGGTGCCATGTACCACGAATCCATGTCCGCTCCATTTAAAGTAACGATCGACCAGGACAAGCACATCGGTGCTTCCTTCATTGAAAAAACGGAAGTTGAACACCTGAATGTAATTCACGATGTGGTGTATGCCAAACCCGGGGAAAAAACCCTAAAATATGATGTATTCTCACCCAAAGGGGCAAAGAATCTGCCCATAATTGTGATCATTCATGGAGGTGGCTGGGCTGCCAACGATGAGAATGTTATGCGTGGTATGGCAAGAGAACTGACAAAAAGCGGAAAATACGTGGTTTGCAGTATTGATTACCGCTGGGTTGAAAAGCTTGATGGCGATGATACCAATAATTCCATGGCAGATCTCATTGGGGATGTTTTCGGAGCCATTGCCCACATCATGGAACATGCTGCTGAGTATGGTGGTGATGCTTCCACGATCGTATTAACCGGTGACAGCGCAGGTGGACATTTGTCTGCTTCGGGTGCAAACATGCCCAATCTAATTGGGACTGGTGGTTTTGGGAAAAGTCCCGGGGTCTTTGAGTTCATGCCTTCCTATGTTCCGGAAAATAAGACAGTTGAGCAACTAAGAACTGAGATGATGGCGGCCATCAAGGCAGCTGCTCCCAGTTATGGTGTATTTGGGGGAGAACTACTGAACCATTATTCCGATGATCCGGCAGCAGACAGTACCTGGAAAAATGCAATCGCACCATTGGAGAACATTCCCGATGCCGGGGAAAGAGAAGTACCCCAGTATCTGACCCGTGGCAGCAATGACCCCCTTATCAAAGATGCATATGTAAGTGAATATATGGACGCACTGGTTAAATCAGGTCACAGGGTTCAATATGTCCAGGTTGGCGGTGCAAGCCATGCCTTTTTTGATTGGAAGCCCGATGAAAGAACCAAAGCTACCTTTAAAAAATACGGCGTGTATTACTGCTATGAAATGGAAGCTTTCTTTGACTCCGTTTTGAGTTCTCTTAAGTAGAACAGCATATTACTCAATGTTTAATAAGAGTCCTGATTGTTTCTCCAATTCCATTTTTTCGTAAATTTTCGATAAAAGGAAGGTAGGTGTCAACAAATCGTTTGGATTCAACCAACTTACCGAAAACAGGTTCGATTTTCAGGAAGGCCAGTGGATCCTCATTATTGGAAAATTTCGCTCCCTTTATTAATTCTTTTTTCATCATATCCTGGATCTCCCAATCGTGCCCTTCTGTTCCCGCCAGCTCCAGGTAATGACACCATGCAGCAATAATAAAAGCAGAGCAAGGTACAGGCCCTTGCTGCTCCAGTTGTTCCGAGATAGTCGGTAAAAGGAACTTCGGTATTTTCGAAGAGCTCTCGGAGCATATTCTTGACAACCGGTCGCCGATATACGGATTGGCAAAGCGCTGCACGAGGTCGTTCTTGTATGTCTCCAGTTCAATCCCTTCCGTATTTTCCAGAACCGGGCTTACTTCCTTGTCCATGAATTCACGCAGGAATCCGGCGATTAGTGGATTCTTGACCGCTTCATCAATGGTGAGATGTCCGCACAAGGTTCCTGTAAATCCCAGCAGAGAATGACCTGCATTCAACAGCCTGATCTTCATTTTCTCATAGGGATCTACCTTAGGGACAAACTGCACTCCTGCTGTTTCCCAATCCGGGCGGCCCTGAATGAAATTATCTTCAATAACCCATTGAATAAAGGGCTCACATATCACCGGCCAGCCATCCTCTATACCATAATTATCTTTCAGATCCTTTTTATCGCTTTCGGACGTTACAGGTGTGATCCGGTCGACCATGCAATTGGGAAAGGTGACATGATTCTCAATCCAGACAGTCAAATCCGGGTTCCCTTCCCTGATATAGGCCATCACCATTTCTTTACATACAAGGCCGTTATGCTGAATGTTATCACAGGATAAAACAGTTAATCCCGGACTTCCCTGCTTCTTTCGAAGCATAAAGGCCGCTGCAAGATACCCGAATATGGTCCTGGGCCTGTCCGGATGATGCAGGTCCCACTGTATTCCCGGATCAGAATACTGAAATTCACCAGTCGCAGCATCAAAGTTATAACCTCCTTCGGTGATGGTAAGAGATATAATCTTCACACCGGGATCAGCCATCACTGAAATCACGGTACCAGGATCAGCCGGTGCATATAAACAGTCAACGATAGAACCTATAACACTCACCACCTGGCTTCCGTCTGCTTCCTTCACCACCAGCGAATACAGGCCATCCTGCTTGGTAAGTGTATTATACATATTCAGGTCCCTATCCATCAGACAGATACCACATATACCCCAATCCTTCTCGCCTTTTCTTAATAGACGGTCCGTGTAATAGGCTTCATGGGAGCGGTGAAAGTTTCCGACACCAACATGCACAATCCCGGCCCTTATTGCTGAACGGTTATATTCAGGGATAGACACCCTATCGGGAATCATTGAAAGGGAATTATCATTTAATCTGGTCATAAACACCTGTTATTTTTCCTGGAATCGTTGCAGGAACACGGCCAGGATAATGATCAGCCCTTTTATAACCTGCTGTGCATATGCCGGGATAGTCAAAAGGTTCATGATATTGCCGATCATTCCCAGGATGAGAACACCCAGCAAGGTATTTAGCGCAGATCCTTTACCACCACTCAGGCTTGCACCTCCTATCACAACGGCTGCTATCACGTCCAGTTCCATCCCAATACCGGTCACCGGGGAACCCACTGATGTTCTTGCAGTACTGACGATTCCTGCCAGTGCTGATAAACCTCCAGCGATGGCATAAACGCAGAAGGTGTAAACTTTAACTTTGATACCTGATAAACGCACAGCTTCCTTATTGCTTCCAATAGCGATAACAATACGTCCGAATGCATTATACCTTAACAGGATGAATGTTACTACAAAGACACTAAACATGATCAGTGCCGGGTTGGGAATTCCCAGAAATTTTCCTCCACCAAAATCAGTCAGAACAGTGGCGGATTCACTGACAATTACCGGAGCCCCTTTTGACAACATAAAACCAAGACCTCGCACAATGGACATCATTGCCAACGTAACGATAAAGGGAGCCAGCCGGTGAAAAGCAACCAGATAGCCAGATACCGAGCCTAAGAGTATCCCGAATGCCAGAGCAGCTGCCAATGCTAGAGATACTGGCATATGATGGGTAAACAAGCCGCAAAGAACACCTATCATGGCCACTACCGAGCCAACAGACAGGTCAATGCCACCTGTGAGTATCACCAGCAACATACCCATGCTGATAATCCCCACCGGTGCTACCTGACGTACCAGATTGGATAAATTATTTGCTGTAAAGAATGCATCTGAAACCATAGCAGATACCAGAAGCATAACCAGGAATATCAATACTGTATTGTATTCCGTAATAAAGGTGATATATCGTTTTATTTTCATCTGAAATTCAGGCACCAATGGCCAACCTTAATATATTTTCTTCTGTAAAATCCTCTTTCAGTAGCTCCCCCTGGATTTCTCCATTCCGCATCACCAGGATACGATCGCATATTCCTATCAGTTCCTCTGTTTCTGAAGAAACGAGGATTAGACCCATACCCTGAAGCGAGAGCTCATTCACAAGACTATAAATTTCTGCTTTGGCACCCACATCTACTCCACGGGTGGGTTCGTCAATCATTAATACGCTGCAATGTCTGTTTATCCATTTAGCCAGTACCGTTTTTTGCTGGTTACCCCCACTCAGTGTGGATACAGGGGCATTCTCACTGCTGGCTTTCACAGAGAGTCTTCTTAAGAGCCTGCTCACGATATCCTTTTCTTTTCCCGGATGAATGAATCCCAGTTTATTAGTGATCCCCTTCATATTGGCCAGGCTGATATTTTGTTTCACTGAAAGCGAAAGGATCGCTCCATGCTGCTTACGGTCCTCAGGCACCATCCCAATCCCGGCCCGTACAGCTTCATATGGTATTTTTATCCGCTGTCTTTTTCCAGACATATATATCTCACCCTGCTTCGGTTTATCCGCGGCATAAATGGCCCGCAGTAATTCGGTTCGGCCACTGCCTACCAATCCTGCAATACCTAGCACTTCACCTTCATTAACATATAGGCTTACTCCGCAGTCCTGTCCTTCGGGTATGATATTATCAACCTTCATCAATTCCAGGCCTTTTACAGCCTGCCTGTCCGGGAACATGGCATCCAGGGATCTTCCAAGCATTAAGCGGACCAGTTCGTCCTTTCCTGTATTGGAGACTTTCAGGCAGTCAACAGAGCTTCCGTCCTTTAAGACTGTTACCTGATCAGCTATCTCAAATACTTCCTCCAGGTGGTGGGTAATGTAAATGATGGAAACACCCTCCTTGCTAAGCCGTTTAAGCGTGTCAAAAAGCCTGTGGATTTCATGTGTACCTAAAACAGCGGAGGGTTCATCCAGGATCAGAACACTTACTTTCTCTGACAGGGCCTTGGCAATTTCAACAATTTGCTGCTGGGCAATGCTGAGCTTATGCACCAGGGTTGCAGGATCAATATCGAAGCCAATGCTTCTGATTAGCTCCTCCGCCTTGCTTCTTAACTTAGACCACTTCATCCAGAAACCCTGGGAAACCAGCTGGCTTAAAAAGATATTCTCGGCAACAGAAAGGTCCGGGACCAGCGAGAACTCCTGGTATATAATGCCGATACCCAGTTTCTTACTGTCATATGTAGATCTTATAGATGCCTCACCGCCATCCATAAGGATTTTACCTTCATCTTTAGATATGGCGCCGGAAAGAATTTTCATAAGAGTGGATTTTCCTGCACCGTTCTCCCCAACCAGCGCATGGATCTCTCCCGGCTTAACCCTCAGGTTAACATTTTTCAGGGCGGAGATTCCTCCATAGGATTTCGATATATTTAACAGCTCAACGCGGTGCACTCTTGGATGTTTTCTTAAAACAGGGCCCCTGGATCATAATACCTGTCTACATTTTCTTTCGTAATCACTACGGCAGGAGTATGGACCACCTTATCCAGTCGCTCCCCGTTCTTATATCTAACAAGCGATTCCACAACCAGCCTTGCCAGTTCCCTGGGACTGTTGAGGGCCGTAGCTCCATATCTGCCTTCCATGATTAATTCGTAAGCTTCCTTCTGCCCGTCGTAACCTACAATCAAAACCTGATCAGCTTTCCCGGCTTCCTCTATTGCTTTCAAGGCTCCCATGGCCATGGCGTCATTTTCAGCAACCAGGAGATTCACATCCGGATGGGCACTGAGTATATCCTCCATGGCTTCAATACCTCCGAGCAGTGTCCAGTTGCCCCAACCCTGGGCCAGGATATTCAGATCGGAACTCCCCCTGGTCATCAGTTGTGTTTCCGTATAGCCCTCAAAAAAACCTAAGCGTTTGGCCTGACCAACCGGATTGCCCTGGCTGCCACTGATGAGTGCGGCTTTTATATCAGAATGGCTCAATTTGTTTACTGCCCACTCTCCTATCAACCAGCCGTTTCCTTCATTGGAAGCCTGAACACTCGTTACAAAATCTGCGGTTTCATCGATCTGGCTGTCAACAATAAAGACCGGAACACCAGATTCAGCCGCTGAATTCACTGCAGGAACCAGCGCTTTATGGTCCAAAGGATTCAGAATCATAATATCGACTCCGGATGAAATCAGATCTTCCATCGAAGTGATCTGCTTAATGATATCATCCTGCCCGTCGGCCATTACAAAGGTCATACCATAAGCTTCCGCGTAAACTTCGATGTACTGCGAAAGCACCACGTAGAAAGGGGCATTCAGTGAGGGAGAACAGTATCCGATGGTTAAATTGGATAGATCTGTCTTGCTGTTTAAAGTATCAATTTGCCCGCTTACGACAGGATCATTTTTTGTTTCCTGCTGTGAATTACAGGCAATCAATACAAGGGAAACTATTAAGAAAAACAGCGCCGAACGAAATATATCTTTCATATGGTGTTGGTTATTCTTTCTTTGCCCTGGCTTCAGAGATAGGGATATTGGATGAGTAGCCTTAGCGGATGCGAAGCATACGGTTCAGCTACGAGAACAATTTTCCTATCCCTGAACCAGCCCCTTCATCATTTCACAGGCCAGTTTGGCATTTTTCTCCACGAAATCGATCCCAACCTTTTCACCATTTACCAGTGGTAGCGGGTGACAGAGCTCATAGCTATAATATCCCTCATAGCCAATTTCGTTCATGTTTTTCACAAATTCAGGCAGGTAGTTTTCTGCCACTTGCTCTCCTGCTCTTTCTGCATGATCGCTATGATCCTGGGTATCTACAATGTTACCATCTGCATTCCTGTCAAATTCCCCTCCGAAATGGCTCAACATCTGTATACCCTTCACTGCCTGAGAGGCTTCCTTGATATTCCCCGGGGTCTTATCATCCATGATCGGAGCATCCAGGCAGGCCTTTAATGCTGGGGAATCCACCTCATTGATCATCCGCATCATATCCCTCCAGTCATTGATCACAGGCTTATGGTTCTGAAGCGCCAGTGTAACACCATAATCTTCAGCATATTTGGCACTCTCTATTAATCCATCCCTGCACCACTCCCAGATCTGCTCGGGTTCGAACTGATAATGGGCTTGCTGCCAGCTTTCCCGTGCAATGTCATACCTGCCACCAGTCGAATGCAGGGTTACACCGGGCCATCCCAGGAATACCCTGAGGGGTTGTACTTCCAGGTCGGAGGTCATGCGCATCAGTTCACGCAGGTATACAATCTGGCACTCCCGGTATTCCGGAACAGGACTGCTGAAATCATTGTTGGCCGAAACAGCATAAATATCCAGGCCCAGATCATTGGCCTTTGCCTTTAGCTCCTTGCAACGGGATGTGGGCATATCCAGTGGATTTCCATGGGGCCGCTTTCCATCAATCTCAATTCCATCATAGCCATACTCTTTGGCTTTTATCATCATATCATCCAGGGCAAGTGCATCGCCTTTGTACCACACTCCTAAGAAAGTGATGCTGTAGAGACCAACCTTACCGGTTCCTTTTTTCACTGTCTCGCCAGCCATCATTTTCATGGCCGGGGAGGATAGTCCAAGGACGGCCGCGCTAACAGCAGTTTTCTCAATAAATTTTCTCCTGTTCATGTTACTTGAGGTGTTCATTGTTGTATTCTTTAAATGATTATATATCAAACAATTGTTTCCGATTCGGGATCCCATCTTACCTTTCTCCCCTCTTTGAAGGATAGGGTGGCCATATGAGCTGTTATGGCTTCTTCGAAGCCCCTGTCAATATTACAGCTCGTCAAACTGCCACTCCGGATACAGTTTAGCCACTCAGCAAGATGCAGGTAGGTGGTGTTTACCGCTTTTCCTTCACGATATGTATGGGCCAATCCACGGTCTGCATAGTATTTTGATGTTGCCGAGGAGATTGCATCCACACTGTTTTGGTCCCTCTCATAGTTTACAAAGGGCGCTGAGGGATCGATCATCCCCGCTTTTATCCTGCTTTTATACTTGATGGACTGCTTGTCGACCCATACAGAGAGGATTCTTCCCAGTTCAAGTGTTGCATCAGTTCCCATAAACAGCGTTCCTCTGGGTATGCCGCTTGCCAGGGTACCACTGTAAAGAAGGCTTAAGGCTCTGTTGGGGTATTCAAATGCTGCCTGAAACACATCCGGCACTTCTCTTCCGTCGCGATGGTAGTAAAGCCCTCCTGTGGCCATGGCCGATTCAGGAATTCCAAGGTCCAGGATGGAATTGACTGCATCAAATTCATTACTCAAAAGATCGCCTGACATCCCTGTCCCGTAGTCCCAGTAGTTTCTCCACCCATAATATCGTTCAGAGCTGAAGGGCTGCTTTTTGGCTTCAGGTCCCTGAAACAGGTTCCAGTCAATGGAGTCCTTGCTAAGCTTCTCGTCCCCTTCTGTTTTCCATCCATCAACTGGATCATTCCGGTTGGTAGTGGTTTCAATCAGTGTAAGCTTTCCCAGCGTATCATTGCCGATAAGCTCCTTTGCCTTAATGTTCAGATCACGCTGCCTTCCCTGGTGACCCAGTTGAAATATCACACCACTCTTTTTTACAGCGTCCTTCAAGGATTTGGCCTCCTCCGATGTATGTGTCATGCATTTCTCCAGGTAAATATGCTTTCCCCTGTTTGCTGCATCCATTGCCATACGGGCATGCCAGTGATCTGGCGTAGCTATAATTACCGCATCAATGTCATCGCTATCTAAAAGATCAAGGTAATTCTTATATGCTCTGGCTTTCGATCCAGCTGCAGCCAATCCCCGTTCCAGGCGAAGATCATTGATCTCACAAACACCCCGATATTCAATATTCAGATCTGTTTGTCCGGCTTGGGTATTTATGCTAGTCTCAAGGAGCTCTTCTCCCCTCTTTCCATACCCGATGATCCCCAGACGCAAAGCATCACTTTTCTCGAGAGAAAAAGATCCTAAATCCTTCTCTTTCGGAATTTTTCGGGAGCTTCCCAGAAGTGGCACAGACGCCAAACCAGCGATGAAAACCCTTCGTTTTATGGTGCTCTTTTTACTTACCCCATGAGTATTGGGATTGTGCTTTGGTGGACTCCAATAAAGATACTCAATTATTTTATTGAGTCGTCATTTTTTCAATGACCTGATCCTCTGGAGCAAGGGAGGATGGGAATAGTGAAAGAATACATATACCGGGTGGGGTGTCAGGTTACTCAGGTTGTTTTTGGAGAGCTTCTTCAAGGAGGAGATCAGGCTGTCTGCTTCATACTTTTCCTTAGCAAAGTTGTCTGCCTGGAATTCATTAAAACGCGATAGTGCATTGGTACCCAGACCAGTTAGCATGGATATGGGAGAATAGAGTACTCCAAATGCAACCAGGCCCAGATGAAATGAAGCTTCTGAGCCGCCCAGAGCTACTGCAAAGCTGTCAATCCCCACAAAAAGGGAAAAGAGGTAGAACATGATTGCTGACTGCACTGTAGCAAGGATTAGCCCGGTGGTGGAGTGCTTCTTCTTATAGTGGCCCACCTCATGTGCCAGTACGGCAACAATCTCCTCCTCCTTCAAATCCTCGATCAAAGTATCGAAGAGCACGATTCGCTTCTTTGGACCAAGACCAGTGAAATAAGCATTGGCCTTGCTGGAACGTTTCGAACCATCCATCACAAAAATATTGTCCAGCTTGAATCCGGCTTTTACAGCAAATTCTTCAATCTTTCCCCTTAGCGATCCCTCCCCCAGTGGAGTTTGTTTGTTGAAAAGTGGAACGATCAGGTTAGAATAGAACATCATTAAAAATAACGAAACCAGGGTTACAAGACCCAGGGCAATCAGCCAGAACCACTTCCCTGTGAGCATATAGATCCAGGTGACCAGGGCAAGGAGACCACCTCCAATCAGGGCACCGATAAGCCAGCCCTTGACTTTATCCAGGATAAAGGTTCTGATTGTGGTGCGGTTAAATCCATAACGCTCCTCCAGAACAAAGGTGTTATAGAGATCAAAGGGGGTGGTCAGTAAATCACTTAAGAGGGCAAATAGCCCAAAGAAAATGAGTACATGAAAGATATAATGAATGCCCAGGCCTCCGATTTGCTCATCGAGCCAACCGAATCCCCCTAAAAAAAAGAGTAGAAGCATAACTACCAGGCCCACTGAACTGGTAAAGAATGAGAAGCGTGTATTATCCCGCTTATACAACTGACTTTTCTGATACTCTTCCGGATCGAAAATGTCAGACAACTCTTCAGGCAGCACTGGCAGTGTATGGCTCAGGTTCAGTCTGTCCAGAATCCGTTCCAGCACATATCCAAAAATTAAAACCCCAATCAACAGAATAAACACCGTATTGTACATCACATCCCCTCCTTTTCTAACGATCTATGAAATCTAATACATCTAACATTCTAACTTCCTAACCACTAACTAAAATACCTGTTTTTCAATATCCTTCCTGTTCAATATTCTCACATCTAGCTCCTCACGGTACACTGTGTCCACTTCAAGGGTATCATGTTCCAACGACAGGTCGAGCATTATACTGGCCGAATCAAGATTATCCTCAAGTTCATAATAGACTGCCATATTATGATAGGCCTTTGCCACCAGACTGCTGTCGTCAGATGTGGTCAGATGGTTCCAGATAGAATAAGCTTGCTCCCAGTTCCCTTCATCAGTGTGTTTTACAGCCATTTTCAGAGAATCCTCCCTCCCCGTGAACAAAATTCGGGAGCTTCGGTTCCAAACGGGTACCAGATAACTGCCATATTTCAATCCGCTTTCGAAGAAGAGATCCCGTAGCATCTCAACTCCCGGTGTAAAGGGCACTAATTCGCCATTTACAATTTGCGGGAAATAAAGCGTATCCACCATGGAGTAGGAATCAAAGGGCCTGGGGCTTCCAGGCAGATGTATGTTCCACTTCAGGCTGTTGGCCACCTCAAAATAGTGGTTTTTAACCTCATTTGGCGAATCCTTGTAGTAATCAAAATGTTGATCCAGGCTAGCAGAATAGAATTCCAGGCTAATAATGGCATCTCCTCCTATGGTATCACATATATTGTTTACTTCACGCTTCGTGAGCATGCGATCTTCAAGTAAGGCTGTATCGGCTCTTCGATCTGATAACCAGATGGGAGTATAAAACTTTTCAGCAGGAGAGTTGCGTAAATCCTCCAGAATACCCCTGAACAGGTTATTAATCATCAAGGTATCAAGCAATACCAATTGTCTCATATCCATGCCTATCTGGTTTTGATCTGCCCAGATATCTAGCGAGATAGGTGCCCTATTCAAGAAAATAAGCTGATTCACATCATCCGGAAACTCTACGGTCGCTGGTTCCAGAATTTCAAATTCAACCACACTGTACTGACTGGCACATCCCTGAAAAGCCAGGGACATTGCCATAATCCGTATGAGAGATTTTACCCGGTCGAAATGCACCTTTTGATTTGACAAGACTTAATTAGACACTCATTCCACCGCAAACCTGCAGGGTCTGACCGGTCATATAGGATGAAAGATCAGATGCCAGGAAAAGGCTAACATCGGCCACATCCTCGGGCAGTCCGCCACGCTTAAGCGGAATACTTTTGATCCACTCCTCTTTCACATTTTCAGGAAGTTTCCCGGTCATATCGGTAATTATAAATCCAGGAGCAATTGCATTGCATCGTACATTCCTTGCCCCCAGCTCCTTGGCAATAGACTTGGTAAACCCAAGAATACCAGCCTTGGAAGCAGAGTAATTGGATTGTCCCGCATTGCCGTTCACACCAACTACGGAACTCATGTTTATAATGGAGCCTGTCCGGGCTTTCAGCATATACTTTTGTGCTGCCTTGGTAAAATTGAAGACCGATTTGAGGTTGACCTTGATCACCAGGTCCCACATTTCTTCATCCATTCGCATCAAGAGTGTATCCCGGGTAATTCCTGCATTATTGACAAGCACATCCACCTTTTCAAAATCGGCGATCACCTGGTCTATAGTCTCTTGTGCCTGATTAAAATCACTGGCGTCGCTCACATACCCCTTGCCCTTTACACCAAGATCCGCTAATTCTTTTTCAAGTGTGTCCATATTCTCATCCCTGGAAAGATCTGTAAATGCTACATCTGCACCTTCCTGGGCAAAACGTAAGGCGATCATTCTTCCGATACCTCTTGCGGCACCTGTAACCACTGCAACTTTTCCTTTTAGTAAATCCATGATTTATTTGAATATTTAAGGTGGTAAAAACAATGCAAAGAAATGAAAATTCGCTTAAACTAAAAAAGATAGGAGTCCATCAAACGGCTCACTTCACCGGCCGGACCCTGTAAAAAAAGATCAGTTATGGAGTCTGTAAACACAGAGTGACTTGGGTTGATCTCAATCACCCTGGCTCCATTTGACTTGGCGATAGAGGGCAACATTCCAGCAGGCATCACTTCACCAGTGCTTCCAATTAGCAGTAAAAGGTCGGCTTGAGAAACCTCCTCCACTGATTTGCTGGCAGCATCGGGAGGGATTCCCTCCCCAAAGAAAACAAAATCGGGTTTTAACACCTCGTCGTCGCTGGAGCATCTTGGCGGCAGGGTTTCAAGAGATACCTCAGATATTTCGTATCGCACTCCACAATGGCTGCATTTCAGCCATTTGGAATTCCCGTGGTATTCAATAACCTCACGGTTCCCGGCCTCATAGTGCATGTTGTCAATATTCTGTGTGATCAGCGCTTTAAGCATTCCCTCCTGCTCCAAACGGGCCAGCAGGTAGTGAGCTGGATTGGGCCTGGCATCAAGAAAGTGATTATAGAAGATCTTTGAAATGACCTCCCATGATTCTGAGGGGTGTTTACAGAAATAATCGATATCAAGAATGGAGGGATCATATTGTGACCAGATTCCACCTTCCCCCCTGAATGGAGGGATTCCGCTTTCAACAGATATTCCGGCACCAGTGAATGCCACCAGGTGTTTTGCATTTGCGATCCACCCTGCAGCTTTTATAATATCCTGTTCACTGCAACCCATATACGGCCTAATCCCTGCTTATTAGTGAGGCCATCTTCTCCCCTATTTCTGCGGGTGAAACTACCACGGTGATCCCACATTCCTCCATGATCTTCATTTTCGCCCCAGCGGTATCGGCCTTACCCCCGATAATGGCACCTGCATGACCCATTCTGCGACCCTTGGGGGCAGTCTGTCCCGCAATAAATCCAACTACAGGTTTGGTTCCATGCTCCTTGATCCAGTAAGCCGCTTCAGCTTCCATGCTGCCTCCTATTTCCCCGATCATGATGATGCCTTTTGTCTGCTCATCTTCCATCAATAGCTTTACCGCATCCAGGGTGGTGGTTCCTATAATGGGATCTCCGCCGATTCCAATGCAGGTGGATTGCCCCAGCCCTGTTTTGGTGATCTGGTCCACTGCTTCATAGGTCAGTGTACCCGAACGTGATACAATCCCAATGACACCCTGCTGATGGATAAAACCTGGCATGATCCCTACCTTAGCCTCACCCGGGGTGATTACTCCCGGACAGTTGGGTCCGACCAGCCGTGTATCGCGGTCTTCCAGGTAGGCCTTTACCTTGATCATATCAGCTGTTGGAATGCCCTCAGTAATACATATTACAAGTTTGATCCCTGCAGCTGCAGCTTCCATAATAGCGTCGGCCGCAAAAGGTGGTGGCACAAAAATTACTGAAGTATCCGCGCCAACCTTATCTACAGCTTCCTGAACGGTGTTAAATACAGGCTTACCAAGGTGTTCCTGCCCCCCCTTTCCCGGGGTTACTCCGCCAACCAGTGCGGTACCGTAGTCTATCATTTGTTCTGCATGAAAAGTACCCTCGCTTCCGGTAAATCCCTGGACGATAACCCTGGAATTTTTATTCAATAATACACTCATTTATGGCAATGTTTTAGGTTCTGACTGAAACTCAAATGTAAGTAAATTTTTGTACATTACGATATGGAAGAAATCCTGTATATCGGCATCGCACAGACCCTCTTTTCCGGTATTATCATTGCTTTAAAAAAACCCAGAACAATAGCCAACCAGATACTTGCAGCCTGGCTGCTTATTATCTGTGCTGAGATGGTTATCATGCTGATTAATGACACGTTGATAGAGCTGTATCCCATTAAGATTCTACCATATACCTATGGTCCCATGTTGCTTCTATATGCTAAATGGATTACTACTGAAAAACCCAAATTTAATCTCCGTTACCTCTGGCATTTTGCTCCATTTTTTATATTTCTTATTGCCTCCCTGGTTTATATTGATGAAAGGGTCATGGACGGAACCCATGGTTACTTAGTGATTGATCGTTTTGTCTCCTTTAGAATTGTTTACGGGATCACTTTTTTTATCTCAATTACTGCCTATTCTGTGGCTACCTTTGTGGTGATCCACAGACACCAGAAACGCTTGAAGCAACTGGTCAGTTTCTCCTCGGAAAAGATCACCCTGAAATGGCTGCTGGGACTATCAATAACTTTTTATACCGGGTATGTGATTATGTTTATTTTTGGAGGAATTGATATCCTTGTGGGATTCATGCCTTTTGATCCTTATGAGCTCTCCTTTATCAGCCTGACAATTCTCACCTTTCTTTTCGGGGTATTCGGATTCCACCAGCCCAGTATTTTTGAAGAAGTGGTCTGGTATAAGAGTCATGAGGAACTGCTGGATCTGGATGCGGATTTGGAATCGGACGAGGAACCCGATTCAATAAAATACAAGCGATCGGGGCTTAGACAAGAAGATGTGGCCGATCTTGTGAATAAGATCAGGAAATACATGGTGATTAAAAAACCCTACCTGGACAGGGAGCTGACCATTTATAATCTATCTGATCAACTGAGGATTTCGAGACATACGCTTTCTGAAGTGATCAACGAACATATGGGCATGAACTTTTACAACCTGGTAAACGAGTATCGGGTAAAAGAAGTGAAGCAAAGGATGAAAAATGAGGATTACAGGCAGTTGACCATTCTGGCCATTGCCTACGATTCGGGTTTCAATTCCAAATCGAGTTTCAATACCATTTTCAAAGAGAAGACAGGCCAGACACCCAGCCAATACCTGGCTGAACTCAATGCCAAAAATTCCTGAAAGATCTTCCCAATACTGATCTGTATATGCGCAGGTAGATCTTGCGATGTGGAGGGTACTTCAAAAAGAGCTCAAACCACATGGGTTTGACCATGATGGTTTTGTGGTGACTGAAATCATTGAACCCCGCTTTACCGTGATAACTTCCCATTCCGGATGCACCTACACCGCCAAAAGGTGCATTCATATTGGTAAAGTGCATTACCACATCATTGATCATCCCTCCTCCCGAAGCGACCTCCTTCATAATCCGCTCAGCCAGGCGACGCTTCCGTGTGAAA
>RCND010001104.1_pt1 | contig 15239 bp, 15 predicted proteins | sample 2041351 | NCBI WGS metagenome assembly RCND01 (sample SAMN09708230, study PRJNA481090) | Marine sediment metagenome, whole genome shotgun sequencing project. | biome: marine sediment; feature: ocean; material: sediment; isolation source: Sewage treatment plant 12B marine sediment (STP12B) ...
TTAGGTATAAATGGATTTGGTCGTATTGGACGACTTGCCTTTCGTGAAGCAATAAAAAGAAATATTGATGTGGTTGCTATTAATGATTTACTAGATGTAGACTATTTAGCTTATCTTTTAAAGTATGATACGGTTCACGGAAAATTTGACGGTGATGTAAGTGTAAAAGATGGTATGCTTATCGTTAATGGAATGGACGTGAGAATAACTGCCGAACGCAATCCTGAAAATATTAAATGGGATGAAGTTGGTGCAGAATATATTTTAGAATCTACCGGTTTCTTTTTGACAAATGAAACAGCTGGAAAACATTTAAAAGCTGGGGCAAAGAAAGTTATCCTTTCAGCTCCATCAAAAGATGCTCCTATGTATGTAATGGGAGTTAATCACAAAGAATTAAAAGCAGAAACGGCTATATTTTCTAATGCTTCTTGTACAACCAATTGTTTGGCACCTATTGCCAAAGTATTAAATGATAATTATGGTATTGATGAAGCATTGATGACTACAGTTCATGCTTCTACTTCTGGTCAAAAAGCAGTTGATGCTCCATCAAGCAAATGGCGTAGAGGTCGTTCAGTTTATGGAAATATTATCCCAACTACGACTGGAGCTGCTAAAGCTGTTGGAAAAATTATTCCTTCATTAGAAGGAAAAATAACTGGTATGGCAATGCGAATTCCTGCTGCGGATGTTTCTTTAGTTGACTTGACAGTGAGATTAACTAAACCTACAAGTTATGAAGATATCAAAGCAAAAATGAAAGAAGCAGCTAACGGAGAGTTAAAAGGGATATTAGACTATACAGAAGATGAAGTGGTATCTGCTGATTTTATCGGTGATACACATACTTCCATTTTTGATGCTGGTGCAGGATTAGAATTGAATGATAAATTCTTTAAAATCATTTCTTGGTATGATAATGAATATGGATATGCAACTAAAATGGTAGAACTATTAGTATATGCTGCAGGTTTAAAATAAATCAGCAGTACTTACAATAGAACTTCAAAGCCTTGTTTTAGTAAACCTAAGGCTTTGAAGTTTTTTTGTATTTATGATTGTGATTTTCTATAAATATATATTTAAATATTATCTTTGCATCAAATTATAAACCATGTTAACACTCTTTCTAGTTTCAGCGATTTTATTAGGTATTGGTTTTGCAGGAATTGCTGTTAAAATTTGGGCAAAAAAGGATGGTGAGTTTGAAGGAACTTGCTCTGGAAAGAACGTACGACTTAAAGCTGAAGGAATCAGTTGTGGTTGTGGTGGTTCAGGAGAATGTGAAAATGACTCAAATTCTATAAATAACCCAGATCGAAATAAATCGTATTTCGACGGCCCTCAGATTGAAGTCAAAAAAGTAAGTTAATATATTGTTTCCTGTTTTATTTGGAATTTTTATTGTCGTGGTAGTCATTCAACTTGGCTATTATGGTTTGTTGTTTCGTTTTTCTTTCTACAGAAAACAATATTCCAACAAAGAAAAACACCCCATTTCAATACTTGTTTCTTGTAAAAATGAAGGAGAGAATCTTCAAAAAACCCTGCCAAAATTAGTAGCTCAAGAATACCCAGAATTTGAGATTATATTGGTAGATGATGCTTCTACTGATCATACACTTTCTATACTGAAAGAGTATTCTAAAAAGCATGATTTTGTTCATTACATAAGCATTCCTAAAACCGATAATTATAATGGGAATAAAAAAAATGCTTTGACCAAAGCAATCCAAAATTCCAGTTACGAACACTTACTTTTTACAGATGCTGATTGTATTCCCAAATCAAAATTTTGGGCAGAAAATATGGCAGCTCAGTTTTCTGAATCCAAAGTGCTCATTTTGGGTTATGGTGCTTATAAAAAAACCACGGGTTGGCTCAATAAGCTAATTAGATATGAAACACTGTTTACAGCATGGCAATATTTTTCTTATGCCTTAGTAGGGTTACCTTATATGGGAGTTGGAAGAAATATGGGATATACTAAATCGCTTTTTAAGAAGGCAAATGGTTTTATATCACATGAAAACATCTTGTCAGGAGACGATGATTTATTGGTAAATCAAATGGGAGCAAGAGATAATGTAGCAATATGTTGGCAGTCAGAATCCCAAACTGTTTCGGAACCCGAAAAAACATTTCGCAGTTGGTGGAAACAAAAGAGAAGACATATTACAACGGCTAACTCATATAAAACAGTTCATAAGGTTTTGCTAGGACTCTTTTATCTCTCTCAATTTTTATTCTATTTAGTTGGTGGCCTTCTCCTGTTATTTGACTTCAGATTCCAAACTGTTTTGCTATTGGTAGGACTACGGTTTCTAGTATATGTTGCTATGTTTATTCCTGCTGCACGTAAATTAAATGAAAATGATTTAATTCTTTGGGCACCATTTTTAGATTTTATTCTTGTAGCAGCACAAATGTGTATCTTTATCAATAATTTAGTTCAAAAACCAACTAAATGGTAGTACAATAGTATGAGTGAGCAAAAAATTCAACAAATAATTGAAAAAGCAAAAACTGGAAGTCAAACGGCGTATAGGGATTTATTAAACCGATACTGGTCTGATGTTTTTCGATTCCTAATGGCAAAATGCGCTAACGACTACGAAGCAGAAGATATTACTATTAAGACTTTTTCCAGAGCATTTGATAAACTGGACTTATATGATTCTCGTTATTCATTTAGGAATTGGTTATTGACAATATCAAGTAATTTACATGTAGATTTTCTTCGATCGCAGAATAAAAAAATTGAATCAGTCGATATTGCCAAAGAAAATATAGTTCGAATTGCAGATATTGAACCTACCGCTGAAGATAAATTAATACAAGAACAACATCTGGATGCCTTACTGAAGTATATAAAACAACTTAAACCGCACTATAGGGAAGTTATTAATTTACGCTATTTTCAAGAGTACAGTTATAAAGAAATAGCTGAGGAACTTAATGAGTCACTGAGTAGTGTTAAGGTTAAGCTATTGAGGGCTAGAAAGTTGCTTTACGAATTAATCAAAAAATAGATTTTTTCTTATACATCTATTTTAATTTTCAACGAAATAATGATGCAATTTCGTTCGTAAATATACCTTTTTTTATAGATGAAATAAGTGATGAGCTAGCTATGAAATTTTGCTTTCTTTATTAATAATTAAGTTCATAAAGTTTCCTAAAAGTCCCTAATGAGAATTAGATAAAAAAAATGCTTTTTTTAAGCTAGTATTTTCTCGTTTTGTATGTGTAAAATGTACATTATACGTACCTTTGCAGCCTTAAAAAACACGATATGAGTAAAGCAGTATATATAGCAACAATGGAAGAAGGTAGCGGTAAATCAATTGTTACCTTAGGACTCATGAGAATGTTACGTGGTAAAGTAGCAAAAGTGGGTTATTTTAAACCAATTATTAGCGATTTTGAGAAAGGAGAACTGGATAATCATATCAGCACGATCTTGTCTCACTTCAAGTTGGATATAACCTATGATGAAGCTTACGCTTACACGAAAAGTGAGGTTTTAACAAAGATGCACGACGGTCAAATTGATACTGTCTTCGATACAATTATTGAAAAATACAAAGCTATAGAAGATAAGTTTGATTTTGTGCTTGTGGAAGGAACAGATTTTTCCGGAGAAGGAACTGCAGTAGAGTTGGAGATTAATACAGATATTGCTAAAAACTTAGGAATGCCTGCCATCATAGTTGAAAGTGGTCTGAGAAAAACCATGCAAGAATTTGCAAACAATCTACTGTCAGCCTACGATTTATTTGAAGAAAATGATGTTAGGGTATTAGCTGTAATTGCAAATAAAGTTAAACCAGAAAACATGGAATGGGTGCAAGATGAATTGTACCATGAATTGCCAAAAAATTTGGTTGTAGCAGCTATTCCACGTATTGATTTACTCTCTTATCCAACAATAAAAGAGGTTATAAAAGAACTTGATGCAGAAGTATTATTTGGAGAAGGTGACGATTTAAATATACAAGTAGCACATTATATGGTCGGAGCCATGCGATTGCCCAATTATCTTTCCAGAATGAAAGAAAATACACTTATTGTTACTCCTGGTGACCGTTCAGATTTGATTTTAGGAGCATTACAGGCCAATATTTCTATGAACTATCCAATGATTTCAGGACTTGTATTGTCAGGTGGTTTACGACCTGAAGCACCTATTATTGAGTTAATTGAAGGTTTGTCAAGGAAAATACCAATTTTAAGTGTTCCTGGAGATACCTATGCTGTGACCAATCAAGTAGGAAAAATTAATTCTCAGATTTATGCGGAAAACAAACAAAAGATATCTTTGTCAATGCGCACTTTTGATAAGTATATACCTGAGTATGAATTATCAAACGCATTAATAACTTTTAAATCTGCTGGAATAACACCAAGAATGTTCCAATATAATCTTTTAAAGCGTGCGCAAGAAAATAAGAAACACATTGTTTTGCCAGAAGGCGATGACGATAGAATTTTACAAGCGGCCGCAAGACTAGTTAATCAAGATGTTGCTGATATAACAATTTTAGGTGAAAAAGAGAACATTGAAAAAAGAATTCATGCACTTGGAATTAAGCTTGATTTGGAAAAAGTCACGATTCTTTGTCCTAGAGAATCTCCAAAGTTTAAAGAATATATTGAAACACTTTATGAACTGCGAAAACATAAGAAAATGAACTTAGCGATGGCTGAGGATAAAATGGAGGATGTTTCCTATTTTGGAACAATGATGGTATATAAAGGCGATGCTGATGGTATGGTTTCGGGTGCTTCGCACACTACGCAACACACTATTTTACCTGCCTTACAATTTGTAAAAACAAAACCGGGTGTTTCCGTTGTTTCTTCTATATTCTTTATGTGTTTAGAAGATCGGGTAGCTGTATTTGGAGATTGTGCTATTAATCCAAACCCAACAGCCGAACAATTGGCAGAAATAGCCATTTCTTCAGCCGATTCTTCAAAAGCCTTTGGTATTGAACCCAAAATAGCGATGTTATCCTATTCTTCAGGTTCATCTGGAATTGGAGAAGATGTAGAAATTGTTAGAAAAGCAACAAAAATTGTTAAAAAATTACGTCCTGATTTAAAAGTTGAGGGACCAATTCAATATGATGCAGCCGTTGATCCGATTGTTGGAAAGAGTAAAATCCCAAATTCTGATGTTGCCGGTCAAGCAAGTGTACTTATTTTCCCTGATTTAAATACTGGAAATAACACATACAAAGCGGTACAAAGAGAAACAGGTGCATTAGCTATCGGTCCAATGTTGCAAGGATTGAATAAACCGGTGAATGATTTAAGTCGAGGTTGTACAGTTGATGATATTTTTAATACCGTAGTAATAACAGCGATACAAGCAGAAGGTTTATAGCCCATTTTTGAAATTTTTTAAAGTGAAGCAAACATAAAAATGCGGAACACTTGGGAGATTATAATTGTATATTCCACGTGTTGTCACTCAGAGAACAAAATATGAACACATGAAAATACTCGTAATTAATTCTGGAAGTTCTTCTATTAAATATCAGCTAATTTCATTGCCAAAAAAAGAAGTTTTATGTAAGGGACTGGTAGAGCGAATTGGCGAGCCAAAAGGCAGAATTTATTTTAAGTCGCAAGATCACGAATTTAAAAGAACCATTGAAATTTCAGATCACCAAGTAGGTCTGGAGCAAATAGCTAGTTTACTTTTAGATGATGAAAAAGGGGTAATAAAAGCTACAAATGAGATAGAAGCAGTGGGACATAGAGTAGTTCATGGTGGAAGTGTCTTTACAAAAACTACCCTAATTACCGAAGAAGTAAAAGAAGTAATAAAAACACTTTTTTGTCTGGCTCCTCTTCATAATCCGTTAAATTTAATGGGTATTGAAGTGGCAGAGAAAGTTTTTCCTACAGCAAAACAAGTTGCGGTTTTTGATACTGCTTTTCATCAAACTATACCTGAGGTAGCTCATAGGTATGCGATTCCTAATAAATTATATGACGAAGAACATATTCGTGTATATGGGTTTCATGGAACCAGTCACCAGTATATTTCAAAGAGAGTTATAGGTGTTTTAGGAGAAAAAAAATCTAAAATTATTAGTGTTCATCTAGGCAATGGAAGTAGCATAACTGCTATAAAAAATGGAAAGAGTCTCGATACTAGTTTGGGATTTGGAACTATGAACGGACTTATCATGGGATCGCGTTGTGGTGATATTGATCAATCAGTTGTTTTATTTTTAGAACAGCATCTTGGTTATTCATCAAAGGAAATTACCAATTTATTACAGAAAAGAAGTGGAATGTTTGGTCTAACTGGGCTTACAGATTCACGTGATATTGAAGATAATGCGGCAAAAGGAGATAAAATGGCTCGTTTGGCCTTGGCGATGAGTGCATATAGAGTAAAGAAGTATATCGGCTCTTATGTGGCGGCCATGAATGGCTTGGATGCGCTGGTTTTTACAGCTGGAATTGGAGAGAACTCTGATGTAGTTAGAAAAATGATATGTAGTGATCTTGACTATTTAGGGATTGTATTAGATAACAACAAAAATATTTTGCGTTCGAAAGATTGTAGATCAATTCATAGTAAAAAATCTAAAGTGAAAATATTTGTAATTCCTACGAATGAAGAACTAGAAATTGCAGAACAAACCTATAAAATGCTTACATAAAGCAATTCGATTAATCTCTTGTAGGAAGTAACAATCGATTAGATTTACAAAAAATAAAGGGAAACTAGATAACTAGTTTCCCTTTTAATTTTTAGATTGTTTTTGGCTTATTTCATGATGTGAATAATGCGATAACTATTCACCCATAGTTCTCATATAGTTGACTACTAACCATATATCTTCTTCATCAGGAATTTTCTTTTCGTAGTTTGGCATGTCGTCTCTACCAAAATAACTTTTGTAGAATAATTCACCATCTGTTTGAGATTGGAATTCACTAGTTGAAAAATCACCCAAGTCACCTTCCACCTCATCCGCTTTTGTTCCATCTCCTAATCCTTTTTTTCCGTGACAAGATTTGCAATGTTTATCATATACAGATTTTCCAATAGATAGATCTACTTTTGGGTCAGTAGGGTTTTTCATTTTTTTGTATTTAGCAGGTACAATCCATCCTTCCTGTTCTACAGAAGTTGTAAAGGCGAAGGCTATCAAAGAAACGATTCCTACAAGTGTTAAGATTTTAAGTGTTTTCATGTTTGGTTTTTAAATTAATTAATTTTTTATATTAGTCAGGATGCAAATACAATACCATAGTTTTTAAAAAATGTATTACTTGCAACTAATTCTTTTTTTTCTTTTCAATATTGAGTTCTAGTTGTCTTCCTTCTTTTTTTATTTTAAATAAGTTTACGATAGTATACAGATAATTTGCCCATACTCCGATCAATAAAATTGCTAGTACAATGTACATCCAAATAGGAGCAGCTTCTGACCATAGGGTATTTTTGTCTTCAGTGATTTTCTTATCAAATGTTCCCCAATTAGCTTTTTTCTCTTGGATAACATTTCCAAATTCATCGCTATCTTCAATTAATGAATACACGGTAATATCTCCATTTGCATCTCCAGGAATATCGGTAGGAAATTCATATTCAAATTCTCCATCCTCAATAGTGCCCTCTTCTATTTTCATTTTAGAAAGCATACCTCCAACTGCTATGATTAAATCAGATTCCAACACTGGATTTTCAACACTCAAACTATCAATCGTAAATGCTTTAACCACTACTGTTTTTATACTATCAATTTCAGTTAAAACTAGACTTAGATTAATGTCCCTAACACTTAATTCATCTTCTTGCTCTGCTAGTCCAACTGTTTCTTCAAAATGTGCAAACAAATTAATTTTTCTCTCATCATCAGTTAAGTATATTTGATTTTCTGGAAGGGAAATTTGTGCTATTCCCTCTTTTGAAGTTTTAGATTTCCCCAGTAAAACTTTTTCCTCATTTAATATATTGTAAAAGGCTATCTCCGCTTCATAGATTGGAATCTTATCTTTTCTATCTTTTTTATTTACCCCAATAAAACTCACTTCAAGAAGCCGAGAATTATCACCTTGTTTGGTCGTTTTTAAATTAAAACGATATTTATAATTACTTGCATTAAGCTCTTGCGCTATAGTGTTATTATTGAAGAACAATGCAATAATAAAAGATGCAATATATGTGTATTTAAAAAGATTGCTTTTCATCTGTTCTATATTTTGTATTTTCAAGAATTGTATATTAATTTTCTTCATACATTTTTGCTTTCCTCTCGTTTTCAATAATTCCGGAAATTGGAATTACAGGAACAAATTTGATAATGAGTGTAAATAGCAAACAAAATACCGCTATTCCTGTGAAACTCAACGCCCATTCCACCCATGTTGCCGAATAGTAAATAAAATCGGGTCTAGTATCTTGAATGGGTAAATAGGGACTTTCCAAAGTTGGAACTACTATTAGGTATCTATTTAGCCATAAACCTAAAACAGCTATTACAGCAGCAAAAGTTATCAATTTAATAGTTCGGAATTTTTTAAAGAAGAGGATAACTATTGGAACAAGTACACCGATATAGTTTGCAAAAATAAATTCCCAAAAATATCTGTTAAATAAGGTGTTTAAAAGGTTTATGTCATGCGTTTTATGACTAAACCATCTTGAGAAATATTCGCTAAATGTAAAATAGCCAAAAAGAATTGATATTACTAATAAAACGATACCAGCAATAACAAAATGTACTTTTTGTATATAGTTTTCTAGATGAAATACTCTTCTTACAACGTACATACTTATAATAATCACACCAATTCCAGAATATAAACCAGCTATAATAAAATAGGGAGCAAAAATACTGCTATTCCAACCAGGTTGAAGAGTTAAGCTGAATATCCATGCCAAAACGGTATAAGCAACTATAGCCATCGCTATAATCATCGTGGACATTAATCGAATCAGTTTATTTAATCTTTTACGCTGGTCTTCAGTGTCTTTATAACCTATTGCCAAGTATTTATATACTCTTTTTCTCCAAGCAGGAAATTTTAATTTATCATTGTCTCGCAAGATGGCAAAATCGGGAATAAACGTTAAATACAGATAAATGAAACATCCTATAAGATCCGTAATTATTGCAATGATATCCCAAGTTATGGGTGACTGTATACGTGGGTAAATAAATAAATAATGTAACCTATCTAACCTACCGATACACAATAAAATAAAAATTGGTCCAATTATAATGGATAAAACAGTAACAATCTCAACTATTCGAGAAATGCCGTTTTTCCAAGGTGTTTTAAAAAAATGTAAAATACCAGATATGAAAGCACCTGAGTAGCTTACACCAACAAAAAATATGAAATTTATAATATAAATACCCCAAACAACATTGTCTCGCATCCCTGTAATTTCGTGTCCTCTAATTACCTGCAAGACAAAGGCATATAAACCTACCGAAATAATGGCTAACAAAGAGCCAATCCATATTTTATAAGCAAAACTGGATTTTACTAACATAGGGGCAAACTCTTTAATCAATTCTTTTTTTCTCCTATCTATATTCATAATTGAGGATTTTGCGGATTAGATTTTGTTTTGCTTTTTTAGCTCCTTAACATAAGGAACGTCCTTGTAACGTTCAATAATGTCTTCATCTAAATTTTTAAACCCACGTTCCAGAGGAAATTGTCTGTTAACAGCTGGTAAATAATAGACATTAGGCTTTGTACCTAGATGTTCTAGATGACGATAACCACCACGATCATCTAACAATTGCGAAAATCGTACGGTTTCATCTCCGTTAGTAACTATATCTTCATTTTTATCGCCAAAATAAATTACACCCATAGGACAAGCTTTTGCGCAGTGTGGTAGTTCACCTTGTCTCAGCAAATCTGGACAGAAATCACATTTCATTACAGTTCCTTCAGATGCCGGGACACTGGTTTCTGGAGAATACACTTCTTTACTATCAAATTTATCCTTATGACCCCAATTAAACTGTCGTGCAGAATAAGGACAACTGGTTACACAGAATTTACAACCAATGCAACGGTTATTGTCAATTAATACAATATTATCATCACGTTTATAAGTTGCTCCAGTCGGGCAAACAGTTACACATGGTGGTTCATCACAATGAAAGCAAGGTTTTGGAAACCAATAGGGTGCTGTTTCTTCATTGTCTTGAATTAATTGCACTTTCATGAACTCCTCATTATAATCCAATTTATGCGCTTTTTGACAAGATTCAACACAGTTTCTTGCATTTTTGCATTTAGCTAAATCAATTACCATTACAAATTTTCTGTCAGGAATTCCTTTTCTGGACTCAGCCGGTGTAATATGTGCTTCAGGATATTTATTAATATTAGTTGCATCAACTTCAACTATTTTACCATCAGGAGTTAATAATCTCACTTTTTCTCCTGAAATTACTTCTTGTTCTTCAGGTGTTAAGTTAGATAATATTGATGCACCTGCTACAGCAGTAACACTTGACATCAATCCTAATTTCAAAAATTTCCGTCTGTTAGTGCCTTCTTCGTTAGGTTTTTTATGATCCATAATTGTTATTAGTTAGATGAAAAATGAGTATTTAAAACTGTCTAAATACGAGCTCAAAATGCCAGTTAAAGTTCGGTAACATTAGTTACATAAACACTGATAAAAATCAGTTGAATTCAAAAAAACAGGATACAAATTGATTTGCATCCTGTCTTTGATTATTAGTATGAAAATCAATTCTAAAAATTATAATTTCTTGTGATATTAAATCCAATCAAGAATTCTTTGTTGAAAAAATCGTTTTGATTGTACATGTAGTTTTTTTGAGGTACAATACCATTATAATTTGTTAAAAACAATTGAAAGGCGTGTGCAGAAGTTCCGAACTCAACACCAAGGCTTAATCCAGGAAGCGGATTTTCATCTTCATTATCAAACTTTGTTATTGGTTGGCTGTAATCTACCATTATTGCAGTTCCGTTGCTAATTTTGTAACGTCCACCCAATGAAACAGCAATCATATCATTTTTCATTGTGTTTTGTACCAAGTTATAGTGGGAAATACTTGGTGCAACTTGTAAAGATAATTTCGGACTGAATCGTTTGGCGATTATCAGCTGATTAAAATAAGAATACCTATCTTGAATTAAATTGAAATTTTCTTTCTTACGTGCATCAATTGTAAAATTACCATAATAGGAAACACTTACAGGCATTTTATTAGACCTCGTTTGATTGAGAATTGCAACTTTCCAGTTGAAATCTTGTAAACGATTATCTTTGGTTGTACCAAAACCCAAGGTTAATCTTTCATGGAATGCATAGGTAGCTCCAATACGAATATTTGACTTACCATATATCCCAGCTAGATTATTGCTTCCTGATTCTATTAAGTCGAACCTATGTTGCATCATTACCTCTAGAGTGTTTTTACTAAATAATACATTAGAAGGATTATCAATGATTGTTGAACATTCAAAAGCAGGTCTTTCAGCTTTTTCTTTTTTGGGTTCTTCTTCCTGAGCTACTGCATAAAAAGGTATTACCAAAAGAGCGAAAAGTAGTATTAAATAATTTTTCATGTCTGTTTTCTTTAAGGTTTAATTATTTTTGGCTCCTTGGTCGATCCAAGCTTTTATCAACGCAATCTCATCAATGCTAAGCGTAACATTCACGCTATGATGTCCACTACCCGGTCCAGGTAAATAATTATATAAATCACTATTGTTGGCATCACCAGGAGTAACATACTCATCAACTAATGCATCGTACGAATTTCCTTCTCGTAAATCAGGGTTTATATTATCAGTATGACATCCAATACATTTTGTAAGAATAGGTTGTATTTCAGCGCTAAAAGAAACGGCTTCTGTTATGTCAGGTATTTCAATTGTTTCGTTGTCATAATAACAAGAGAAACACAATAAACTTAAACTGCTAACTAGAACTATTTGAAATAGTTTTTTCATTTTGTTTTGTTTTAATTAATTAAAGTAAGTTCCACTTTAATTTCTTGTCGAAATCTTTTGTTAACTTCTTATGGGATAAACTCTTGTGCAATAAATGATATAAAAAAGTTCAGGAGAAAGAATTTCCCCTGAACTTTTATAATCTAAAATTATTGAAGGGCTTCTATTGAGTTTATGATGAGTGCTTTTGCATAGTCTGGATTGTGAACACCATTACTTCTATCTTCCATAATAGTTAAATAATTCCAAGCTGCTTGAGCTTCTATGATAGTATATGTACCAGGTTGTGGGTGTCCTTCGTGAACAATACCTGTAACTAAACCGTCTTGACTAACTACACTTTCTAACAAGCCTTCTAGCGTTAATAAATTTGCGGCTAATCCAGTTACTTCACTTGGAACTCCATTAGCATGACAAGTAGTACAAGCAGTTTGTGTTGGCCACATTGTATGTGCTCCATCGTCTCCACCTGAAGTTTCTCCCATATGGCAACTAACACATGAAGAGCCAGTTCTGTGAGCTGCAGAAGCAGCAGTAGGATAACTTTCAGATCCAGAAAGCATTGCGCCACCTAAACCTTCTAACAAAGTAGCCTGTGGTGAATGGTGAGGTCCCCAATGTCCACTTGTTATAGTGAAAGTTCCCATTCCGTCATCAGCTGGGGCAGCTGTTCTTGGTTGGTGACAGCTAATACAATTATTACTTGTACCTGCGTAATCAATAGTATATGTGTTATCAATAAGTAAGGTATGAGCGTCTGTATTTCTTAAAGCATAATCAGGACCATCCGCTTCAAAATCAAACGTGTCGTGATTACTATGGCAAGTCATACAATCAATACCAGTTGGAAGAGCAAGTGCTCCTTGAACAGCACCAGTAGTTTGGTATTCTACATAGCCATCACTGGTATGACATTGAATACAATATGAACCTACATTATTTGCATAAACAGAAAGAGGGTCTCCTGTATACATTATTGTTTCGTCACCATGTTTTGATAAATCAAATGCATCCATAATTGGTTGCCTATGGCTCTCCGAATGACAAGCAATACATGAAGCCGTGCCATTTACACCATCTGATCCATTCATTCCATCCGTTCCGGCAGGACCCGCGATAGGTTCGCTAGTACATCCAATAAATAATATACTAACAGCAAATAACATAAAGATACTTACTAAATTGAAATTTTTCATTATAATAATTTTAGAGTTAATGTTTCAATAGTCTTTCATAAAAACTTATACAAAGATTTGTAATAAATGTTACATAAGAAATGATATTTGTCACTTTTGTTACATAAGTTAAATGACTGTTTTTCACAGATACATTTTTTAGACAAGTATTATTCAGGTAGTTATATGTCTGAAAAAGAATATAGTAGCATTTATTCTGAATATTCCGCTAGAGTTATATTTTTTTTTAAGAGAAAATAATTGGAAAAAACATTATATTTTTTTTTTTAAATTACGTCGTATAGCATTTTATACCAGTAGGAATCGGATCGCTATTCTATGAAGATTGTTCGGTAATTATTGGAAATTTGAGCGTGAGTTTAGCATATAATAGTGTTTTCTCAGGCAATAAAAGTTCACTAATTCTATTGAAAGAGGACGGCAATTTTATCCAATAAAAAAGTCGAACAAATTAATGTTCGACTTCATTATGGAAAAAATCATTAACTAATTTACCCACATTTTCCTTCTTTGGTGGCAGTTGAATCTTTTGCTGTTTTGTCGTCACCACATTTTCCTTCACCGCATTTTCCTTCTTCAGTAGCCGTTGAGTCTTTAGCAACTTTGTCATCACCACATTTTCCTTCACCACATTTTCCAGCTTCGCATTTCATATCACTTGCTTCGGCTTTAACTTCTGTGGTTTGTTTGTCATTTTTTTTGTCCTTGCATGATTGAAGTGTTAGAAATCCAACAGCAAAAATCAAAAGGAAGCTAGCTAGTTTAATAAATCTTTTGGTATTCATAATTTTGAAAATTAATTTTATGTTATTTGAGTTGAGACAAACCTACAATTTTTTTTTAAAGTAGCCTTACATTTCTTAGTCTACATCCTACTTGGAAGAATTATCCACATTTTCCTTCACCACATTTAGCCTCTTTTCCTTCTTTGGTGGCGGTTGAATCTTTTGCTGTTTTGTCATCACCACATTTTCCTTCTCCACATTTTCCTTCTTTGTCTGTTGCTGCTTTTTTGTCATCACCACATTTTCCATCTTCAGTTTTAGCATCTTTTGCTTTTGCATCTTTCGCTTTTTTATCATCACCACATTTTTCATTGCTGTTCATTTCTGTTGTGAAAGGAGTTGAAGTGTTGTTGGTATTTATATCTTGGTAGTAAGAGGTATCATAAGTTGTTAAATCAGTTGCTTCAATACTTGATGAAGTAAAAGAATAAAAAGCGAAAATACCAATTGTGAATACTAGGAGTACTGCTAGGTTTTTAAATACATTTTTTGTTTTCATAATTCTAAAATTTAATGGTTTAATAATTATTTAATTGTTACTAGTTAGGCTTTGTGTTTTTTATGTAATAAATGATCCATACTAAATTTACCACTACCATATATAAGTAGTGTTATTAGCATGATCATGTAATATAGTGGTATTTCGAATCCGTTATTGCTGGCTTCAAAACCATTGCCAAGATGCACCGTTACAATGGCAACTATCATGGTAATGATCAAAGGAATAGAAATAAGTCTTGTACCCAATCCTAGCGCTAGTAATACAACACCAAGGGCTTCGGTTCCTGTTGCCAAATAAGCATTTAGTGCTGGTAAGGGGATGTTGATACTTTCGAACCAACTGATAATTCCGTTAATATTTCCAAGTTTCATTTTGGCAGGACCAAAAAATCCATAAGCTAAAATAAGACGCATTAGCAAAAGCGGTAAACTCTTTAGGTTGCTTAAAGAATCCACAACTTTGCAATATTTTTCTTTGATATTCATGTTATAATGGTGTTAGTTTGGTTTCTTAGACGAGTATATCAAACTTACTTACAGAAAGTTTTATTTTTTTAAATAAAATTTAAAAATAGCTTGTTGTGATCAAAAGGATATTAATGCTAATTAAGGCTGAACTATTGATTTAACTTCTCAATAATTTTATCTGCGACCCTAAAAGAATTGGCATATATTGTCCACGTATAGGTGACACTTCCACCTGTGGGCATAAAACTCCCATCCGTGATATAGAGATTAGTTACTTCGTGGGATTTGCAGT
>RCND010001255.1_pt1 | contig 15237 bp, 14 predicted proteins | sample 2041351 | NCBI WGS metagenome assembly RCND01 (sample SAMN09708230, study PRJNA481090) | Marine sediment metagenome, whole genome shotgun sequencing project. | biome: marine sediment; feature: ocean; material: sediment; isolation source: Sewage treatment plant 12B marine sediment (STP12B) ...
CGTGACCGAAATCAATGATTCCCTGGTAGATCATCCACTTGGAAGCAAAGCCATTAAAGGGAGGAATGCCTGAGATGGAAAGGGCAAACACCAGGGTGGCAAAAAAAGTGATGGGCATGGCCCTTGACAAACCACCCAGCTCTTCCAGATCCTCCTTTCCGGTCTGTTGCTCCACGGCACCTGCTACCATGAAAAGACCACCTTTGTAGATGGCGTTGTTGATCATATGAAATAGTCCGGCAGCAATTCCTATCAAGGAGCCAAGGCCAAAACCCAGGATCATATAACCCACCTGGGAGACCGCATGAAAACCGAGCAGACGTTTGTAGTTATGTTGTACCAGGGCCATCATCACAGCGGTGATAATGGTGATTACTCCGATGGTCAGCAGTACCGTCGCCAATGACAAACAGTTGTGTAGTAATCCTCGCAAGGAAATAGATCCCCAGGAGTTTATCAAGGGAGGCAGGAAGGTAGGCTGAAGAGGTGGCTGGAGCAGTTTCCGAATAATCAGGAACCCAGGTATGAAAAGGGAAAGCACCCGCCTTTGTAAAACTTCCGATAAGTAAACAAATGCATGCGATCGATCGTACCAGGTCGCTGGTGGGAAGGTTTATTTCATCCATGTTTAGTGTACCGGTGACCCGCCAGAGAATGGCGATTCCCAGGATCATGATCCCGTCCGATGCCCCTATTAGTACCAGGGTCTTCTTGGCTGCCGCACTACTTTTTTCATCCTTCCCAGGGATCAATCTGTAGAGCGAAATTCCCAGGATGCCCCAGCAAACGAGAAATAGCAGCAGGTTATTAGCAAGGACGGCACCAAAGGAAAAACCCAGGGTGATCAGGAACCAGGCGTAGTAGTTGCGCATGGCAGCTGCAGTTTTGTACCGGGTAGAGAAGATCACCACCAGCAGGGAAAGCAGACTGATAAACAGGATGATGAGCCGGCTTAATCCATCCAGAGAGAAGGAGCAGTATTTATCTGCACCCGCCCAATATTCGGGAGAGAATACCAGGTCCCCGGCACCGAAAAGAGAAATGGCCAGATATCCTGTAAAGAGTACCGTTCCCGTAGCTATGATGGCTTTAATCATCCTTAATGCGGAAGGTAGGAGGAACAACAGGATTCCTATCAATACAGGAAAGATGATGATTTGTATGGCCTGGTTCATGAGTTTGGATTATTCATGTTGAGCAACTTATCTGTAATGGATGCGGAATGGCTGATGATCTCTTTTGCATTCATGATCCGGCTGCCCGATTGCCGGTCAAGAGCAACTGCCAGTCTTTCGGTACAGCAGTAACAAGGATCCACTGCAGCCAGGGAGATGGTGGCATCTGAGATGCTCTGACCTATGCATGATTTTTTGAAGGTGGAAATATTGGTATAACTGGGGGCCCTTATTTTATGCCTTGCCGGGGAGTTCGAACCATCCGATAACACAAAATGAAAGACCTCTCCTCTTGGCGCCTCAGCACGACCTATGCCATACCCTTCCGGGATGTGTTTGACCTTCACATCCACATCTCCTTCCTTTTCTTTCTTCAATCCTTCCAGGCATTGTTCAATGATGGAGATGGATTCGTACATCTCCAAAAGGCGTACCTCTGCTTTGGCAAAAACATCTCCGGCTTCTGCGGTAATCACTTTCCAGTTCACCAGTGGATAGGCAGCATAGGGATCATCGCGTCTTACATCTATGTCCACTCCAGAGGCTCTGGCAGTAGGCCCAACAGCAGCAAAGTCAAGAATATCCTGCTTGCTAAGAACACCCACTCCTTTGGTGCGGGCGTGGATCACGGGATCGTCCATCACGGCTCCCACCAGCAAATCGGTTTTTTTCTTAACCAGTGAAAGTACCTCCTGGATGGCCGGGATTTTTTGATTTTCGATATCCCTTCGCACACCTCCCACCTTAAACATGGCATAAGAGTTCCGGTTCCCTGTAATCATTTCAAAGAGGTCCAGGACAGGTTCCCGGTATTTCCAGGCCCACATAAACACAGTATTATAACCCAGAAAATGGCCCGCAAGACCCACCCAGAGCAGGTGACTGTGGATACGTTCCAATTCTCCAATTATGGAACGAATGTACTTGGCACGATCGGGGACTTCCACGCCCACGATTTCCTCCACACTATTGGCAAAAGCAAAGGGATGAGATGTGGAGCAAATGCCGCAGATTCTTTCTACCAGGAAAAAGACTTCGTCATAGCTCTTCTTTTCGGCCAGCTTTTCAATGCCTCTGTGGTTATAACCGGTTTCCCATTTCACATCCTTAACGATTTCACCATCGCAGTATAGCTTGAACAATTCAGGCTCCTCCTGGAGGGGGTGGTATGGTCCAATCGGTATCAATGTTTGTTTACCCATGTTTAAGCCTCCCCATTTGATTTGAATTTTTTCCGGTAGGGATACTCCCCTGTGGCCCAGTTCCCTTCTGATAGTAACTGCTCCAGGTTTGGATGATTCAGAAAGTTGATTCCGAATAGTTCGTGCATCTCTCTTTCGATCCAGTTGCTTGCTTCAAACATATTGGAGAGTGATTCGATCTCCGGGGTCACCTGGTCCAGGGTCACGTGAAGGTTAAGGACAAGACCCGTGCTATCATAAGAGAAATGGTAAAAAATCTCAAATCCCTTTTTTGTATGGAGTGCAGAAGCAATAATAAAGCGGTAACCAAGCTCCCGGAATAGGTGCTCAGAAATTAGAGGCAGGGACTTAGGATCTATCATCAGGGTGATCCGCCGGTCATTTCGATGCTCTGAACCCAGGATATCTTTGGAGAATTTATTTTTCAGTTCGTCAATGATCATAGGGTTCAGTTTTTTCCAAGAAGTTTTATAACACCCGCAATGATCGCTTCAGGTTTTGGCGGGCAGCCAGGTATGTAAGCGTCCACGGGAATGATTTTATCCACCGGGCCTGCAAAGGTGTCGCCCTCTGCAAAAATTCCCCCTGTACAACCGCAGGCACCAATGGCCACCACAAGCACTGGTTTGGGAGCCTGTTCATATATTTCAATCAGGCGAGGCTTGTCCTTCTTATTGATGGAACCGTTGACCAGCAATACATCGGCATGCCTGATGCTTCCCACCAGCAGCATGCCAAAGCGCTCCACATCATACCTGGGAGTGAGACAATCAAGGATCTCTATATCACAGTTGTTGCAGGAGGCTCCTCCAAAATGGAACAACCACAACGATTTTTTGAAACAGAAGCTTTTAAAACCCACGTTCTTTATATTTATAAGCCAAAGATTGCCAACACAATAGCCAGGATTGCCAGCAAGTTCATCCAGACAAAGAAGAAGCGAATGGCCTGCTTGATCTTTATTCTTGGATTGGTGTTTCGTATGAGTGTAAGCAGCAGTACCACAGCTAAAAGCTTGAGCACTGCCCAGAGGATGCCAAAACCTTCCAGCCTTATTCCATTCATCAGAATGGCCATTAGAAATGCAGGGAGGATGCAGAAGAGTATGTATTTTGATAATTTGATCAAAGCATATGGAGTGCCCGAATACTCTATAAAAATGCCATCGGAGATTTCTGTTTCTGCTTCCGGCATATCGAAGGGGACCAGGGCCAGTTTGGCCTGCAGGCAGAAAATGGCCACGATAAAGAGTAACACACCCGAAATGCTTCCTATAAATGGGGTTCCGCTTTGCTGGATATGGATGATCTGGTACAGGTCTATACTCTGTCCCGCTTTAATGATGATCCCAACAAGTACCAGTATGAAGGTGAGTTCATAGCTCAAAATCAATTTCATTTCCCGGGATGCGCCAACAGCGGCCAGAGGATTTCCTGAGGATAGCGCCCCAATCACATAGGTAAGCGAGGGGATGGTCAGTAGATAGAATATTACAATCAGGTCTCCACGAAATCCAGAGGTGATATTGAGTAGCGGGAGAAGTATGAAGACCCCGGCCATGGTGGCTCCGAATACTGCAAATACGGGAGCTGAAAGGAAGAGTCCTTTAGCTCCTTTGGCCGGCAGGATGGTCTCTTTGACCAGCAGGAGTTTAAAGAAATCATAAAAGGGCTGTAGGAGGGGAGGTCCTTTGCGAAACTGCACCCTGGCGGTAATCTTCCTGTCAAACCAGGAGAGCAGTCCCCCGATCACAGCCACAAACAGCAATCCGGGGTATATCAGGAAATAGAAGACATAGATTCCCATAAATGTAATTTTATAATTAATCAGTAAACCACATGCGCTCCCGCACCAGGATATTTTCGTTCAGCTTATAAATATTCTGCTCCGGATCTTCATCCATATCGACCAGACTAATAGCCCCTTCAGGCGAATTATTAATCCATAACTCTAACTCTTTCTCATCCTTAAGGTCATAGTAGTTCTCTTCATCCCTGTGATATTCGAAGAAGTCGGTCATCATGGTGCCAAAGGGACAGATGACCACACACGATTTACAGGAGATGCAGAGATTGGTGGACCGGGAAATAATTCCTTTGTCATCTTTCTCCAGCGCATCGGCCGGACAGACCTCAATGCATGGGGCATCCTTACACTTTCTGCAGGTAAACTGGAATACGGCCAATTCGCGAATACTTTTCAAGCCGTGACCATCCGCTGAGAATCCGAAGAATCCCTCAGGAGGAGACTCATCACAACTATTTTCGCGGGGACTTCTAAGTTTTTCCAGATCGATCAGGATCTTTTGTGCCATGTCAGTTCCAGATATGAGGTTGATCTTTTACTTCATCGTAGGTAAAAACCGGGCCATCTTTACATACCAGGTATTTGCCCATCATACAATGTCCGCATTTGCCAAGGCCGCAGGACATATTTTTCTCCATGGACAGGAAAATATCATGTTCAGGATATCCCATCTCCAGAAGCTTCATGGTTCCGAATTTCATCATGATGGGGGGGCCGCACACCACTGCTACAGAATTCTTAATGTCCATTTTCACATCATCCAGCAAGACGGTTACAACACCCACCCGTTCGTTCCAGTTTCCATTGGCCTGGTCCACACTTCTAAGCACTTCAAATTTTGGTGTATCCCGCAGTTCCTGGATATAGGGTTTGTAGATACAATCTTCAGGAGTTTTTGATCCATAACAAAGAGTCACTTTCCGAAGCTTGTCAGAGATGGCAATCAGATTATAGAGTAATGATCGTATGGGAGCAAAGCCACAACCCCCGCCAAGGATTAAAACTTCTTTGTCATAGAAATTCTCTATGGGATAGCCTCGCCCAAAGGGCCCCCTGATTCCCATGATCTCTCCTGGTTTCATGGTGTGCATATGGTCGGTTACATAGCCCGTTTTCATGACGGTTACCTCAAGCTGATCTTTCTGAAGAGGGGAGGAGGACGGAGTGAACGGAGCTTCGCCCAGGCCATCAACAGTGACTTCGATGAATTGTCCGGTTGCAAACGAAAACTCATGTTCGGGTACCAGGACAAATGTTTTAATCTGGGGTGATTCATCAATTACCTTAATAAGCTCACACCTCAAAGGTTTGTACAGACTTCCATTCGTTCCCATGGCTTTAATTTGATAACTCCATGAATAGTTCGTTCTTATTGATTTGGCCAATACAGGTTTCTATGCACCGGCCACACCCGGTGCAAGCTTTCAACTCATATTTCAGAGGTTTCCATACATATTTACACATGTAGCGATTTCTGAACCTGTCGGGAAGCGGACCCAGGGCATCTTCACCTCCGGCCACACGTTCAAAGCCGGGATACTGACAGGTATCCAATTGCCGAACTTTTTCAAATCCTGGCCGGTCGATCAGCAAGAAACAGGAGCAGGTTGGGCATATGGCGCTGCAGGCACCACAGGACACACAATCTGTAGCATATTTGAGCCAGGGTTCATTCCCGGAGGCCTCTATCAGCTTGCCCGTTTCTTCATATCCCGGCAGCTTATTGTTCTGCTTAGTAAGCAGTTCCCCCACCTCCCTCTGTTTATTCTGTAAGGTTTGCAGAAGATGTTCTTCTGGGCTTGTGGCAACAAGCACACCCAGCTGCTCCACAAAAGCCTCGCCCTTACTGGTGAAAACGGATAGGATCACTTGTCCTTCCACCAACACCACAGAGATATCGGAGAGTTTGTTCCCGATGGGTTCAATGTCATAACTGGTGCAGTGGCAGTGCTCCTGAATACTGAGGCAATCAAAGGAAATAATGGTGGTTCGTTCCCGGCGTGCACCATAGGTAGGATCATTATACTCCTGGTCCAGGTAAATTTGATCCAGAAATACCAGGGCCATTACATCACAGTTGGGTGCCCCTATAAGGACAACTGGTAATCCTTCATTGGCAGAGCTTGTCACATTTTCTTTAACAGGAAGAAAGAAACTTTTTAGAGGGGTGACCGGTTTGGGTTTGTTGTAGGTGATTTCAGGAATTGTATCTGCATCCAGTTTGACATAGTCACAACTGAAATCATTTTCCACCGGCGCATAAAGGTCGAGAGATGATAGGAGTTGAATAAGCCTCTCATCCCATTCATGCTTAGGGATAGCAATCCTATTCATTTTGTGAAAAATATAACTATAAAAATATACTCAGTCCGAACATCAGTCAAGTATATTTCTTATACCCGGTGTGGTTCTATATTATATCAAAAGCGTAAAATACTGTATTACAATGTAATAAGGTGATTTGAAAATCAAAAATATTTTTGCAACTTGTATAGGAATAAATGGAAGAAAAATATTTGTTGTGAAAAAAAACACAAAATGCCCCTTGAGAAAGAGTCTGAGAAGGATCCTTTTATATCGCGGAAGCCTCCTGCAACTGCAGGCTCTGGGCGTAAAAAGGGTCTATTCCTATACTTTGGGTAAAGAGACCGGAATCTCAGCTGAACAGGTGCGGAAGGATTTCTCAGAATATCATATTAAGGGAAACCAGCGCGGGGGGTATCATGTGGATAAATTAATCCAGGAGATGGAGAAGATTTTTTATAAAAATGGCAGTCAGAATATAATCATAGTAGGCAGGGGAAATATTGGTTCCTCACTGGCTAACTATGATAATTTTATTCAGCGTCAGATAAATATTGTTGCCACTTTTGATATTGACCCTTCCAAACAGCGAGCCCGATCGGAAATCCCTGTCTATACCATGGAGCGATTGAAAGAAATCATTGATCGGTTCGGAGTGAGGACAGCTATTATTGCAGTTCCTCATATGGCCGCACAAAAGGTATGTGATCTCCTATTGGAATATGGCATTACCGGGATCATCAATTTTGCCCCGGTGATCCTGAAGGTAGGTGATGATATCATTATCAACAATGTGAACCTGAGCGACGAAATAGAGAGTGTAATTTACTGTGTTTCTCTCACGCAAGAGGAATGCCCAGAAAAATATTAAAAACTAATAGAGAAAGCATTAAGAGGATTTATCTGTAGTAGAAGATTAATGTCTTCCTGAGAGAAGCCCCGCTCTCTGAGTGCGGGTACCAGGTCAGTAAAAATTCCTGTAAACCCCCTGAATGACCCCCCGTTTTCTTCACCGGGTTTAAACCAGCCCGCATCATGTGATATCAGTACTTGGTTCAAATAACCGGCTTCCTTTAACTCACCAATGCGATTGGCATACCAGTTTACATCGTATTCGCTGCCCGGCGGCCGGTTGAGGTTCAGGTTATCCAGCGAAATCCAGGCACCCATCTCAGCAGCCTTGAAATTCCCCTCCAGACTTCCCCCCTGGGCATGTACCCAGATAAAGCATGACGGATTTAGTCCGAGGGATTGAAGTATGGAGATCTGCTCAAACGCCGGGGCATCTGGACCGGTGTGGGAGGCAATGACCATTCCGGTTTCCTGATGTGTAAGGGCAGCTGCTGTAATGATCTTGACATGCTCCTGTGAAAGTACCTCATCCCCATCCACAGCAATCTTGATAAATCCCGGTCTGACCCCGCTCCCCTCAATGCCGTTATCAAATTCATCCACCCAGATACGGGACAGCTCTTCTGAACTTAGCTCATAGAATTTCTCCGGAATAAAGCGGTTGTTATGTGCGCCGTAGTAGCCCGTGTTGGTGAGTAGATGCATGCCGGACTGCGTGGACAGTGTTTTTAGGATCCAGGGATCTCTGCCCAGGTAAGCCGGGGTGCATTCCACCAGGGTAGAAACCTGGTAAGCCTGGATTTCTTTAAGATAGGGAATGACTTTATTTACCACATCCTGCTTGTCCCACCTGTGATACCCGGTGCTATCGGCCCCAATAAAGTCTACCATGACATGCTCATGGCTCAGGGTGATGCCCAATTCTGAAGCGGGGATGGGACCGAGGACAGTCATAATGACCTGTTCTGGTTTCTGGCTGCAACTTAACAGTGTTGTCAGAGCCAGTCCCAGAGTGATGTGTAGAATATTATTCATGACATAAATATACTTTGATTCATTTAGAGTCATACTAACTCCATACCCAAACCGGCGCTGAGGCCAGTCCCCCATACAATGCGATATCAAATACGGCATGAGCAATCACCGGTGGTATCGTGCTTCCCGACAACTCTCGCAGAGTTCCAAACAGCAGTCCCCCAAGAAAGGTCCAAAAGATCAGGAAGAAAAAATCAAACTGAAGCGGTATGGCAAGGCTGAGTATCACCAGCAATTTGTAGGAAGTATGGAGGGCTGAGGCAGTAAGGATGGAGAAGATTTTTCCAATGGGGCGCATATGTCCCTGTAAATAGCCTCTGAATACCAGTTCTTCTGCGGCTCCTACCAGTGGAGCAACAAAAGCTACTCCGGTGAAACCCGCAGGTATCAAGGTAAGCTCAAAGCGATTCCGGGTCAGGATTCCCAGGAGTGCACCGATCACAATAGCTGGAAGAGTGTACAAAAGAACCCTTCGGTTCAACTGCTTTATTCCAAAAGCTTCCCTGAGGGTCATGTACCTGGTGGAAAAAGCAATGACCATGGCTGTAAGCGCAAGTCCGCCAAGGGCAGGAAGAATCAGAGGAAAAGGATGGTGGATAAAACCTGCAAACAAAAGGATTCCCATCAAGGCGAGTAAAATATCCCTGATTAGACGTGGGTGTTGCCTGATCCTGGAGGCGGTGGAATATTTGGCTCCTGGCACTCTATTATATTTTGCGGCGGAAATAGTATCGGAAAATTAGAATGAAGGGAAGCAGCAGCAACAGCCAGCCCGACCCCAGGCAAAGCCCGCTTCCAGCTACAACATTAGTGTTTGGAAGATCTGCGCGTAACTCTTTGATCCATTCAGGATTATCATTAAACACCTCATCTATTAGTATAAGTAATTGCAATTGTTCCAGTGAGTTCAGCATGCCTAACTGTTCTTTCTTAAGTTCAAGCACGAGTGTGTGGAGACCAGGTAGGGTTTGTAGGGGAGAAAGGTCCTCGATTTCTGAACAGCCAATTAACTCCGCCACTTCCATCATTGCAAATCGCTCTGTGAGCTTCCTGAACTCCTCTTGGGATATATTTGGAGGAAAAGAAAGCCATTGAAGAGCTTCCATCTCCAGTATAACACCCACATCCTCTATACTCGTACACCCGGTCAGTCCCAAGTGCCTTAATTTTGGAAGATCACCAAGTTTGCTGATATCTGAGAGGGTATCGCAGCTGACCAAATGAAGCTTGCTGAGCGATTCGGGGAACTCAATGTGCGCAAGTGAAGTTAGCTCAGATTCTGCGATAGTTAGGCTCTGTAGCTTTTTTAATCCGGCCAGTGGAAGCAACTCTCCTGACTCCGGCTCCCAGTTTGCTACGATCAATGATTCCAGATTGCTGCAGCAAGAAGCCAGTTTTGATAGTGCTGGAATATTATCCTCTATCCAGAGGAGTTCCATGTTGGAAACGCAACTGCCATCTTCCGGATTCGGAAGGACCCCCAGGTCATCTATCACCAGAAATGTTGGTCGACAGATGGAGAGGATTTCTTTGAAACTATCTGATCCGGCCTTTCCTTCTATCACAAAGCCTTTACCCGCAAGAGCTGTTTCGTGTTTTTTCAGAACCTTCAAATGATCGTCCGAGATGGGGCCTTGCATAAAGATGGTGGAGAGCTGTTCAACTTCCGGATCACTCAGCTGGCTAAAGGCCTCCAGGTCGGAGGGCTCCGACAGTTCAATGTATTCCAGGTTCCCGTTCAGGTAAACCGAGACCGCATCTATGGTATCGAAGCTAACAGAGAGCAGTGTACCATTTTCCGCACTGTACCTGTGGTAGAACTGTAAATCATCCTGGAGCATATAGAGCATATCCCCTTCAGTAACGGGGAGTATAAGCTCACCGACTTCATCAGGTTCATAACTGGAACCATAAACAGCATAGGAACTTGTCACATTACAGGCCCAGGAGACTCCCTCAATCTGGACCATATGTACCTTCAGGCTATTTGTTTCACTACACCCGCTTATTATCCCTGCAAAAGCCAGCCATACTGGAATTATAATATTTCGTAATCTAAGCATGATCAGGATTTTAAAGATTTAGATCATGAAAGTTACGATACTGACTTAGCTAAGTCAAGTTTTACTCATATTTAAGGGTATCGGCCGGATTCATCCGGGAAGCTCGGAAAGCATGGATGGAGGTGATGGTGACTGTTATAAGCATGGTAACCAGCGCTGAAACAATGAAGAGGTACCACTGCATTTCAATATGCTTACTGAAGTTATCAAACCACCTTTGGATGACTATATAGGCCAGCGGCCAGCTGATCAAATTGGCAATCAACAGGAGCCAGAGAAATTCTCTGGAAAGCATATTGTTGACATGAGCAGTGGTAGCACCATGCACCCTTCTTACACTGATTTCCTTGGTTTTTTGCTCTACCATAAAAGAGGTGAGCCCTATGATGCCCAAACATGCAATTACAATAGCCAGGATCGTTAGAATAATGGAGAGTTTCGAAAAGTTGCTCTCATCTTTGTACAGGGAATTGAGTTCTTCATCCAGAAATGTGTAATCGAAAGGCCTGGTAGGAGAAACCTCTTCCCAGATGCTCTGCATATACGCCAGCACCTCCTTATAATCGTCTGTGTTGACTTTTACAGCCATATAGCGGGTCAGGGCAGCAGCACCAAAAGGATTTCCAAGCATATCCAGAATGAAGTTCTCAGTAGGTTTATGCAAGGAAAGGGCATTGAAATCACTAAACACGCCAATCACTTTTTCATTTCCGTCCATTCGCATTGCCTTGCCAATGGCTTCCTCGTTGGTCCAACCCAGGTGTCTGGCCATGCTCTCATTGATCATGATTGCCTCAGAGGTATCTGACGGAAAATCGCGCGAAAAGGCCCTTCCTTCCAACACCGGGATATTAAAGGTTTCTATAAAATCGTAGCGCACCAGGAAGGCGGGATACCAGAAAGGTTGATCATCGAACATCCCTTCTACAATCACGGAACGGGTATTGTGGTTGGCACCGAGAATGTCTTCCATTCCGGTTACTGCCACCACCTGGTTATGTTGTTTAAACTCTTCGGCGAGCCTGTCAAAATGAAGTGCTGTATTGAATTTTGTTGGCAGCAGAATAACCTGGTCCCGATCAAAACCCAGGTCAGCTTTTCTCAAATAATTCAACTGCAAATAAGCGGTGATGGTGATAATGATCAGTGCCACAGAAATCAGGAATTGCACCACTACCAGGATTTTTCGGGCCAGCCCTTTACCTGCACCAATGGAAAGGGTGCCTTTCAGCTGGCTCGTATCGAGTTGTGACAGGAAGAAGGCGGGGTAGGCTCCGGATAGAAATCCAACAACCAGGAGCAATACAAACCCGGCGGCCAGACTGTATGGATGAATTACAATGCCCGGGTCGATGGATTTCCCGGTAAAGTTGTTGAAAGTCGGAAGTAAGAGTTCAATAATAATGGCAGAAAGTAAGATTGCAAAAAACGTAATAATCAGAGACTCTCCCAGGAACTGTGCCCGAAGCTGTCTTCTTCTGGCTCCTGCAACCTTTTTCATGCCAATCTCCCTTCCGCGACCGGAAGAACTGGCTGTGGCCAGATTCATAAAGTTGATGCAAGCCAGGATCAGAACAAATAATCCAATGGTTCCCAGGATCCGGATGTAAGGAAGTTTTCCATTGGGATGCATCTCATAGTCATGATGTGAATTCAGATGGATATCAGCCAGTGGCTGTGTATATAACTTAATCTTCTGGTCCTTGAAATCGGCGTATTGTCTTAGATGAAAATCAGCTAACTGTGCCTCCAATTGTTCCTGGGTAATATTGTCATGAAGCTGAACATAGGTCCAGCAAGGATTCCAGATCCATGTCTGGGGGAACTGGCCCCTTTGCATGGTTCTGAAGGTAGAAAGAGATGCAAGCATATCGATCTTGAAGTGGGATTGCTCCGGAAGATCTTTCATAATGCCTGTCACCTCAAAAGGGATCTGTTCTTCCATTCGGAGGGTTTTTCCAATGGCTGGTTCATTTCCGAAATATCTTTTAGCGGTACTTTCTGTAAGTACAATGGTGTTGGGTCGGTCGAGAACAGTGGCCGGATCTCCTTCAAGAAGTGGAAATGTGAACATCTGGAACACATTTGAATCGGCCATATAGAACCACTCTTCATTAAACTTCAGCACCGAGCTGCTATCCTCCAGATTCTCAAAAAGCATTTCGGAAACCTGGAAGTCGAAGAAGCGGACCATGGATTTGATCATGTCGGGATAGTCCTCTGCCAGGGCCGGTCCAAAAGGAAATGAAACAGTGGCAGCATCCTCGTGGATATCATTGGAATCATACAAACGATTCATACGGTAGATCTGTTCATGATTCTCATGAAAACGATCATACCTCAGTTCGTCGGTGACATAAATTACAATAAACAGAAAGCTGGAGATACCAATGGCCAGGCCTAGAATATTCAGTATAGAATAATTGAAATGCTTCAGGATGTTCCTGATGGCAATGGTCAGTAAATGTCGGAGCATGTGCTTCAGTTATAGTGAATATGGCAACTTACTCTCCACAAATGCCCTACCATATATTACAACTTCCTGAAAATCAGAAGAAAATATAAAATCCAGTCGCGTTACCGCTTCAATGAAACGCACCGAATCGGACAAGCACTGTCCGTATCCGGACAGGTTAAGCCTGCCTATTCAGAGGCGTAACCCAGGAATCCACCAGTGATCCGGGTCAAGGCGGCCTTGGAACCGATCAGGTTATAGACTGCCTGAAGTCGCTGTTGGGAGGCACTCAGGAACATCAGCTGGATGTCCCGGTAATTGAAAGAGTTGATCACACCGGTACGGTATTTATCCTCTGAAATGGAGAGGTTCAGCTCGGCTGCTTCCAGGTTTTCACTGGCCACATTCAATAGCTCCAGCCTCACCTCATGAAAATCAAAGATATTGAAGAGTTCATTGGTCAGGGCATGCTCCATCTGGTTGATCTCCACTTTGGCCACGTCTTCGTTTATACTGGCTATTTCCACGCCCCTTTTTCTAACTCCCGCACTATAGATATCAAAGGAGAGACGCACATTGCCAAAAGGCATAATGCTTTCATTATTGAAGGTTTGAGCACCTCCGGAATAGGCCCAGGTATGACCATAGTCCAGGCCTGCCCCCATAGACACGCTCGGGTAATAGGCCGATTTTTGCAGAGAGGTTTCATTCTCCTTCAGAAGCAGGCTGGTGTATTGATTTTTTAATGACTGGTTGTTGGCTTTCATTTTATCAAGCAGGTCGGCCAGGATGAAGTCTGAAGTATCGGCTTCAAAGGCTTCGGTAAACTCCCAGGTTTGCGAGGGTCCCACTCCCATCATAAAGTTTAGATTCCGGGTGGTATTCCGCACCAGCATCTCATGGTTCAAATAGTTTGCCTTGTCGGTCAGGTAGACATTTTTTGCCTGGAGTACATTGTAGGTAACCGATCCGCCCAGAGACTGTTTTTTTAACTCGTACTGGTAACGGTCTTCCGACAGTTGCATAACTGTTTCAAGTACCTTGAGCTGTTCCTTCTGCAAGAGCACACTGTAATAAACCAGGATGATATCTTCTATGGTCGATTCCACCTGCACAGCCAGTAAACCCGAAGTGAGGTCCTCCAGGTTCTCTAACTTCGATTTGGTTATGTTAACCCTGAATCCGTCAAACAGCAACCAGTTTAATCCTACTCCTGCAGAAAGCCGGTTGGTATATTCGCTGTCGTTCAGATCATAGCTGTTGTTATCGGAGGCATCAAACCCGATCGTGGGGTAGCGTCCTGCGGTACCCCAGTTGTTATTGATCTCTGCCACATCCAGGCTGGCCCTGGATATAATCAGACCATAGTTGTTTTCAAGGGCCTGCTCAAGGGCAGTGGATAGTGTCAGCATATTATCCTGTCCTGAGGCAAAGTTTGCAACGAACAGAATGCTAAGTATATATGAGATTTTTTTCAATGGTATCATAGCTGATTATTCTTCAATGACTGTTACTCTTCTGCCTCGGTTCTTCTCAAACTTTAGCTTTCTGTTATTCTGGATAACTGCAGTCTCAACCTCTTCCCGGGTGGGTTTCACACCTGTCCACAGGTAGCGTACATAGACCTTAGCATCGTTTAAAAGCATAATTAGTACCGGGAAAAAGATCAGGATAAAAATGGTTCCCAGGAACACTCCGTATGCCAGGCTGATGGCCATGGGAATCAGAAACTGTGCTTGTACACTCTTTTCAAAGAGCATGAAGAGTCCAACGCTAGTGGTAATGGAGGTGAGGATAATGGGTCGCAACCTTATTTTACCTGCCTCTTTGACAGCTTCCGGAACCTTCCAGCCTTCAATCAACAACCTATCAAACTTGGAATAGAATACAATGGCATCATTGATAATAACTCCGGTTAGAGCAACGGCCCCCCACATGCTCATCATGGAAAGGGGCTCACCGTGCAGGCCATGTCCCCATACCACACCCAGCAGTGAAATGGGAATCATCATGATAACAATAAGTGCCTTGGGAACACTCCTGAAATGCAGTACCAGCAACATAAGGATGACAGCGAATGCTATCAAATAGGAACTTCCGGCCTGTCCCATGGCCTCCTGACTATATTTTTGCTGTCCCTGGTAGACAACCCGGATTCCGGCAAACTGTGCTTGCAGTTCGGGGATGATCTCTGCCTCGACCTGCTCCAGGATTTCTGGAACTGAGGCCAGTGGATCTACAGTTTCTGCTTCCACACGGATCTCTCGTGATCCGTTAAAACGGTTAATGGCCACCGGGCCCCGTTCCATATGGTAATCAGCCAGCTCTGAAAGGGGAAATGTGCC
>RCND010001105.1_pt1 | contig 15233 bp, 14 predicted proteins | sample 2041351 | NCBI WGS metagenome assembly RCND01 (sample SAMN09708230, study PRJNA481090) | Marine sediment metagenome, whole genome shotgun sequencing project. | biome: marine sediment; feature: ocean; material: sediment; isolation source: Sewage treatment plant 12B marine sediment (STP12B) ...
TTTGAAAAACAATTGATTTTTTCTAAAGATTCCTGACACCAAAATCGTTGGAATACTCCTCCGTTGTAGTTCCAATAAAATATTAGGCCAGAACTCATACTTTACAAATATAGCCAGGCTTGGATGTACTACTTCTAAAAATTTAGCTGCTTTTTTAGGTGTATCTATAGGTAAGTAAACAACAACATCTGCCTGATTGTATTTTTTTCTAATTTCATAACCAGATGGTGAGAAGAAAGACAGCACTATTTTGTAGTTCGGATAATTTAGTTTGATTTTTTCAATTAACGGCCTTCCTTGTTCAAATTCACCCAATGAAGCGCAATGCATCCAAACCGTATTATCAGAAGCTTGAATACTGTTTTGGAGTTTTGAAAAAGTTTCTTTACGCCCCATATAAAACAGTCGCAATTTTGGATTGAATAGCGCCAGTATAGGAATAAACGAGCTTACTATAAAAATGAAGAAGTTATACATTACTTGCATAGCACAAATATACAAACAAAAAAAGCAGAGAAGTTATAAAAACGTCTCTGCTTTTTTTAAAAATATAGGCTTACTTAGGCTTCTATAGCATCTATAGAAACATAGGATTTATTGTCTCTTTTCTTTGTAAATACGACAATTCCATCCACTTTTGCATGTAATGTATGGTCTTTGCCCATGTATACATTTTCACCTGGATTGTGTCTAGTTCCTCTTTGACGTACAATAATATTTCCAGCTAAGGCTGCTTGCCCACCAAAAATTTTAACGCCCAATCGTTTCGATTCCGATTCTCTACCGTTTTTAGAACTACCTACTCCTTTCTTATGTGCCATGATTCTAGAATTTTAAATTATACTATTTATTTACTTAAGGCCTCAATTAATTCGGCTTTCTTTAAAGATGTGTATCCTTTGATACCTTTATCTTTAGCTAAGGCTTTCAATTCAGCTACTGTATTAGAACTTAAATCTTCAGTTGCTTCTTTTGGGGCTGCCTTCTTTTTTGGAGCTTCTTTTTTTGGAGCTGCTGCTTTTTTAGTAACCGGTTTTTTTGCTTCAGTTTTAGTTTCTACTTTCTTCGCTTTTGGCTTAGATGATTCTTTTGAAGTTTTGTGTCCGGAAGCTGCTATGCTTACCACTTGAATTTCGGTAAAGGCTTGTCTATGTCCGTTTTTTACACGGTATCCTTTACGACGTTTTTTCTTAAAAACGATTACTTTATCACCCTTTAGGTGACCTAAAATTTTAGCAGTTACTGCTGCTCCTGCTATAGCTGGGGCGCCAATAGTTACTTTGCCATCATCCAATAAAAGCACTTTTTCAAAAGTTACTTTATCGCCTTCTTTACCAGGTAAACGATGAACAAAAACTTTTTGGTCTTTTGCAACTTTAAATTGCTGCCCTGCCATCTCTACGATTGCGTACATAAGTTTTTGATTATAAATTTATTATACTAATTATTTCCTTGATTCATCCCAAGGCGGGCGCAAAGATAGAAAATATATTTAAAACTTGGAATTTTAGATTCAATAATTTCAGAGTAAAAATAGCTTCCAATACAATGCTTTTCGTTCAAGGGCTCAAGACTGCTTCGCTTCAGGACGAAAGACTGGTTGTTTAATATCTAGACAATCTGTGTTTCAAGACATTTTTTGGTTTTATAGTTAAATAAGTATGCAAAATGCTCTTAAATGAGTCATCGCCCAATTAGTAATTAAACAAGCCTTGAATATTAGCTGCAAATAATTTTACCGCTATAGCTAACAGTACCACACCAAATATTTTACGAATAACAGATAAACCAGCTTGTCCTAGCAAATTCTCGATTCTTCTAGATGATTTTAAAACTGCATAAACAAATATAATATTGAGAACTATTGCTATGAGAATATTTATAGTTTCAAACTCTGCTTTTATTGATAAAATCGTAGTTAGACTTCCTGCCCCAGCTATAAGTGGAAAAGCTAAGGGTACTACACTGGCTGATTCTGGTGCATCATCTTTGTATATTTTTACTCCCAATATCATTTCCAATGCTAAAAAAAGTAATACAAATGAACCAGCGACCGCAAATGAATTTACATCAATGCCGATAAGGTGTAGCAAACCTTCTCCGGCAAACAAAAAAGCGATCATGATTACAGCAGAAACTAGAGATGCTTTTTCAGATTGAATATGTCCTACTTTACTTCTCAGATCTAAGATGATAGGAATACTCCCCAAAATGTCTATTACCGCAAATAAAATCATCGTAGCGGTCAGTATTTCTTTAATGCTAAAACCCATTTTTCGTAATTTTTAGATAGTTTACAAATAACTTATATAAAAACAGTATTTTTTAGGCGGCAAAAGTATGTATTTCGCAGAAATAAGCAGTGTTTTTTTTAAATTATTTTATCAATAATTTAAGTAGATTTGTGGATATGTTTCAACTAGGAAAAACGATCATTTCGGAAGACATCTTGGACCGTAAATTCGTATGTAACTTACAGGCCTGTAAAGGAGCATGTTGCGTTGAAGGAGAAGCTGGAGCTCCTGTTACCAAAGAGGAAACCGAAATTCTAAAGAAAATTTACCCTAAAATTAAATCCTATCTTAGAAAGGAAGGAATTGCAGCCATAGAATCTCAAGGGGAATATACCACCAATCCTAAAGGAGACTTTGAAACTACCCTGGTAAATGGAAAAGAGTGTGCTTATGCTGTTTTTGATGAAAACAATACAGCAAAATGTGGTATAGAATTGGCACATAAAGAAGGTGTGATTAAAGAAGATGCTGCTGATTTTCACAAACCAATTTCGTGTCATTTATATCCTATCCGAATACAAGAGTACAAAGAATTGACCGCAATAAATTACCACTCATGGCCAATTTGCGCTGATGCTTGTATCTTAGGTGAAAAGCTCAGCATACCCGCTTACAAATTTGTGAAAAATGCTTTTATAAGAAAGTTCGGAACAGAATGGTATGAAGAATTAGATCGCGTTGCTACTGAATATTTTGAAAATAAAAAATACCTAAAATAAATTGAAACAACAGAATTTCAAATACATGAATCTTACATCAAATGAGCCTCATTTCTTTGAAATATTGTATGTTTCTACAAGCTCCCCATATGAAATTTAACAAGTACTTATTACTTCTTTTACTGGTCATTTTGGCAATTGCTTCTTGTACAAAAAAAGGCGGAATTGCGAATTCCACAGAGACAAAACGCTCTTTACACAACAAACTTCTTTTTGATGATGTTGAAAATAATTGGAACGTGCCAAATTTCAGCACTAATAGAGATAGTTTGGTACAAAAGGTCCTAAGCCTAAATGGAAAAGGAAGTGAATTTCGAGATGCATCACAACTTAAGCAAGCCTTCGAAACACATTTCCAAGCTTTGCAAATTGCTGAAGAAATTGAGGACACTTTATGCATGATTAGTTCTTTAAACAACATTGGGACTGATCTAAGACGCACTCTTGCTAATGGAGAAGCTTCTGAATACCACCTTAGAGCTTTAGAACTCTCCAGAAACAACAATAAATATTTGAAGAGTCAAGCCATTGCAATGAATGGATTAGGAAATATCTACTTGTCCCTAAAGAAACCTATAGAAGCTCAAAACTATTTTAATCAATCTTTAGAAATTGAAAAGCAACTCAATAGTCATTTAGGTCAAGCCATAAATTTCGCTAACCTAGGAGAAGCAATGCGCATGCAAGGATTATTAGATGAAGCTTTATTGTACTACAATCAATCGCTAGAACAAAACCAGTTTATACACTCAAAACTTGGTGTTGCTATTTGTAAAAACGCTATTGGGCAGTTATTTATTAAACAGAAGAAGAATGCAGTAGGTTTGGAATTGATCCGTGAGTCAGCTGCAATTTTAAAGGATTCTCAAGATATCTATCATCTATTAGAAATACGCTTATCTCTTGTAGAGTCACTTCTTACGCAAAACAAACTTATAGAATCAGAAGCAGTTTTAAATAATATAATAGATAATAAAGATCAGATACATTCCTACGAACATTTTCAAAAAACCTATGCCCTAATAACCCTATTGAATAAAAAACAAGGGAATTTTCAAGAAGCATTGAAGGCTAAAGAAATGACCTTAGTGTATCAAGATAGTGCCTTAGCTTTAAATAACGAAGTACGGATTTTAGAAGTTGAAAACAGGTATAAAAACAAACAAATAACGCAACAAGTAAAGCTGTTGACAACTGAAAACGAATTAGCTGAACAAACAAACTTAAATCAGTTGCGTCTATTTATTTTTCTATTTCTCTTAATGGTTATACTAATAGCATTCCTCTATTATATGTATGCCAGAAGAAAACAGATGAGTTTAGAATTGAAAAAAATTAATGAAATGAAATCTCGATTTTTTGATAACATTTCACACGAGTTTCGAACGCCATTAACACTGATAAAAGGACCTTTAGAGCGCATGCTTGAATCCAAGCCAATCGCTACTGAAAAATCAGATTTAGATTTAATGCTTAGAAATACCAAACGATTATCATATTTAGTCGAGCAAATTTTAAGCTTATCAAAAATTGATGCGGGAAAATTTAAAATTAAAGCACATAATGCGTGTATTTCAGACGAGATTAAGGGTATTTCCGATTCCTTTAAATATCAAGCAAAACAAAAGAATTTAAAATATATTACTACTATTGAAAGGCTTGAGAAATCCTGGTTTGATCCTGAAATTGTAGAAGTTTTAGTAACCAATTTGTTGTCAAATGCATTTAAATTTACACCTGAATACGGTGAAATTAGTATTGAAGGAATCGCTGACAGCGACAATTACAGTATTTATGTGACAAATACTGTTCGCAATATTTCGAACAAAGAAATTGAACTCCTTTTTAATAGATTTCATACCAGCGCAGAGTCACATCAGCAAGGTACAGGAATAGGACTGTCTCTTGTTAAAGAATTATGCACCTTGTATCGTGCCAAACTCAAGGTGAAAAAAGTCGCTGATACTAGTTTGCGTTTTGAAATAAGTCTTCCTACCTTAAAAACCCATTTTGACGAATCTGAAATTACCGAAGATGTTACTTCTTTTTATGTTTCAAAGAATAGTGAAAGTGAAAGATATAAAGAGCAGAAATCAAAATACAGTATTAAAAGTGACATCCTATTAGTGGTAGAAGATAGTGATGACATGCGATCTTATATTGCAAGTATATTTAGAGACAAATATCAAATCGTAGAAGCAAAAAATGGAAAAGAAGGAATAGAACTTGCCAGAAAACTTATTCCAAATATCATCATCTCGGATGTTATGATGCCAGAAGTAAATGGTATTGAAATGTGTAATGTGTTGAAGAAAGACAAACACACCAATCACATACCTATCATTTTACTATCTGCCTTAACCGATGAAAAAACACTTTTAGAAGGCTTAGAGAACAATGCCGATGATTATGTTACTAAACCATTTGTTATTAAGCTTTTAAAATCAAAAGTTGATAACCTAATTAAGATACGAAAAACCCTAACTGAAAAGTACCGAGAAGAAGTGGTTATAAAACCTTTAAACCTCTTGATTAAAAATGACACCAGTAGTTTTGTGAAAATATTAGAAAACGTATTGACGAATCATATTACTGAATCGGAGTTTGGAGTACAACAATTTTGTGAAATAGCTGCCATGAGTAGAACCCAATTACACCGGAAACTAAGTGCAACTACCGGCATGTCAGTAACTGAATTTATACGTGTGCATCGTGTGAAAATTGCTTCAGAATACTTAAAAAATAAGGAACTATCCATAACCGATATATGCTATTCTTCTGGATTTAACAACACTTCCTATTTTTCAAAACAATTCAAAATTGTATTTGGAATGTCTCCAAAGGAATTTAGAAAAACCATTCTGAATACCACCTGATTTTAAAAATAGTGCAGGTTCCCGTTCCTTAGAGTAAGCTGGTTTTTAGCTATTTGTATTTCTTATTTACATCATGTAAATATTGAATATCGATCTCAAATTTCTTCCACTCTCTCTTGTCAGTTAAAGTTTGTTTTCAAATTGAAAATTAGGACAATTATCAGCTAATTATCAAAAAAACAGTAGTATTATTGTATGTGCTTCTGAATAGAATTTTTTTGAGAAAAAACAGCAAACACAAATCAAGGATACTCTCTTAGTTTAAAGGAGACAACATTCATTTATGGATAGAGTTACCTTTAAAAATAAACAATATGATGCTGAAAACATATTACCTCTTACTAATTACTATTATATTCTCTTTTTATCAAACAAGAGCTCAAAATGAGAGTGCAACTATTGATAGTAGTTATACCGAAATAAAAACGGTCCCCAACTCAATAAAAAAGGTAGATGACCTAATTGCATTATATAAAAAATCATCTAGAACTTCAGATATAAGAACTGATATACTAGATGAAGCGATTGAGATTGCAGAAGCTATATATTATATAAAAGGAATAGGGATTGCTTATAATCGAAAAGGCATAACAGCACGTTATGAACAAGATTACACCCAATCAGTAATTTTTCATAAAAGAGCACTTTCTTACTTTGAAAGAGCAAATGACACCTTTTATAAGGCCAAATGTTTAACGAGTTTAGCCGTGACTTATAGAAAGTTAAATTTAGAGAATGAGGCCTTTGACAATTACTTTAAATCATTGAAGCTAGCCGAACAGATCAACGACAAAAAAGGAATTACCATTGCGCTAAATGGCATGGGAAATGTTTTTTTAAATACAGAACAATACGACAAAGCACTGCACTATTTAAAAAAAGCGCTTACAATAGAAACAGAAGTTGAAAATCCTAGAGGTCAAGAATACGGCTTGGCAAATGTTGGTGAAGTATTCTTGTACAAAAAACAGTATGATTCTGCTTACCATTATTTTAGTAAATCTTTAGAGCTTTCCCTGAAAAACCCTAGGAAAGAAAGTACAGCTATCAAATATAATTTCTTCGGATTACTCTACCAAAAGAAAGGGGAATTTGAAAAATCAATTGGGTTTTATCAAAAAGCAATTCCGGATCTTGTCAAATATAGAAACACCCGATATCATAGTAATTCATTGATAAATATTGGTATTAACCAATTAAAATTGAACCAATTTGACAAAGCAAAAGAGAATATTTCACTAGGTCTTAAAAAAGCGAAACGAGTTAAGTCTAAAGAGAATACAACTTTAGCTTATAAAGCCTTAACTGATTATTATACACTGACAAAAAATTACAAGAATGCATTAATTACCCAACAGTATGCCACAACCTATCACGATAGCATCATAAATGAAGTATCACAAAAGAATATTATAAGTTCACAAGTTGCTTATGAAAGCTATAAAAAAGATCAAAAAATACAAGATTTAGCTAAATCAAAGCAAATTAGTGATGAAAAAGCCAACTCAAATCATTGGCGTTTTATTTATAGCGTGTTAATTAGTCTAATAATAATAAGTGGGCTTCTATATTTGATTGTCCTGTTTAGGAGAAATAATGATTTAGAAATTCAACAAAAGAATACAGAACTGCAAAACTATTTGCTATATATAGATGAACTAGAAAGAAAGTCGGAAGACAAACACATTCTTTCTAAACAAGACATTTCACATAAATTTGATGAATACGAACTCTCAAAAAGACAAATTGAAGTATTAAAACATATTTCTGATGGTTTAAATAACACCGAGATTGCAGAACAAATGTTTGTTTCAAATAATACCATTAAAACGCATATTTCAAATATTTATGCCAAACTAGATGTAAAAAACAGGGTTCAAGCTATTAAAAAAATCACCTCCCATAATGCCGCAATGTTCTAAAAATGTTTTAAGACTAAATCTTACTAGTTTTATATTGTCAACCACTTCGTAGTTCAATAGATGAACAAGTTTTTTTTATAGTTTAAAACAGACTTTTGATTAGGAATTCATTTCAGTTTAAACTATTAGAAAAAATCCTTCCTAAATCATAAAATACTCTAATATTACTGAAATAGTCTCTTTTTCAAGCAAACTTCACCCTTTTGGGTGATAAGATTCATCCTTTTTTATGAGCTATAACAACATGTTTTCTCGTATATTTGTGTAGCGAATAATTCAAGAAAAACCATATGAGTTCGGGTAAAGGTTAGTTCTAATACATTTGAACAACAATATGGAACATTTGAACTATAACAAAACAATTAATAATGATTAATTTGTACTGCATTAAAATACATTTTGTATTGCCTAGATTGTAAAAGAATTTATTAAGAATTATAAATATGCTACTTATGAAATACCTAAAATTTATTATCGCCATCCTATTTGTAACTGGATTTTCTATCAACACACAAGCGCAGTTTTTAGAAAAATTAGCCAAAAAAGCAGAAAAGAAGATAGAACGTGAAGCAGAGAGAAGGGCAGAAAGACGCGTAAACAAGGGCATCGACAAAGGTTATGATGGAATTGAAGATGAAATTGACGGAAAAAACAAGAAGAAAAAGAAGAAGAAAAAGAAAAAGAACAAAAAGAACGATGAAAATGAAAATGATACTGAAGAAAACACAAATAATTCATCTGAAGAAACAGGAACTGATAATTCATCTGAAGAAAAAGGAACTGATAATTCAGAAAAAGTAACAAAACCCAAAAAGCCAACAGTAGTTTGGAGTAAATTTGACTTTATACCTGGAGATACCGTTATTTATGAAGATGGTCCAAGCACCGATGAAGAAAATGGCGAATTTCCAAGTAGATGGGATTTGGTTCGTGGAAATGCAGAACTTGCAGAAGTTGATGGGGAAAAAGTTATCATTTTCCCACACGGAGGAGATATCGTACCTTTCTTAAAAAACTCAAAAGAAGATTATCTCCCTGAAGTTTTTACCGTTGAATTGGATGCTTATTTTCAACCTGAAAATCCTCACAGACTATTTTTTAAATTTTATGATGATAAAAACCAAAAGCGTATTGGAAATGAGGTAGTTTTCTATTCAAAAGAAATTCTTTATCATAAAAGTTCAGCACCGTATTCAAAAAGCCTTTCCAAAGGTGAATGGCGTCATTTTTCAATTGCCGTTACAAAAGACAAACTTAAAGTTTATTTTAATGACGAAAGATTAATAAATATACCACATATGGGTTTTAACCCAACTGGAATTACATTACATATGACGGGCTATGCTGCTGATAAAGGGCATCAATATGTCAAAAACGTACGCATTGCCAAAGGCGGTGTAAAATACTACGACCGGGTACTTTCTGAAGGAAAAATTATTGTAAACGGAATTAAATTCGATGTGAACAAAGCTACGTTGAAAGCTGAAAGTATGGGGCCCATCAATAAAATTTATAAAATGATGGAGAAAAACACAGATCTCAATTTTAGTGTGGAAGGACACACCGATGCTGATGGTGGCGATACCACAAATATGACCTTATCTAAAGCACGTGGTAAAGCGGTAATGGACAAACTAATTAGTATGGGCATAAACAAATCAAGATTAAAATCAAACGGTTTTGGTGAAAGTAAACCTATAGATAACAACAGTACACCAGAAGGAAAAGCCAACAACCGTAGAGTAGAATTCGTTAAATTTTAGAATAAATAAATAGTAATAGTAATTCAAACCCATTTATCAATTATTTATGAAAAAAACAATTTTCACAATCGCAATTTTATTCAGTATTTTTAGTGTCGCACTCACATCATGTAAAAAAGATGATGACACTGAAAACACTGATCCAGCAGTTTTAACAGGTAACTACGAAGTATTTATAGATGGAAGTGAGTTAAAAAAAGAAGTAGATGTTGCTGTAGGTTTAATAAAAGACAACGATGGAAACTACGTAAATAATGTTTCTATGGGTGTCCTCTTAATCTCTGGTTTTCCAAGAACAGTTGGTGCTGACGTTACTATGGAAACGAACAGTGACCCCGGAGTTATCATTACATCAGGAGTAGATTCTTATTATTCAAATTTCGGTACTTTAACACGCACATCCGCAAGCAAAATATCATTTAACGGGATTTGCACCAGATTAGGTGAGATACAGGAATATACAATAACTGGTTTTGTGGAATCCGAAGCTTTAGAAGATATCAATTAATAAACAATAGAAAATCGCAATTTTCCTAGGGGTTATTTGATGTAACCACTAACCTACATTCGATTTAAATATTTAGATATAACCTATGACAAAGCAGCTGTTTTTAGCGTTCTTATTACTAATTTTTGGAGTTGCCTTACAAGCACAAGAAACACCACAGATTCCAAATTCACAAGGCATGGATTCACTACAAAAAAAGGTAATGAAATTGATGGATTTTTATGAGTCGTATGACAATGGAAGTTCTGAAACACAAAAAAAAGAAAAATACAACGACGCAGTAGATGAAATATCAGAAGGAACCGCCTCGGAACCAGATAAAAAAGACGCCTTTAAAATTATTGATGCGTATATTAAAGGAGATAAAGCACTAGAACAAGAAAATACAAATCAAGATACTTCGGAAGATTTTGACGACAAACTCGAACAAACCGAAGAGGTCCAACAAGCTCTGGGTCATATGAATCAGGAAAAAACTAGGTTACTGGAAATGCCCTATGCCGAATACGAAGCCTATTTGGAATCATCCAATCCATTGCTAACAAAACGTGAAATAAAGGAATCGTACAATCAAATTCATGCAAATGATGGACGAGCAGTTTCCATTTCATCTTCGGATGACACACTAACTGATGAACAAAAAAAAGTACAGGCATTTATTAAATTAGAAAATGCCAGTACATATGAAGAATATAAAGAAGCGATACAAATACTAAATCCAAGCGTTTCGGAAGAAGAAATACGAAAAGCTTGGGACAATAGATAGTTTAAGTACCATTAGAAAACAACTTTCATCAGCAAAAGGGGTGTGTTTTTGAAAGTTAAAAATATAAACACCCATAACACAAATTATTAATAAATTATTTAACATGAAAAAAATTATTCTAGCATTCGTAATTATTTTAGGAATCTCACAATTCGCTAAAGCACAAGTAGATATTGGAGGTGGTGTCGCTCTTTGGGGTGATATGGGAATCGAAGTAAAAGCAGATTTCCCGATTACTGAGGAAATTTCAATTTCACCTTCTGTCGATTATTTCTTTGAAGATTATCCTGGAGCGTCAGTTACTAGTTTGATATTTAATGTGGATGGACATTATAATTTTGAAGTAGGTGAAGGTTTTGTAGCCTATCCAATTCTCGGTATAAATTACTGGAATTATAGCATTAGTTTTGACAATGAGTTATATGATGATTTTGGTGGAACTAGCGGAGGAGACGTTGGTATTAATGCCGGTGGTGGTGCTACTTATGCCCTATCTGACAGTATGAAGCTATATGCTGAAGTTAAGTTCTTAAGAAGCGCTGTTGGCTTGTCCGCAGGTATTCTATTTGGACTATAAGTAACACACACAACTTAATAAAAAAATAAGCCTTGGGAAGTTCCTAGGGATAATCCTAAGGCTTTTTTACCAAATCTTAAAAAACAAATAAAATGAAAAACCTTATTAAATTTTCTGCTATTGCCCTACTCTTTGTCTTCGTAATTTTTTCTTGTAAAGAAGACGATCCAGAACCAGAAGTTGAATACAACTTAAATACCGAATACTTCACTGTTAGTGATGCTGCTTACGTACAAGATATGTTTCCAGAAGCTTCTAGCGGTACAGTTCCCGTTATTGATGTAATCAATGGTAATACATCTGTAATTCCTGGTGGAAGTAATCCCATCGCAATCCAATCAAATGATGATATTTCAAAAATTTTAATTGGTGTTAGTGGTGTTGGCGGTTATTACAGTCTTCCAGCTACAGGCAAAACAACTGGATTATACCAATTTATAATATTGATGAACCAAACTTTAGCAGTAGATACATTTAATATCATAATTGCCATCCAAACCGCTGATGGAATTGTTAGTGAATATTCCATTATTACAGTTTCATTAGTGCAAGTGGGCACTGGAAAACTACAAGTTAGTTTATCTTGGGATCAAGCAAACGATGTAGATTTACATTTAATTGAACCAAATGGTTTTGAAATATACTACGGAGATGCTACTTCATCAAATGGAGGTATACTAGATCTTGATTCAAATGCAGCTTGTTCCATAGATAACGTAAATAACGAAAATATAACTTACAGTGATACTTCAGTAGTAGAAGCTGGTGAGTATATTGTTAACATTGATCTTTGGTCAAATTGCGCTATACCTGACAACACAAGTTACTATGTTACAGCGTATTACGAAGGCGCATTGCTTTCGACATCATTTGGTGAAAACCCATATAGTGGTACTTTTGATCCTCAAGACTATGAAGAAGTAACTGCTATGAAATTTAATATACCAACTTCCAAATCAAGTGACGAAGTCTATAAAATGACTTTCCCTTCTAATAAGAGAGTAATAAATAATTTAAGTCCTCAAAAAACTAAATAACCTATCCAAAAACTACCTTAAAAACAGCGTATTCGTTTGTTTTTTAGGTAGTTTTTTATTTCTAATTAATTTAATAGTATCCTATTTATTATGAAAAAATTTAGCATCCTCCTATCTCTATTAATTGTTTTCCTAAGTTGTAAAGGAAATGACAACAAAGCTGCTGACAGTACAGCTGTAAAAACTGAAAAACAAGATAACAAACTAAAACGTTATGAAGTTAAATCAGGAATTATTCAGTACAAAATGACCATAAACGGTAATGTTATGGGAAGCCAAATTACTGGAAGTGGTACTGAAAGTTTGTACTTTAAAGATTGGGGTAACTTAGAATTAGTGGAAGAGAAATCAACCACGACCACTAAGACCAATATTTTTGGTCAAAAAAATACAGAAACAACTCAAGCACATAATATGTCTAAATTAGACAATGGTGAGAGTTACCATGTAGATTTTGATAAAAAGTCAATATCCTTGCGTAGAGATATGGCAATGGATTTAACTAAGACCTATGCTGGCGGTGATGTCAATAAAACAGGAAAAGAGATGTTAGAAGGAATGGGTGGCAAAGTAATTGGCACTGAAAAGTTTCTTGGGTACAACTGTGAAATTTGGGAGATTATGGGAGCCAAGCAATGGATGCATAAAGGGGCTGTTTTGAAGCTTGAAATGACTGTAATGGGAATTGTCACCATTAAAGAAGCTACTAGTGCTAAATTTAATGTAAGTGTTTCTAACAGTAATTTCAAACTGCCTGATTTTCCTATTATAAAAGAAGAAGGTTTTATGGATAATGACGAATACGAAGATGAAATGGAAGACATGGACGAAAAAATTGACGTAATCAGTAAAATGTCCTTTGAAGATTGGAAAAAAATGGCTTTATCGGATGATGACGATAATGAAATGCAAAACATGAGTGAGGAAGAATTACGTAGAACTTACGACATGATGCAACAAATGATTAAAGCACGAAAAGGAAAATAACAACTATAAAATATAGTTTTTTAAGAGCAGCTTTTATTAGCTGCTCTTTTTTTGTATTAAAATTCTGATCATTGAGGATTCAACTTTAAATTTGAATTTGTCATTTACGTACTATTTCTTACCTTGCAGAAACAAGTTTTGCGCAGTTCTTTTCTTGATTGATCGCAATTACAGAATTAGAAAACATAAGGGACAAGTGAGATTGTAAATTCTTTTTGTATGCTTCAACACATTTTTATTATTTCAGATGGAACAGGTGGGACAGCAAAGCAGGCTTTAAAAGCTGCGTTGGTTCAATTTGAATTCGCTAAAGTGAAAATATATTTGCGCCCTGATGTAAGAAAGAAGAAACAAGTGATGGATATCATCAAAGAAGCACACGCTATAAAAGGAATGCTTATTCATACCCTAGTTTCGAAAAAATTGCGCTATGTAATTTTAGAACAAGGACGTATTCACGATATTCGTACCATTGATATGATGGGACCTCTTTTAGCCCATCTATCTCATCATTTCGAAAACTCACCCTCCGAAAAACCCGGGATTTTTCGGGTATTGAACAAAGCCTATTTTCAAAGAATTGAAGCAATAGAATACACACTACGACACGACGACGGACAAAGAGTTGAAGAACTGGAGAAAGCTGACATTGTATTACTCGGTGTTTCTAGAACTTTTAAAACACCTTTAAGTTTTTATCTGGCAAATAAAGGCTGGCGTGTTGCAAATGTTCCAATAATACTGAATATCCCAATTCCAGAAATCATAAACCGGATGCCTCCTCAAAAAATCTTTTGTTTAACAACATTTCCAAATAAACTGTCAGAACTACGACAAGCGAGAGATAAACATTTAGGCGGAGCTACAGGAAATTACTCGGATAAATCCTATGTACAAGACGAATTGAACTATGCTCTTAAGTATTTTAGAATTCACCGAAATTGGACAATTATCAATGTGACTAACAAACCCATTGAAGAAATATCTTCTGAAATATTATCTCATATCAGAAATAAAAAACACATCAAAAAATAGCGCAAAAAAAGCTAAAAGTCTCTCCTTTAGTATAATATCATATTAAATATGCGGTTTTTCACGTATATTTACATGAAGCTCCTTTATTGTTCATCACAACTCTAGAAATTAAATTTTAAAACAAGTATATTATGAAAACAATTAAATTTTTAACTTATGCAGCATTTGTGTTATTTTTAGGACTCGCAATTTCTTCCTGTAAAGGAGATGACGGTGCAGACGGCATTGATGGAGCCGTTGGAACAACCGGTGCTGATGGACCAAATGGAAATGCGAATGTACAAACATTAACCTACGATATATCCACTGAATCAGGATATAGTATCTATACAACTGTTCCAGAGTTTACACAATCGGTTATTGATAATGATGCGATTTTATTTTACTTGAAAGTAAATAATAGTTATTTATATTCAATTCCTGGTCCTATCGGTACTATTGTGGTACAAGTCGTTTCTTCTGTAGGTACTAATATTATAGCATTTCAAAATTGGGACGGGGTGGCTTTTAATATATCTCAGGGAGCCTTAACCACTCTTAAAATTGTAATTATCGAATCAACCAGTAGTAAAAGTGCCGGAAATAACAATCCACAACAAGAAATTTATACAGAATTGAAAAATGCAGGGGTCGACATTAATAATTACCAAGATGTGTGTGATTACTATGATATTAATCCATAATAAATTACCTCACAATTCGGGTTAAACCCAAATAACATGAACATACCTATAAGAGCAAGGCAAAAA
>RCND010001106.1_pt1 | contig 15232 bp, 20 predicted proteins | sample 2041351 | NCBI WGS metagenome assembly RCND01 (sample SAMN09708230, study PRJNA481090) | Marine sediment metagenome, whole genome shotgun sequencing project. | biome: marine sediment; feature: ocean; material: sediment; isolation source: Sewage treatment plant 12B marine sediment (STP12B) ...
GCTTTAAACTCTACCAGATTGGTAACAATGTAACGGATGTTGGTTCCTTGTTCTGAGACTTCAACCTTTACAACCACCTTCTCTGGTTTTGCCCAGCTTCCGGCCTTGTACATGAAAGAATGATAGCGTTTTACATATCTTCCATATTGCTTAAATTCCCTTTTTGCACTCTTAATGATCACACTGGCCAGTTCATGCAGTTTCCTGTTCCCGGCCAATCCAGTGATATAACCCAGGTTGTACTGACCATCGCACCACTTCATGAAATCGGAAGAGGTAAAATGGCTGTCGCCCCTGACAATGATTTTGGTATTGGGCCATTCTTCTCTAAGGCAGCCAATGATCTTCTTTAACAACGAGGCAATGTCGCATTGCTTACTCCTTCTGCCCGGTTTAAGGATGGTGCTGATATTGGAAAAAGCTCGTGAACTAATGGGGTGGTCTCAGAATAATTCTTTAACATTGCGTAAAGGGGTTGGGTGTTATGAACACCCTGAATTTACTGATACTTCAGCACTTTCAGGGAACATCAACCCCTTTATTTATGAATAATGCAGGCTAACTTAGTTCCAGAAAAAATGTGTTAGATGGTCGAATGCTTTTTACTGTAACCCAAAAGGGAAATGCCAATTATTCCCTTTTGGGTTAGTGCAATTTATTGTCAACTGTAATAACAATTTGGGTCCGACTATTTACCTAATCGATAATTCAATCCAACTACATATTGCGTATAATTGTATTTTTTTTCTATTTGGGACAGTATATGATAGTTAATAAAAGAAAGATCAAGATATAATCCAGAAAGGATTCTTTTTAGGGGTAGATCATATCCAATTCCAAGCCCCCAGTAATACAGGTTTTCCTTTATAAAAGGTTCATAGTCTCCACATGTACAATAGTTTCCCCTGTTAATAGATGTCTCAATGAAAAACCTATGGTCAGTTCGTCTCAACATATTATACTGGGCAAAAAGGCCATAGATATTGAATTTCTCACTTGGTTCATCTTTAACGATAATTCTGATGTTCAATAGTTGTAAGCCCAAATACACTCTTTTACTTAATGAAACCGCTAGATTTGTGTTCCATGTATATTCATCGTAAAGGTATGTTGCAACGGGATCGAGGTTGTTTACCCAAATCCATGTATAAGAAGATCCTAGGATCATATTCTTTGCAAAATATCTTTCTTGTTGCGCATTAACTGAAAGTGAAGCGAATAATAGTAAAAGAATAGAAATGACTCTCCTAATGCTCATTCCATATTTAATTTTGCGAAGTGATATTCAATTCCTACTCTAGGTTTAAAGTATTTTGCACCATTAAGGAAATTCATATATTGAGCAGAAATTTCAATATTTAATCCTTTCCAAACATTGAGTTGAACTCCAATCGGTATTGTGAAAAGTTTTTGATCCATTCTATCACTCATTATGAAATTCTCGTCTAGAAACCAGGTCTTATAGCTTACTGTTTTATTAATGAATGGTACAGTTTTGTAATTTGCTCTGCTAAAGGTGAATTCTGAGAATAAATGTATTCTTCTCAAGAATGATTTGTTGATAACATACGGAATGTAATACCTCACAAATACTCCAAATTCAATGAAAGGATCTTTCTCATAAATATTGCTAAGCATAAACTCATAGCTATAAGAGATACCTATTCCTAGATTATTAATTGGATAGTAACCTAAATATGGTTCAAACTCTGCCGCAAATAGATTACCTCGCTCCATCTGAACATCATCAATAAGAAAGTTAGCGTAGCTGAACCCATTATGAAATCCCCCGCTGTATAGAACATTCACATTTTCCTTTTGGAAAAATTGACCATATGAACTTGTGATTGTACAAATGCAAACCAAGATAACTATACAAAAATTCCTCATCTGTTCACCATAATGAAAATAGTCAAAAATGTTCAGTAGTTTATTTCATAAGATTTCGATCACCAAGAAATACTTGAAAAATGAAACTATAAGCAGGGGATTTGCAGGAATATAGTTCGGATATTCTAGAGTATTCTTATACCTGAACTCATACTATTATCTTGCGCACCGTATAAATAAGTACTCCCAGCAACGTTTACAATAGTTCTCATATGCTTTCTGTAAAATGTTTTGTAAAATATGGAACATCCACCTGTGAGACCAACAATATATATTTTTGAGACGGTGTCATTCCACCCTGCTACCATAAACGGTAATGTGAATGTCATAGGCCATGTGGGTCCACCATGAAAATCCTGATGCAAGGTAACTGCTAGGGATTTAGTTCCATTTGTCCTATCTCCAAATAAGGAATTGTAATAAGCTGCTTCGTACTCAGTATACCAATCTGGGACTTTGCCTGTCAATTCATACTCCTTAATGACCCCAGAAGTTTCAGCATATTCAGACATATGAGTTGTAAAATCAAGTTCTTCTTTCAATTTGATTCCATTTTTCACTCCATACGCAATATATCCTTCTTTTGATGTGAATGCATATTCGGCTACTACAGGTTCTCCATCTTTATCATTTTCTAGTGTAGTTAAGAGATATAAGCCTTCATCTCCAACCTTAAAAGCTCCATCTTCAACTAGCTGTCCATCAATGTAATAAACACGTTCAATATCATTAACGATTGCGCCACTTTCAATGTTGATGACTTGAAAATCAATTTCTTCCTCTAATGGTGCTTCCGATTCTATCTTTGTACAAGCAGTTCCAATTACTGCAAATCCAAGTAAGCTCAAAAAAACAGTTCTTGTTTTCATAATTTTGGTTTGTTAAAAAGTCCGAATATCATTTTCAGCTTGAATATTGCTATCGAATTTCAAAATACCCATTAGAAGAAACAGAAGGGCTTAAGAGAAACAATGCTAATAAACAAACCAACAAGGAATTGCATATTACAAATAGCAAAATTACGTAGCTTTTGTATATGAATTAGCAGACCAGACCAATTTACTATCTTGAATGCTTTAGAGTATAGGAAATTTCCACGGCTTCGTAAAGAAAATTACGAAATTAATATCATTTTCACAAGAATATAAATGAAAAAAAACGCTTAATAAGTCAATCCTTTTCAATTACTTTATCATTTGACCTGACATTGCAAATATTAGCCTACTGGCGCAATATTGTTTTCAATCATCCTATTGTAGCAATTAACTATCTCGTCTTGGGTGAATTTTTCTTTTTCCTTATGCCACATATAAACCCTATCAACAATAAGCTCCTCTGTTAGAATGGCATTCTCTTTAAGAATTTCATCCCAGCAAGAATATATTGTCGCAACCAACTCAATATCCTTAGTCGCCCATTTTCGAAAGAATTCGATCAAATGAGTGATTGCATCATCTGAGTCTTTAAAATGACGATCGTAATAGGTTTTATATCCATCTACATTTTCAAGTGGTGTGAAAACCACTTTGGTATACGTACCATCTTTGACCTTATCAACTTTGAACCAACCCTGTTTTTCAAATTCTGACTTAACAGCATAAATGAAACGATTATCCATCGGTCCAGCGGCCTGCTTTGTATAGTTTGTATTAAATCTCATATTCGAGGCATGCTCGCATAAGTAAAGTAACTTCTGAAACTTCACGCTTCCAAATGTTCTTTCTGCGTGACACTCGTTAGCTATCCGTGCAGCAAGGACAACTCTACGAAAGAAGGATTGACTTCTAGTCAAACTTTCCTTTGGTTTGGATTCGAGTGACCTTATTTCATCCAAACCTCGCAAGACATATCCTCCAATATCAACACTCTCAGATATTAAGAAGTCATTTGCAGAAGAAGCGTTTTCGCTTACTGCATCTGCGGCATCCAAAATTAACTTGTTTATCACCATCTTACTCATAATGATTAGGATTGCATTTTAACAACTTTCTTTAACACCGTATCTAAACGCCTTATTCGATTATTGTAATCACCAGAGGTAATTCCAAGCTCGCCAATCGTTTCGGCTCTAGTATAATCCATAATATATCTTAAGTTGAATACGTCTAATAGTGGTTGATCACTTGATATAGAACGTTTAATACCTCGAATGGTTTGCTTCAAATCTATTGTATCATGAATATCACTCTCCATAATAAAACTTTTCGTGACTCTTATCCCAACTGGATCATCATCGCAGTAGGCAAGTTCATGAGATTGCCCTTTTAACTCTTTAAAGTTTGACACAAGCTGACGAAGGATATATAGCTTTAGATACTTAATAATATCAGGATTTCTTTCTGGATTGAACTTTGTAGGATTCTCAAGATGACGCATTATTGTTTCCATAGCAAAGTCATACGCTAACTCATCCCTGCCTTTTTCTAATCGAACAGTTCCATTTCCTATAAGTCTGTATGCATAAGCCATCAAGACTTTCAATAAGCTCGGAAAGACTTCAGGGCTGGTGATCCTCTCGTAATCACTTGTAATCGAAAAAGTCTGTAATTCAATTCTTCCCATAATAATATGCTGATAGCATATAAAGATTTTCAGGCGTCCTGAAAAAAAGGTTGACTTATCAGCATTAATAGATGAAGTCTAATAGTATCAGCTAAAGATGACAAATATAATTTTCCTTCCAAAATGCAAATGAATGAAAAACGAGTATCTCAGTTACTTTAGGCCAAAGGTGCTAATCGCACTTATCGTGCTAATCACCACTGGACTTTTAGCAATTAAAATCCATTGGGGCATTACTACTGCTACTGTAGCATTAAACTTGGCAGTAATAACAGTCATCTCAACAAAACTCTGGTCAAAGAAGTGGATCAACTGGATGTTTTGGGTGAATGATCTATCTGGACGTTATGAGGGAACTATTAAGTACCAATATGAAACAAAAGGTGAAATCATAACGGGTACAAGGAAACACATCAAAATTATAGTACAGAATGGTTTCAAACTGCAAGTCACATCCTTCACACAGATGGAAGATGGAACCCAATCTTCACCCTCTACAAACATTGGTATGCATATCCAGAAGACACAAGATGATCAGCACTTTGAATTGATTTATAACTATTTAAACTCTGGTAATACCATAATAGGATTCCAGCCTCATTATGGAACGGATCATCTTAAAATAATTTCTGATCATAAAGGGGACTTTCGAATTTCGGGCAACTACTTCACTGATAGGAATCCGCAGACAAGAGGGACCTACTTAGATATGAAGAAGACAAGTAACAATTTGTATCACGAATTTTAATAATAACTCTCATGGCTAGATTACACAAGGAGTTCACACATTTCAATAAGGAGCTTAAACTTACAGCAGCAAGGAAGGAAGGATTAAAGAATAGTAGAAAAGAAATTAGGCGGAAAATTCGAAACTGGTTTGACGAGAACAAACCCAATGAATTGCAACCCAAATTTGCCGGGCAAGGTTCTTTTGAGATGAACACCACTATAAATCCTATCCCAGTTTATGAGAATGGTGCTACACTTCGAGAATACGATCTCGATTATGGTATCTATTTCATTGAGAACGAAGGGGAGGATAATAAGCAAGCAATTGAAACATGGCATAATTGGGTCTATGAGGCAGTTGAAGATCATACTGATCAGGCGCCGATAAGAAAAAATACCTGTATTCGGGTGGTTTTCGCTGATGGACACCACATTGATCTGCCAATTTACTATAAGAAAGATGATATAATTACTCTTGCGCATAAATCAAAAGATTGGGTATTAAGCGATCCGAAGGAATTTTATGAGTGGTTCAACTCTGAGAAAAATGCTCAAATTGAAAGAATTGTCAGGTACCTAAAGGCATGGAGAAATAACCGGGAGACCAAGGATAGTTCCTTTAAGCTCCCAAGTGGGTTTAGTCTTACAATACTTGCGGTTAATAATTACGCCGAGTACGACAACGATGACCATTCCTTCCGCGAGACCATTCGAAAAATACATTCTGAACTTAACAGCATAGGCGGTTTCAAATGTCTTCGACCCACCACACCCGTTGGGGAAGATGTTTTCCAAGATTATTCTGCGACAAGAAAAACAAACTTCTTGAGTACACTTAGTTCTTTACTTGATGATATGGATCATGCCGATGAGGAAAAGAATTTCGGGAAGGCTTCTGAAATATTAAGAAATAACCAATTTGGTTCAAGGTTCCCATTAGGGGAAGATCAGGATGAGGATAAGAAAGCTGCCACGTTAGGAGCAGCGCTAGGAGTGGTGAGCATCAGACCTAAGCCCTATGGATATTAATGACCAGGTGGGGGAGGTGTTGGCAAAATATGCCAACCTCTCGTATGATCCAATTATTAATGTACTTGAAGGATCTATCTTTATTATTGGCGAGGATCTTTATGAGATTAGAATTGAGCTTTCCCTGTACTCTGCATATTTCCCTTTAGTTTATGAAACTGGTGAACGGATTCCCAAGAAAACTAGCAGGCACATCTATTCTGATACTGGCTCTTGTTGTTTCACGACAAATGCTAAATCACAAATCTTGCTGAAAACAATAATATTTAGTCTTTTGGCCTTTATGGAAAAAATTGTAAAGCCATACTTCTTAAATAATTCTTATTATGAATTACATGGCCGGTATTATGATGAAGAGTATTCTCATGGGCCATTAGGTGTCCTGGAAGGATATAGAGACATCCTACAGATTGCTAATGATCTGTTAATTGCCAAAACCATGTATCATTATCTTAATCGAGGGAAGCAAAATGTCCATCAATACTGCTATTGCGGGTCTGGAGTCCCTCTTCTTAAATGCAAGCAAGGAATACATGATAAATGCTACAGGGATTTCCGAAAAATTAGCAAAGATCAGATTCGACTGGATCTTCACAACCAATTCTTCGAGTATCTAAAGCAAAAAAGGATCATTCAATAGAAACTATTATTAATCCATATCTCTCCCCCACTTGTTTAGCTTTTATCACCGTCTGGAAGCTACATTTGGTAATCGCAGAGATCTCTCTGGTGGTTCTGCCCCGGTTGAGAAGTTTCAATATGGCTTGGATCTTCTCTTTCTTTAGAAATTGCTTCTCACTCTCTGTGGAACCGATTGGACGGCCTAGGACTCCTCCTTTCTGAAGATATGCCTGGCGTCCCATCTCAGTCCTTTCCCTTATGTTTTCCAATTCCATCTCATACAATGAGGACATCACCACGGAGATCATTTTCCATACCGGGTTTTTCTTCCTCTGGGGACGGGATTGAAGACCAAGGTTTCTGACCACGACGTTTATCTCATGTTGTTCCAACCATTCGAGGGTAGAGATTGAGTCACCGGTATTGCGACCAAGACGGCTCAGATCCTCGATGACCAATTCATCTACCCTACCTTCATTGACCAATTCAACAAGTTTCTGTGCCTTTGATCTTTCTCTAAAGGGAACGGTGCCTGAAATTTTATCAAGTAGAACCAGATCATACTTCTCCGGATCCACTTGAAATCGATCCCCTGACTGTTGAAGTGTTGATACCCTATTGTACTTTATTCTAAGTCCTGATTTTGTTACCATTTATATTAGTGTCTTATATTTAAATCAAAGTGAGAGCAATCAAGTTATGCAGAGTAACAATTTGGATACGATTTATTCTAAGATATAAATGACAACACCATCCAATACTATTTCCCTAGCATTTCGATACCTTATACATTAATTGATTAGATTTTTATAAAATCTCAACCGCGTTCTAATATCATTTTTGATCATGGGCAATTGGGCCAAATAGAATCTTGATGGAATATCACCAATAACTTCCATAATTATAAGAAGCTCCACCTCAATGCTGGGGTCCATGTTCAATGGTATTATATTTATTTGCAAGAATTCTCTTATATCCATATTTTGCATGCCTTGTCATGCAAATGTAGTTAATAAATATTGCATGACCAAGCATGCATTTGTTGTATCTTTACCACATACATATATTATTATGGTAAAGGATCTCGACCCAAAGGTTAAGGAGTTACTGGAAAAAATCGGTGCCCAGGTAAGAATAATGCGTAAGGAGAGTAGCTCACTGGACTATAAGAAATACGCAAAGGAGGAATTGCCTATTGGTATTGCCACCTACTGGAGAATCGAAAAGGGGGAAAATGACTACCATATTTCAAATCTTCTCCAAGTCCTCTTGAATTACCCGGACAAAAAACTAAGTGATTTCTTCAAAGAAGCCGGGTTGTAGTTTTATAATTCTCACATTCTCCAAATAAAAGTTCACTGAAATCGTCTGCTTGGGGGTGGGACCAATCATGGAATTCCCCCTAATATGATCTCATTGGCTCTAATTCTACCTTGTTTGCCGTCGCATCCGTCATTTGGTAATGCTAACGGCTCAATCTCATTCCCCATAAACGGAATAAAAAGGTCCAAAAACATAGATAAAACTGCGATAATTCCCCTCAGTTTGACAAAATATTGTGTCTCCTTGAGTATTTATTAATGCATAATTGGGACAAAACTATGGCAGACGTAAAATATAAAAAGCAAGAAATACCCCCTGAATACACTAACATGCTCTGCTTTATAGGAGGAATTCTACGTGAATATAGATGGGAGGAAGACCTAACTCGATTGGAAGTTCAAGAGCTATCAGGTATTCATAGAAGAACAATTTCTCGCATCGAGAATGGGGAAAATGTCTCCCTCATCACCCTATTCCATTATCTGAATTTTCTGGATCTAGAAATGCCCGACATTGCATTCACTCAAGATGATATTGAGTAATACTCAAGTCAAGTAAGCACCTCTATCCAATTGATAAATCTAACCGGGAAATAATATGTTTTTTCCAGGTCAAACAATGATAATCACTACCGAGGCACTAATTATTACTATTCACGATGCTCCACAGGCCAATAATAGTAGGGCACACAGAGGCATATCTAAAAATTAGTGTTACATAGTAAATATTAGGCCCGTTTAAGTGCTGTTCTGTTTATTTTCTTTTTCAGTAATATTTTCGGTTTTAATGCACGTATTGCAATTCCTTTAATGATTTCCCTACATTGTTAATCCAGGCAATAAGCCCGTTTGCGCTCCCACCATGAATTACAGCTGCTGCAGCACTTGGACTTGAGAACTCTATATCCTTTACAAATTCAAATTTATTCCCATTTTGCACTAGGCCTCCTTCCTCAATTAACTTATTACGTTGCGATAATACGCTAGGCCACTTTTTCGCTGAACCTCGCTCTTTAAGTACAGCCTGTGACCCAGCTAAGACAACAATGCCATTTGGAGTGAGGTATCCAGATGCAACTATATCTTTGATTCTGCACGTGAGCAATTCCCTTTCTTCCTCTGGATCTGCTTTTGAAACTCGCTGCACGAATGATTCAATGCCCAGAACAGGAAGGACTTGCAGCATTTTCTCTAAAAACACCTCCATATCCTCTCTATCTGATTCCGGCAATTTTGCTCCGCTTCCTTGACTATTGATAACCTTAGACCTGTCTGCCAATTTTGCGATGTCGATAAGTCTACCTTCCAGATATCTGATGTGAGCTTTAGTGAGGTTTTCATCTTTGGTTATAAAGAACACCATATTATTCCAGAAATCTTTAGAGAGATGATGTTTGACTCGATCCTTTATAGACTCTGCTTCGCCAATATAAATTGTATAAGAATTTGTATCGGGATCTACCCCGGTCAAAAAATATACACCAGGATTGACCGCTTCTTCTCTTTTTAAGATTTTATCAAACTCGCTTCTTGGTCCAGCAACTGCCTTTCCTGTCCAGTTAGATAACTCAGCAGTTCGTAATCGCTTGGGATCCCCAAATGCAAGATAGATTTTCATTGTTGCTGTTGCCATATGCTATACTATATGTGTGGAGGTGGAACTAACCGGTGCTCGCTCATTTATTGCTAGAGCCCATATAATCCTACCGAATTCGGTTTTTTGAATCGTTATTCATGGAGTTACTGCACATTTGTCAAATCTTTTTTAATTATTGGTGCGACTGAACTTGGGTTTATCCCATGATCTTGACAATACTTGGATTTCAACCACACTAAGAGTGGCTTTTGTCCTTTGCTGGCATTACATCCACAACAACAAAGCACAATATTATCTTTTGTGACAATGCTCGCATCATTGATTATATGCTCCCAGCTTGCTGCTGATTTTCTGGAAACACTATAGGATGTGAACGGTGCTCCACAATAAACACAAGCTTTATCTCTATCTCTGACTTCCTTCTCGAGCCAAGCTGGTATATTCCAATTATTTGCCATTATAGTCTATCTGAAAAAATACGTAGATTTAAGCCGCCGCTGTTGCGGTCGGCTTTAATGATTATATGAATTACATTTCTGAATCCTTGATTTTGAAGTATACTTCTTCACCAAATTTGGTAAGTATCTCGCGTACTTCTACCCAATGATCTGGGTCTTTCCTTCCTTTGTCCAAGACTGGGAAGAGGATACTCGTGAACTTAGGCGACTCGCGTAGTTCATATTTGTACTCTGGTTCAGGGAAAAGCTCCAATACCTTGGTCCTTCGATCCAACCTATTCTCACCTTGAAATGAAAGAAGAACAGAGCAAGCATGATTGTGGAGTTGTAGGAGGAGACTAATGCCATTAATTCCCTTTCCGATCCAACCTTCGTCTCTCAAAGGAACTGGTTTTCCCGCAAATAATCCGCCGCTTCGGATGGGCTCCCAAAACTCGCTATATTCTACACCGGTCTTTTCTGTTTGCAAATCAATTGCTGGCCGCGCCACATGATGAAAGGAAAGCTCGTCATGCACATTCACTTGAGCTTGTGTTAAATACCAATCTGTCTTGCTATCCTCATTACGAAGATTACAAGTCACAATCATGAGCTCCTCAAAAGCCTCCGCAACGAGTACTGCGACATTAGCCTCCTTAAGCCGCGCATAGGCCTCTAGCCTTCCCCAATGATCCCAATCCGCCCGGCCAAATTGATTTTCAATAACGAGAATACCATCGTCTCCCTTTGCAACTATATCGGCTCTTCTTGTTCCTACCTTAGATTCCGTTTCAGCATCCTCGAATGATCCAATATCTAAAGCTACTAGATGATCTTTAAGATCTATCGAGAAATCTTCTTCTCTGTTGTAAATGCTTGACAATGTTTTTAGTTGTTGTAGTTTCATAATCTACTATTCATAGAAGGGTGGAACTGAGCCGCCGCGAAGCGGTCGGGTTTAGTGTATAACAAAAGGGACGAAAGTAAGTAATTGTTAGTAGTACAATCCATTACTAAGGGATTACCAATCCAGACTCATTTGGGGCCCTGGGTCTTTATCAGGGTCTTCTTTTATGATTTTTTTCTTCTTCGTTGTTTTTCCCTTTGGGTCCTGATCTAGGTTAGTCTGAGTGCCAAATATCGATGAAGCTCTTCTTACTTTTTCTTTTTCTGATTCCTTCCAAAAATCCACAACCTCTACATCTCGTCTTGCTCTTTCACCAGTATACTGACTAACATCCAACAGATATGCTCTGTATATACTTCCAGGCTTTTGGCTGACGGTAACTCTTGATTTAATCTGATGTAGCAATCGAAGATCTAGTAATTCTTGGACATAATCCATCTCCTCAATATTGTTCTCATGATCAACTAAAAAGATGTTTCGCTTCGTTGTTTCTAGGCAGAATTTTTTAATCTTATTGAAAACCTCCTCAAGCTTATTCCTATCTTCTAATGTATCTCTTTGAAATTCCTCTCTTTTGAGTTCTCCATAAGTTCCTGCAGCAACATTTGCATCTTCCGCTCCAATTTTGAGCCCTCTTGCATGTTCATAATTAGATCTTTTCAAGCGTTCTCGGGCTTCATCAACTGACCTGCGGAACAGGCCTAAAAAGTCTCTAGCTACACCGCCACTACTTAGGACAAGTCTATCTATTCCTCCATCACTCACTATTTCTGAGATTTTTGGCGAACTAGTCTCACTTACATATAGTTCCAATATTGATTTCAAAAAAGACTTCGACATTGAAAATTTTTCAAGTGTTAAGTCAAGGTTTATTTCTTCAATATCATCACCGATTTTTACTCCAATAGGCTGAGGCGTATGAATATACCAAGATGTTCGGTTTCTGATTGTGGCTATCTTAATCCAAAGATTATTACCCTTTGAAATTTTATGAAAATAGTCAATTAGATCAGGTTGATCCTTTCTTAAGATATGATAAAGGTCATCAAGAAAAAGATATGCATCATTCTCCCTGATTGTATTCAGGTTTAAAAAAAGAGTTTGGTAAGAGAGAATCTTTCTGAGGAGGAATTCCTTTTTATTTCTCCTAAATTCTTCTTCATGTCCTTGGTTTGAATATTGTTCTAATTGATTTGCGATTTCCGCTTCGAGGCTCGTATCAGCTAAGCCTGTTTTAATCTTAGATTGTATCTTATCGATAGACTTTCTACCCCGACTCTTATTCTCCTTAATAATAGCATTGTCAGATAATTGAAGCTGAATAGTTAACTCTTTGATTTCCTGATCAAATGAATTAATTAGCACGATAATGTTTTGGTATTTTTCTCTTTCCCACTTTTTTAACCAATACAGCCTAGGCCTCTTGCTCAATTCAATTTCCTTTTGATACTGGAGCCATTTTCGGAATTTTCCGAAAGTTGCTAATAGGACACTTATGATTATGTCTGGATATTGATGCCCCTTGAAGGGTTCTAAATCAACAAATGCAACGGGATTCCCATTAGAAACAAGCTCGTCAGCAGACTTGAAAAGTAGACTGCTTTTACCTGATCCACGTCTCCCGAAGATTATATGATGCCTCTTGCTAATACATCGCCTTAAGGTTCCTTGTGCTGGTTCAATGAATCTTTTAATATTGGTTTTTCCAGCTCTTGCACTTTCCTCAATTAGTGTAGTTAACGCATCGATCTTTGGATTGAAAATTCCTATTTCAGAAGAATTCATACTTTAGGGTGCAATTGATACAATTCAATGAATATATCATAAATTAACGATTTATCCGTCTTCATCTTTATTTTCGTTGGCTGCATAGAGGATTAACATCATTGGATACCTAACTTATTGTATTTCGTGGTATTGTTCATAGAACAGTGGAACTGAGCCGCCGCGAAGCGGTCGGTTCTAGTTATTCAGTGGTGTAACTTGTCTACGATAGCATCAGTAGCTTTGACTACGTATCTCATATATCTATTATTTAGTCTTTAATCATTTTTATTGTCTTCTTCAAATGGTAGGTGCCAGTAGTTCATAAAATCTGGTTGTGGAATATTAAATCTTTCGTACGCACCTTTAAATGGATCAAGTGGAGATCTGATATTATATTTTCTTGCAAACAAGTTGAAAGCCTCAGAACTGTTCCTATATGATTCAAGATACTTCGAAAAATTGATCATGGTTTCTTCCGCACTTTTCATTTCCTTTGTAACAGGAATATCTACAAGTTCAAACGCTATGCTAAGTTTATCTGTAAGTATTAGTTTTCGGGATTTATTTACACGCTCCATAAACTCCTGGAGAAGCCAGTCATTTATGTATGGTGTATCATTGTAGAATTCGCCAAAATCAGTGTCCCGGGTAACAATGATGATATGTTTACCCGACGTGATTGCACACTGAAGAAGCCATTCCCAGTGTATTGCATCACCAATTGTTACGTCATTATTCTTTCTCGGTGGATACCCAAGAATGAATCTTTTTTTGGCAAGATTTCTAATCCTTATCCTTTCTTTGTTGTCTCTATTTAGATTGTAAGGCGTTTTAGCCTTGTAGACTCTCTGAAGTGACTTATAGACTGGATCATTTCTACTTGGCCTTTTCAATATTCCCTCAATACGTTTTTTAAGTCTTTCTTGCTGCTTTTTTATCTCTTTGCTAGACTTCTCAAACATTTCCGCTGCTTTTGCATCCGAAATAATGGTGGGGACACTCAAGTGAGGCTTTTGCCAATTATTAAGTTGTTTGATTGATTGAAGAATAACAGATTGTCGATTTTTTTTAAACTCCATTTCTACCTGACTCGAAGTAATAATCTTGTCCTTGTACTTCTCAATTTCACTAAGATATTTTAAAGAAATATCAGATTTCCTTATTCTATAGAAATCTAAGTAAATGTTTGTATCAATGAATATTAGTGAATCAAGGTGTTCTACTTTTTTCTTTGACATTGTGATAGTTATATTTTTTCTTACGAAGTAAACGTTACTCGATTAATCCACTGAACATATATATCTACAGCCAATAGCCAATAGCGACATTACAATAAATATACAACTTCTTATACAGACTTTCAGTCGAAACTAATTGCATAATCAATGACACCCAAAATAGATCGACTTTGAACTCGATGAGATTATTATTCTGGGTGGTAGTGTAAACGGTGAGATAAGAGCTTCGAAGAATTTCCGGGTTGTACGAATGAAGATAGTGACGGTATCCATACCCCTACTGTGGAATATAGAGAAGATGATATTATTCTAACGGCAAGTAAGTATTGACCTACTTGCAAGTGACCGTAAAATTAGAGGAGAAGAATTTATTATTGACAGGTCTGGTTAATGATTTCACCGGGGAAAAGGATCAGGATTTATTATTGACAGGTCTGGTTAATGATTTCACCGGGGAAAAGGATCAGGATTTATTATTGACAGGTCTGGTTAATGATTTCACCTGGGAAGAGTACGATGACTTACCGTGGATATAGGTTCATGGAAGCTGGACCTGTAAGCAACCTCACTGGATCTTAATCTTTCTTTCTCCTTCTCCTCGATCAATGACCTTAGAATATTATATGGATACAAGGGGATGAAGAATTGATCATCCAAGATGGACAAGGTACGAGATGGACACCCCTTTTCTGAAACTTTAAAAAACCTTACGTAGCAATTCAGTGTACTGTTTTACCACGTAAACGTTTTCAATATCTTTTAGAATACCTGTTTTATCTCGTACCCTGTCCACCCCCCTGAAGAAAAAAATAAGATTTTAGTTCCTTTTATTCACCCTGCTGAGTATTTATTCTTACAAAGCACCCGATAAGGTGTAGAATAATTACATAAAAACTTAAAAAACAAGACTATGAAAAAGAAAAAACAAGAACAAGAGAGAATGAACCTTTACATCGATCAAGATCTATCACAAGCGATCTCAGAACACGCTGCAAGTGATTACCTGAGAAAAACCACATGGGTAACGCAGTTTCTGCGCAAGAGCTTGCTTAAAAATAACATGAAGTCTAATACATTGAATAAAGATGAAAACTAATGAGCCAATTAAAGCGGAAACAAATGACCTGATAAAA
>RCND010001107.1_pt1 | contig 15231 bp, 20 predicted proteins | sample 2041351 | NCBI WGS metagenome assembly RCND01 (sample SAMN09708230, study PRJNA481090) | Marine sediment metagenome, whole genome shotgun sequencing project. | biome: marine sediment; feature: ocean; material: sediment; isolation source: Sewage treatment plant 12B marine sediment (STP12B) ...
TGTCATTATCAGTTGAAGTATTTGGCCCTGAAGGCGGGGCGTTTCCGAAAACTATCAAGACGTTATTGCTGGACGACGGTACATTTGACGCGCTCGAATCTGGCGGATGATTCAGAATACTATGCTCATGGTCGCGTTGACTAAAGTACGCTCCATCAATGAGATGAAAGATGGGGTTGCCCGTGAGATATTTGATCTCATCCTTATCGATCACCGTTTGCCGCAGGGGGGGCGGGCTAGAAGTGCTTGCGCACATTCAGGCCAGTGATCTCAACAGTGATGTGGCGACGATCATGATCACGGGGAATGGGGATATGGAGACGGCAGTCACGGCCATGCGAAACGGCTGCCATGATTCTCTGACAAAAGAGGCGATGACGGCAGAGCAGTAGCGTTTTGCAATGGAGGGGGCGATGCAAACTGCCGCAGAGAACCGCGATCTGATCGCGCAAGGTGCGTATAAGCGTGAGGTGATCAAGCAAGGCCTAACAGCGATGCTGATGGACCGCGACGTGCGAGGGAGCGTCTCCTCTTAATTCCAAAGAGAGTTTAGGCAGATGATGACTGCGCAGCCTGCAACCTTTGCAGGGCAGGATCACAGTGGTCTTGAATCGCTGCTTGCCACTTTAGGAGATGACGATGAATTTATCTTTAGTTGAAGTGCGGGGCCTAGATTAGGCTTGGACCTCCATCTGTAGCGGGGTAGTCGAGACTATGCGATTGATCCTGTTAACCATGCTGACGATGTGTGCCTTTGCGGCGAATTCCCTGCTCACCCGCGCGGCAGTAGAGGGGGGACATATCGGACCGGGTGCTTTTGCCGTTCTCCGTGTCGCGGCGGGTGCAACGATATTGGGGGGTATCGCGTTGTGGCGTGGCGCATCCCTTCCGCTTTTTCGCCGTGTACGTCTGCTGGGCGCGGTCAGCCTGACCGCCTATATGGTGGGCTTTTCTTTGGCCTACCTCACATTGGATGCAGGGCTGGGTGCGCTTATCCTGTTTGGCGTGACGCAAATCACGATGTTCGGCCATGCTGCGGTAACAGGGCAGGCCCCCACAGTACGCCAGATGATTGGGGCGGGCATTGCGTTTGGTGGTTTGGTTCTCGTTCTTTGGCCAACCGCAGGGAGTACCACTGATCCAATAGGGGCCGCGCTTATGTGCCTCGCCGGGCTGGGGTGGGCGGCCTATACGATTGCAGGGCGTGGTGCTGCGGATCCGTTGGCGACCACGGGGGCCAACTTTATCCTGTGCTTGCCCCTGCTGGCGCTGCTCCTGTTCCGCAGCGGTTTGGAGGCAGATGTGCAAGGTATCATTTTAGCAGTGGTTTGTGGCGCTGTGACCTCAGGCTTGGGCTACGCGCTTTGGTATTCTGTTTTGACACAAATGCGGGGCACCACCGCAGCTGTTGTTCAGCTGAGCGTGCCGGTGATTGCCATTTTGGCCGGCGCGGTTTTATTGGGGGAGGTGGTGCCGCCGATTGTGATGATTGCCGCCGCTCTGGTTGTAGGGGGCATTGGCTGGTCGGTGACCGCTAAACGATAAGCGGCTCTAGTGGGTCGTACGTGGGCGCATCTGCGTCGCGCCATGCCACAGCGGCGAGGCTGTCTGGCTTCACGCGCAAATCTGCCATTTGCGCGCGTGTGACCCAGCGTCGGTCCGTCACAATTGCATCAATGTCCTCCCATCCGTGGTCCAGTGTGGGGTCGCTCACAAGTGTACAGTGGAAGTAGACGTCCACCTGATGAAAACTGCCGTTCGGATCATGAAATTCATTGACCAAACACGGGGCATCAACGGCGATGTGCAGGCCCGTTTCTTCATAAACCTCTCGGATAAGGTTGTCGGGTAGGGAGCTGCCCCTCTCGACTCCGCCGCCCGGCGCGCACATCAGATCGCTCTTGGCAGTAGGCCAAGCATTCACAAGCAAGAGGCGCTCTTGGTGCATTATGATGGCACGCACGGCGAGGCGCGGCGGCGTTGTTGGGGTCATTGGGGCGTCCTCTTTTGAGTATACAGGCGATGGGGGATTACAACCGCGCGGATTGGCATTACATAGCAGCCTATGAGATTGATTGCGATTATATGTGCACTTGTTGTGATGGCTGATGCGGCGCAAGCGCGCTGTGTTGTGCTGCTACACGGGTTGGCGCGGACCGAGACGTCGTTTGCCCTGATGGAAGCGGCGCTCGAGGCTGAGGGCTGGCGCGTTGTGCGGCCTGGATATCCGTCAACGGAGGCCCCGATTGAGGAGCTTACGCGTCAGACCTTGCCTGCTGCGGTGGCCGCTTGTGGCACAGAAAAAGTAGATTTTGTGACCCACTCAATGGGCGGTATCCTGTTGCGCCAATGGGTTGCGGACGTTGGGCCGGAACGTGTGGGCCGCGCCGTGATGCTGGGGCCGCCCAATCAGGGCAGCGAGATCGTGGATGAATTGCGCGACGTGGTCGCATTTGACTGGATTAACGGGCCTGCGGGTATGCAGATGGGTACGGGTCCTACGTCTTTGCCGCGCAGTCTGCCCGATGCGAATTTCGATTTGGGAGTGATTGCGGGGGCGCAATCGCTCAACCCCTATTTTTCATCTCTGCTGCCGGGGGAGGATGATGGGAAGGTTGCGGTTTATTCGACGCGGCTAAACGGTATGCGTGAGCATTTGATCCTGCCGGTAACGCATACGTTTATGATGAATAATCCACGGGTGATTTCGCAAACGGTGGTTTTTTTGCGGACGGGTAAGTTTGATCCGAACATGACATTTTTTGGGGCGATGCTGGAACAGTTCGGTTGTCCTGACGGAGATTGCTTGCCCGGGATCGAGGTTTTCGATGCCAAGCCTTGATTTGTCAGGGGCGGAGGTTTTGGGACCGAAAGGGCTGCACCGTGATGTGCTGTCGTTTGCGGATGGTGTGATTATTGATGCGCCTGTGGGCCGTGTGGTTGATCTTGCCGGATATCTGGTGCTGCCCGGTATCGTAGATGTGCATGGCGACGGGTTTGAGCGGCACCTTGCGCCACGACGGGGCGCAATGAAGGAGATGGCCGAGGGGCTTGTCGCGGTTGAAGCTGAGTTGGCGGCGAACGGAATTACCACCGCGACACTGGCGCAGTTCGTGAGTTGGGAAGGTGGCGTGCGTAGTTTTGAGTTTGCGGATCAAGTGTTCTCGCATTTGCGCGATTTGGGGCCGACGATGGTGACAGATTTGCGCGGGCAGTTGCGGTTCGAAACACATCTACTCGATTTCTATGAAGAGTTGCCGGAGAAAATGGTGGAGTGGGGTCTGCGGTATATCGTGTTTAACGATCACTTGCCCCACGAGCGATTACAGGCAGGGGTGCAGCCAAGGCGGCTGGTGTCCCAAGCGCTCAAGGCGCGGCGCAGTCCGGAAACCCATCTTGCGCTGATGCAAGCGCTGGAGGCGGAAAGTGATGACGTCCCTGCGGCGTTGGATTGGCTGTGTGCCAAGCTTGGCCAACTGGGGATTGCCATGGGAAGTCATGATGATTGCACTGCAGAGGGGCGCGCCACATGGGCCGCGCGCGGCGTGCAAGTGGCCGAGTTTCCCGAAACGTTGGAGGCAGCCGAAGCGGCAGTCTTGCATGGTGGCATTGTCGTGATGGGCTCACCTAACGTTGTGCGGGGTGGATCGCATAATCTGAATGTCTCGGCGGTTGATCTCATTGCGATGGGCTATTGCACGGCACTTGCGTCCGACTATCACTACCCCAGTGCGCGGCGTGCGGCCTTGATGTTGTGGCAAAACGGCATGATGGACTTGCAGGGGGCGTGGGGGTTGATCTCGGCGGGTCCTGCGGGGGTTTTGGGGCTAAGTGATCGCGGCGTGCTGGAGACGGGTAAGCGTGCGGACATGGTGGTGCTGGAGCGCGAGAGTTTGCGGGTGGCCGCCACTTTGGTACAGGGCCGTGTAAGTTACATGAGCGGCGAGATTGCCGAGCGGTTCATGGCGTAACGCGGGATACAGATTCTCAGCAAAATTTGGTCAGAGTTTTGGAAAATCCTGCATCCGTTGTGTGCTCAGGTCTTGATTCTGTTGACATGACCCATCTTGCGGCCTGGCTTCGTCTCGACCTTCCCGTAGAGGTGGATGGCGCAGCTCGGCTCTTTTGCGAGTGTTGGCACTTGGTCCATATCGTCGCCGATCAGGTTCTCCATAACCACATCGGAATGGCGGGTACCATCGCCAAGCGGCCAGCCCGCTATGGCGCGGATGTGCTGCTCGAATTGGTCCACCGCACAGCCATTTTGGGTCCAATGACCCGAGTTGTGCACGCGCGGAGCGATTTCATTCACGATGAGACCTTGAGGCGTGACGAACAACTCGACCCCCATAACGCCGACATAGTCCAGCGTGTTGAGAATTTTTGCGGCCAAAAGGACGGCATCAGTGCGTAAACGGGCGGGAATTTTTGCAGGAACGGTTGTGGTGTGCAGGATGCCGTTGCGGTGGACGTTCTCGCCGGGGTCATAGCAGGCGATTTCGCCTTGCGGATTGCGCGCGGCAATGATCGAGATCTCGACGGAGAAGTTTACAAAGCCTTCGAGGACCGCCGGTGCGCCTGCCATATCGGTAAGTGCCGTGGTGGCATCCGCAGGTGTGTTCAGGCGGGACTGGCCCTTACCGTCATAGCCAAAGCGGCGGGTTTTGAGGATCGCGGGTGTGCCAATGGTAACGAGAGCAGTCTCAAGGCTGGCGGCGTCTGTGATGTCGGCGAAGGGTGCCACTTGCAGGCCAATTTCTTGCAGATAGTTCTTTTCCACCAACCGGTCTTGGGAAGTGCCGAGGGCGCGGCGGTTGGGGTGGATGGGGGTGATTGCCTCGATAATGTCGAGTGCCTCGGTGGGGATGTTTTCGAATTCATACGTCACTAGGTCAACGGCGCGGGCAAAGGCAGTGAGTGCCTCAACGTCGTCATAGGCCGCCGTGGTCACAGCATGGGCCACATCGGCAGCGGGCGAATTTTGACCCGGCTCATAGATATGAGTGCGCAGGCCGAGGCGGGAAGCCGCAACAGACAGCATACGGCCCAGTTGGCCGCCACCGAGGATGCCGATTGTTGCACCTGTGGGCAGTGGATTAATCATCTGTGGGGACTTCCGGAATAGAGGCAGAGAGATCGCTGCGCCATGTGTCGAGGCGGATGGCCAAAGCGGGGTCTTGGAGGGCGAGGATGCCGGCGGCCATGAGGGCGGCGTTTGCAGCACCCGGCGCGCCAATGGCCATAGTGGCCACGGGGAAACCTTTGGGCATTTGGAGGATCGAGTAGAGGCTGTCGACGCCGGAGAGCGCTTTGGTCAGGACGGGAACGCCGATCACTGGTACGCGGGTTTTGGAGGCCATCATGCCGGGCAGATGAGCCGCTCCGCCGGCGCCTGCAATGATGACCTGGAGACCACGGTCTACAGCAGTTTTTCCGTACTCCCACAGCCGGTCAGGTGTGCGGTGGGCAGAGACGATGCGGGTCTCGTAAGCGATGCCAAGCTCGTCGAGCAGGATGGCGGCCTCTGACATGGTGGACCAGTCGGACTGGGACCCCATGATAATGCCAACGGGTGGTTTGCTCATAGCGCCTATAGCCTTTGCGTCAGGAGAATAAGCGCGCACTATACCCATTCGGTGCGGCGGGGCAATGTAGCGCGGGATGCAAAATTTTTAACGAAATTTTTGGGTCTGAATTTCGCGGAATTCCGATTAGGCGGTGATATCGGGCGTAAGGCGATCTTCGATCCGCGCAATGCGGTCTTTGAGCAGGAGTTTGCGCTTCTTGAGACGTTGCAAGGTGAGCTGATCTGTGGTGCCACGCTCTCCCAATGCTTTGATCGCATCGTCTAGATCGCGGTGCTCGTTGCGAAATACTTCGAGCTCTACCCGCAGCACCTCATCGTTTTTCATCGACAGATCATCTTGGGCGTTCATAGGGACTCTGATTCCAACTGGTACTTACGGTTTTAACCATAAGGGCTAAGGACATTGCCGCATAGCCCTTGCGCCCGCATGATAGGCTTCCCATATTTGTTAAGCGACGTTGCCGGATACGGGGCGTTGCAAGACTGTCGCTTGAGATCATAAGGACGTGTCATAGATGACGAAACTAACGCTTGCCTCTTACCCCCATATGTTGGGATTTGAACAGCTGGAGCGGGTGCTGGAACGCAGCGCTAAATCTGGCAACGAAGGCTATCCGCCTTTTAACATAGAACAGACCTCCGAGCGAAGTTACCGGATCACGCTGGCTGTGGCCGGTTTTGGCGAGGGGGATTTGTCGATCACCGTTGAAGACCGCCAGTTGGTCATCCGGGGACGCCAAATTGAAGACAGCGACGGCCGCGTGTTTCTGCATCGTGGCATCGCGGGCCGTCAGTTCCAGCGTAGTTTTGTGCTGGCAGACGGTGTCGAAGTGGGGGAGGCGCTGATGGAAAATGGTCTACTGCATGTGGACCTGACCCAAGCCAAACCTGAAACGGTCGTTCAGACCATCAATATCCGAAAGGGGTAAAATATGGAAACTTCAGCGATGACAGGACCGGTAGACCGGACCGTTTACGTCAAGAAAATTGCCGTAACCGATTTGCCCCGCGAGGTGCGCGATCAAGCAGAGGGGTTGGACCAGCTGTATGCAGTGCATAACGCGGAAGGTCAGCAACTGGCGCTTGTGGGGGACTGTAAGCTCGCCTTTGATCTGGCGCGCGAACACAATTATGCGCCTGTATTGGTACATTAAAACGCTTGACCGTAGAGGTCAGTGAGAGATGCTTGAGGGGTCGCGTATGTGCGGCCCCTTTTGTATTTGGAGATGGTGAATGGCATTTGAATTTGATTGGGTGGACGCGTTCACGGACAGTGTTTTTGGCGGAAACGGGTGCGCGGTTGTGCACGGTGGGGCGGGGCTGTCTGACGCCGTCTGCATGGCCTATGTGCGCGAGACCTCATTGGTGGAATGTACATTTACGGGCCCATCCGATGTGGCCGACATCCGTGTGCGCTATTTTCTGGCGAGCCGTGAAATCCCCTTTGCGGGGCATCCAACTGTGGCCACTGTTGTGGCGATGCGCAGGCGCGGGATGATTGCCGATGGCCCGCTCGTTTTGGAGACGGGGGCGGGGCTCGTACCTGTCGAGGTGCAGGGAGACCACGTGACCATGACGCAGAATGCGCCTGTTTTTGGCGCAGTAGCGGACGCGGGGCTGGTCGCGGAGGTTGGCGGGCTGGAGGCCGCTGATATCATCCACCCGCCCCAACTTGTCTCCACAGGGCTGCCATTTTGCATCACGGTTGTGAAGGACCGCGCGACATTGGAGCGGGTGAGGCTAAACGTGAATGCTTTAGGTGCTTATGCTGCTGCAATGGGCCATGAAAGCACAGATATTATGGAGCCATTCTGGGTTTGCCTAGAGGGCGCGACTGATGTCGGCGATACGTTCAGCCGCTTGTTAATCGCGCCGCCGAGCCCGCCCGAAGATCCGTTTACCGGTTCTGCGACGGGGTGTATGGCCGCCTATCTTTGGGCACACGGTTTGATTGAGATTCCGACCTTTACTGCCGAGCAGGGGCATGGGCTTGGTCGTCCGGGTCAGGCGCAGGTTGAAGTTTTGGGTGCGCGGGACGCAATTTTTGGTGTCAAAGTATCGGGGCAAGGCGCATTGGTAATGTCCGGTGAGGTGTACCTTGGGTAGCTGCACATGAAACAGAGCGATGCTGCGCTGCGTGTTGATTTCGTCAGCGGTCCGGTGGCGCATAGGCTCCGCTTTGGCGGGGGGCGCGGACAGGATTTACCAAAGGCGATGGGTCTGCGCGCGGGTAAAACACCGATAATCGTGGATGCCACTGCGGGGTTGGGGCGGGACGCGTTTTTGCTGGCCTCGCTCGGCGCGCAGGTCACGTTGATTGAACGATCGGCGCAGATGCATGCGCTGTTGGCCGAAGGGCTAGAACGGGCGATGGCGCAGGGCGATGAGTATCGCGAGATCGTGTCACGCATGACCTTGCTGCACGGGGATGCTAAGGACTTGCTGCCGGAGCTGGCGGGTGAGGCGGTGCTGATTGATCCCATGCACCCGCCGCGCAAGAACTCTGCCTTGGTGAAACAGGACTTGCGTCAGGTTCGCGAAATTGTGGGTACGGACGACGATGCTTCCGACCTGATGCGCGTGGCGCTGGCGCATGCGCGGCAACGGGTGGTTCTGAAATGGCCTGCGAAGGCGGACCCGATGGCGGGGATACGGCCCTGCTCTCACCAGATATTAGGCAAATCAACGCGGTACGATGTTTTCATGGTCGGGTGAGGGTTGCTCACATATTCGAAAATGCAAAACGGCCAGCTCTTGATCGGCTGGCCGTTTGCTATTTGTGCAGGGAAGATCAGGCTTTGATGAGGCCCATGCTTTCGAGTTTGAGCAGCACTTGGTGGGCGCAGTTGTCGACGTCTACGTTTTCGGTTTCGACGCTCAGTTCGGGGCTGGCGGGCACGTCGTAGGGGTCGGAGATGCCGGTGAACTCCTTGATCTTGCCTTCCCGGGCCAGCTTGTAGAGACCCTTGCGGTCACGGCGCTCACACTCCTCGATGGACGTTGCGACGTGGATTTCCACAAAGGCGCCAAAGGCTTCGACATCTTCGCGTACCGCGCGGCGGGTGGTGGCGTAGGGCGCGATGGGCGCACAGATGGCGATGCCACCGTTCTTCGTGATCTCTGACGCGACATAGCCGATGCGACGGATGTTCAGGTCGCGGTGCTCTTTGCTGAACCCCAGCTCGGAGGAGAGGTTTTTGCGCACGATGTCCCCATCCAGCAGGGTGACGGGACGGCCGCCTTGCTCCATCAGTTTGACCATCAGGGCATTGGCGATTGTGGATTTTCCGGAGCCGGAGAAGCCGGTGAAGAAGACGGTAAAGCCTTGCTGTGCACGCGGCGGTTTGGTGCGGCGCAACTCGGTCACGACCTCGGGGAAGGAGAACCACTCGGGGATTTCCAAACCTTCTTGCAGGCGGCGGCGCAGTTCGGTGCCGGAGATGTTGAGGATAGTCACATCGTCTTTGTCTTTGATCTCGTCCACGGCCTCGTATTGGGCACGTTCCTGCACCCAGACCATGTGTTTGAAATCGACCATCTCGATGCCCATTTCCTCCTGATGCGTGCGGAACAGGTCCTGCGCATCATAGGGGCCATAGAAATCGGTCCCAGCCGAGTTGTTACCGGGGCCAGCATGATCGCGGCCCACGATGAAGTGGGTGCAGCCGTGGTTTTTCCGGATCAGACCATGCCAAACAGCCTCACGTGGACCAGCCATACGCATGGCGAGGTTCAGGAGTGACATGGATGTGGTGGCTTGGGGGTATTGATCCAGCACAGCTTCATAGCAGCGTACGCGGGTGAAGTGATCGACATCGCCCGGTTTGGTCAGGCCCACAACGGGGTGGATCAAGAGGTTTGCCTGCGCTTCGCGCGCGGCGCGGAACGTGAGCTCTTGATGCGCGCGGTGCAATGGATTGCGGGTCTGGAAGGCCACAATCTTGCGCCAGCCCATTTTGCGGAAATAAGCGCGCAATTCGTTGGGGGTGTCGCGACGGGATTTGAAGTCGTAATGCACCGGCTGTTGGATGCCAGTGACGGGACCGCCAAGGTAGACCTTGCCCGCCTGGTTGTGCAGGTAGTTCACGGCGGGGTGCGCGTCATCGTCGGCACCGAACACCTTTTCAGCTTCCAGTGCTTTGTTCGGGACCCAGTTATCGGTCACGGTCATGGTCGCAAGGATCACGCCTTCCTGATCGCGCAGAGCGATGTCCTGACCGACTTCTAATTTGGCGGCGAAGTCTTCGGAAACGTCGAGGGTGATGGGAATGGGCCACAAGCTGCCGTCGGCGAGGCGCATGTTTTCGACAACACCGTCATAATCGGCCTGTGACAGGAACCCTTTGAGCGGGTTGAAACCGCCGTTCATCAAAAGCTCAAGATCGCAAATCTGGCGCGGCGTCAGATCATGGCTGACCAAATCGCCAGCTTCGTTTTTCAGCTTTTGAGCGGAATCGTAGGATACATAAAGCTCCGGAATAGGAGCAAGGTTGTTAAGCATTGTCATGTTCTTGGCCTCGTCGTGGGGCCACAATTGGCCCGTTCCCGCGCTACCTACTAGCTGAATGCGGCAAGATTCTAGCGATGTGGAAACAAATCCGCGCTAATTGATGTGATTGTTGCCTTTTTGACGAGAAAACCTGCGAGATTACTCCCGCAGGGGGGTATCGTGCCAGCATCGGTATTAGGCGTTTTGCGTGACTTCCGCGCCATATCCAAGGGGGAGGGATGTGTCTTTGCCCTTTTCATCGCCCGCTTCAGCGAGGAAACGTTCCGCCTCAAGAGTAGCCATGCAGCCCATGCCGGCACTTGTTACCGCTTGGCGGTAGATGTGGTCGGTCAGATCGCCTGCGGCAAACACACCGGGTACGGAAGTGGCCGTGCTGTCGGGCTTGGTCACGACATAGCCACCCATGTGGGTCTCTAACGTATCCTTGACCAGCTCATTCGCGGGGGCGTGGCCGATGGCGACGAACACACCTTTGCAGGGAATGTCTGTAATCTCTCCAGTCTTGGTGTGTTTGACTTTGATTCCTTCGACACCCAGCGGGCTATCGGTGCCGTAGACTTCGTCAAGCTGGTGGAACCACAGCGGCTCGATCTTGGGGTTCTTTTCCAAGCGGTCAATGAGGATTTTTTCAGCACGCAGCTCGTCGCGGCGGTGCACGAGGGTTACTTTCGATGCGAAATTGGTGAGGAAGAGGGCTTCTTCCACTGCAGTGTTGCCACCGCCGATCACCACGATTTCTTGACCGCGGTAGAAGAAGCCATCGCAAGTGGCGCAAGCAGATACGCCAAAGCCTTTGAACTTTTCTTCACTCTCAAGGCCCAACCATTTAGCGCGCGCACCCGTGGCAAGGACCACTGCATCGGCTACATACGTTGTGCCGCTGTCGCCTGTGGCAGTGAAGGGCCGCTTGGACAGATCCAGATTGGTGATGATGTCTCCTATGACCTCGGTGCCCATCGCTTTTGCGTGCGCCTCCATGCGGAGCATAAGGTCGGGGCCTTGGACTTCTGTATCGCCGGGCCAGTTCTCGACCTCGGTGGTGGTGGTCAGCTGGCCACCCGGCTCAATCCCTTGGACGAGGATCGGGTCCAGCATCGCGCGGCTGGCGTATACACCGGCGGTGTAGCCTGCGGGGCCGGAGCCGATGATCAAAAGCTTGGTCTTGCGTGTCTCGGCCATGGGGCGTCCTTATCCATAATCTGGGGAATCTGCGTTTCGGTTGGATATATACCCCGCAGGTGCGGTCTTAAACCCCTTGGCTGTTTTGCACGAAGTGTGGACGGCATCTTTGTGCTGGGCATTGGCGTTTTCCGTCGTTCAAATCGAATTGAGCCTTAAGCGGTGAATAATATTGCGCATGCGCGAAACATTATTGCGCAGTCCGCCGTTGTCTGTATAACAATCGAAAAGCTGCAGGGGGACATATGGCAGGTGCGCGTTTAGATCCGATTGACCGGAAAATTCTTGCCGAATTACAAGCGGACGGGCGGATGACCAATGTCGAGTTGGCCAAACGTGTTGGTATTTCTGCGCCTCCCTGTTTGCGCCGCGTGCGCACATTGGAGGAGCAGGGGTTCATTCGCGGCTATCATGCGGACGTCGACGCGCGCGAGTTGGGCTTTGAGGTTCAAGTGTTTGCGATGGTAGGTTTGAGCAGTCAGGCCGAGGCGGATTTATCTGCCTTCGAGGACCGTTGTCGGGCGTGGTCACTGGTCCGTGAGTGCCATATGCTCAACGGCGAGGTGGATTTTGTACTGAAATGTGTGGCACCCGATTTGTCCAGCTTTCAGAGCTTCTTGACAGGGCAGTTATTGACTGCGCCAAACGTGGCAAGCGTCAAAACCTCATTGGTCATCCGGAACGCCAAGGACGATCCTGGCGTCCCTTTCGATGTTTTGGAGGAACGACTGAGCGCTCAGGCCTGATAGAGAACCAGTCCGCTCAGAAGATAAATTTCAAGAGACTTAGTGTGCGTCCATCTCCGGTGCGCGTGGGTGCGCCAGCGGACCAAAGTCCGACAGGTGGCCGATGCGTGGGAACAGCGAAATGAAGCGATTACGCAGAGAGTGGCCGACTTCAAGCGGCGCGGTCGCACCGGGGTGGAAGGTCTCCATCTCGATCCCGTCCACATTGATCACCGCGTGACGCGACAGGCAGATATGGAACATGCGTGTGGGTGTTGGTGGCGTGATCTCAATCACGTTCACACCGTCCACCAGTCTTGCTGCAGGGGTCAGAAGTTGTCTGCCATCTGCCAAACCGCGCAGGGCGGCAGGGGTGTGTAAAATGCGTGCGCCGGGGCCAACGGTCAGGGAGCGTTCGGGGCGCGACTGGCCCAAAGCATCGGGCATGATGCGGATCAGAGGTGTGCGTTTACCTGCTTCAATCGGGGAGAATGTAGATGTCCCGACCCATGCCAGCTCTGCCGCTTCGCCGGAGGCGGTGTTAATCATGTCACCGGGCTGGAGATCTTCGACAGCAATAAGGCCCGTGGTGGTCTGGACTAGGCTGCCGTGGGTCATGGCTGAGAAGGCATCTTCAAACAGCGAGATCGCAGGCGCGGTGCTCTGCCCGATATAGAGCGAGCCGTCCATGCGCAATGCGGCAACTTCATAGGTGCGCTTTGGTATCTGAACTTGGGCCATTTGGCCCGCGGAGGCGGGACGTGAAGAGTTCATCATTCCGTACCCTGTTTTACGTGGCGCGCCGCGCAGCGCGGCTGGAGTCGCAGTCAGTGTCATGTGCGTAACCTATCATGGTTTGTCACATCCCTCGTCGGCCCCCACCGACAACGACGGAAATAACGTGATCTGTCATTTCGTTTCTTTCGTGAGCCTAATTCGCCATGATTGTGCCTTTTTGTCAAAGTTTGAACGACATTTAGGGCATTTAGCACGTCAATTCCGCTGATTTGACCGGTTTTGTTTCTTCATTTTAGGAAATTACTGCCACAATCTGTTTTGGTTTTGCCGTGAACCAAGCTGTGAGGCGTGTTTGAAACAAAAAATCCCCACCCGCGATTCGACGCAGGAAGGGATTCAGGACAGCGCGCTACTGGGGGAGGAGACGTGGCGCTGTCGGGAATAATTTCGGTTTAGGCGACCTTGCGTTGTGACGCTGCCTCGGCTGCGTTGCGCTTTGCGATGAATGCGGCGCGGCGGGTGCCACGGGCCCAAGGCATGACAGTGTCATTCTCGGCGGCGGCTTTTGTAATCGACTTGATAAAGCGTGCGTTGGTTTTCATTGCTCTGTTCCTCGGTGTCAGTTTTTGTTCTGAGCGTTTGCTCTTGCTTGAGACTAATATGGCCGAGCAATCGGGCCGGTTTTGGGCGTTTGGATATAAGTTCTGGAAAACTTGCGGTGTTACGCATGGAGAATGTGGCGGCATGGCCATATTCGGGCAGCGCCCTTGGAAATATGGGTAATCCTGCGAATTGTGCGTGATTGAGCAACAGTGGCGGGGATTGTTTCGCCTGAGGGGATCGTAGAATGGGGCAGGCCTATGGCCAGAATTGCCCCAATTGTGCCCAGATCACAGGGTGATGGCGGCGATCAGGCGGCCATAGTCCGCCTCTTTGGCATGTGTGGTCCGGCGGTAGGAATAGAATCGCTCCGGATCCGAGAAGGTACAGTGATGCGTCCATTCCGCATGGCCTACACCAGCCGCGCGCAAACGGTTGAGACCAAAGCCCGGCAGGTCAAACAGCATCCTGTCGCCCTCACCGTTGATAAAGTAGCGGGCGTAGTTGGAATCTTCCGCCATGAAACTGTCCATGAACTCTGGCCCGACTTCATAGGCACGCTGGCTGATTGAGGGGCCAATCACTGCAGTGATGTTTTCACGTTTGGCGCCCAAACCCTCCATCGCGTCCACTGTCGCGTGCAACACCCCGTCCAGGGCACCGCGCCAGCCAGCATGCGCCGCCCCGATCACACCGGCTTCAGCATCGGCAAACAAGACAGGCTGACAGTCAGCGCTCAGCACCGACAGCGCAAGGCCGGGGGTCGCGGTAACCAGCGCATCAGCGCGCGGTTTCTCGGTGTAGGGGGTGGTCACAGGGATCACCGTGGCCGAGTGTATCTGGTGCACGCCAAGAAGGTGATCGTGGGGCACGCCCATCGCATCGGCCACACGTGCGCGGTTGATCGCAACAACCTCTGCCTGATCGGAGGAGCCTTGGCCGCAGTTGAGGCCAGAGAACACGCCAGAGGAGGCGCCGCCGCGACGGGTGAAGAACCCGTGCTTCACGCGCAGCACGTCTGAAGTGAGGATTTCTAGCGTCATATTTCTAACCCTGGCAGCATGGCAGCGCCCTTCGGGACGATTCCGAAAGTCTTGAACAGATTTCCCATTTCCTGAGGGTGCGTCAAGCGGCGATGTGCGGCAATGTGGCTCTCAAGCGCGTCGCCGCTGAGCGTCTTGGCCAGTGCAGTCGCGCGCTGTGTGATGCCGAGGCGTTCAAGAATGACCCCTTGGGGCGTGACGCGGCTGGGGGTGCAGGGGGCGGTAGCCTTCAAGAGTGCTTCGAAATCCACATGTGCCGTCAAGTCTGCATGGCCAGGCGCGGTGAGAGGGTTTGTGGGGGCGTGGTCTTGCACAGCTTGGAGCGTGTCCCCAACGCTGCGCCAGTCGCCATAGTCGAAGACGAGAGCTGCGCCTCCGTGTGTGGCAATGCGGGCGGAGAGGGTAGCGACAATCGGAGCTGCGGCGGCGCAGTCCTCAATGAGGTCGCCGTCTTGTGTATCTTCCAAACGGTGCGCGAGGGCGGGTTGAGGCTGTGCTGGGCCAAGACCAAAAGCGAGTGTGCCGTCCACAAGGCCCACCTGACGTTCACGCCAGCGGGTGCCATCGCGTACAAATTGACGGATGGGCAGGGCGTCAAAAAATTCGTTTGCGATGAGGTAGGTGGGCTGCTCGGGGAGGGCTTCGGTACTGTCGATCCACTTAGGGGCGTAAGCGTGCAACGTTGCAGCCTGTACTTGACGCAGGGCGGGAGAGGCTTCCAGCAGTGTGATCTGGGCGGCCTCATTGAACCCCGTCACGCGGGAAGCCGCACGCAATGCATCGGCCATAAGCGTCCCCCGACCGGGGCCGAGCTCGGCGAAGGTGAAAGTGGCGGGCGCGCCTTGGTCC
>RCND010001110.1_pt1 | contig 15212 bp, 10 predicted proteins | sample 2041351 | NCBI WGS metagenome assembly RCND01 (sample SAMN09708230, study PRJNA481090) | Marine sediment metagenome, whole genome shotgun sequencing project. | biome: marine sediment; feature: ocean; material: sediment; isolation source: Sewage treatment plant 12B marine sediment (STP12B) ...
GTCGCTTAAGGCCTCTGGCGATGGTATCTTGAACTGAACTTCGACCACTAAGTTACCTTCCGACGATGTCTGTTTCTAACACTATTTCTTGAGAACCTCATTATATACCGCCAAGTCACAGCAAGGTCTTCAAGTGCCTTTTTCAATGCGGCCAGAAGCCGACATTAAAGCAAATGCCAGTTCAGAGTTTTTACTATATTTTTGAAGTCAGCTCCGCTGCGCGGTTTTGCAATTTTCATGCGGCGGTGCCTAACCTGTTCACCCCTTGCTTTGTCAATTCGGCAACCAACACGGCAGAATCGACAGATTGCACGTCACATCCAGCGTTGATGGCCATTGCCGCAGCGGTGCTTGTCGCTTGCCCCATCGCCATACATTGGGGCATGCCACGGACCGAAGCAAAGGCCACCGCATCAGCGGAGATGATACGGCCTGCGAACATCAAATTCGTGACAGCGGCCGGGATCAACGCTCGAAATGGCAGCGTGTAATAACTGCCTTTCTCAATGATGGCATCGTGGGTCATACTGGCGCTGTCGCGCATCACATCGTCAATGGGATTGTCACAACTGACAATGCCATCGACGAATTTCGTTCCCCGCGCGAGGTCTGCACCTGTAACACGGGTTGCTCCTTGTAGCTTACGTGTCTCGCGCACGCCGACTGTGGGCGAGAGCATCGACATATGCGCATCCGCAAACCCCGGCACCTCAGCCTGCAAGAATTGCGCCAACTGAAGACACCGTCTGCGTCCCTCTTGTGTCGCATTGCCAACCGCTACGGGGTCTGTTCCATCCACACCGCGCACGTGGACCGAGTTGCAGAACGCAGTGTCTTTGTGAAAGGCCTTCATCAGATAGAGCTTTGCCAAATCAGGGTGTAGCCGTCCCTCGGCAATACCTTTGGCGGCATAATCCGAGAAATACGGCTCAGGATTTGCAAACGCGACATCCCAATCCACACCGATCATGTGAAACGAAATCGTCACTGCCATCATATTGCCGCTCTCGTCACCCAGCACATATGGTACGCCCGCCTTGGCCGAAATATCGCCGTCACCAGAGCAATCAATGACCATCTTGGGCTTCAAAGTGAACGCGCCGTTGCGATCATAACAGGTCACGGCATCAATAGTCGCCCCGTTCATATGCGGCTCAATAGCTGATGCGTTCAGCCGGACCTTGACGCCTGCTTCTTCCAGCATTTCAAACATCGTCAGAGTTGCGATGTCATGATCATAGACAATCTCGGGCCCGAAGTTCTCCAGCGTGCAGGGGCGTTTTTCAGCAGCAGGCGGATTCATCGTTTCCAACCGCGCGGTCAGCTCTTCCATCAAGCCACCGATGATCTGATCAACGGGATACCCACCGCCCCAAGGCATGCCCGGACAAAACGCCATAACACCGCCGACCTTGCTTGTGGCCTCCAGCAACGTCACGTTCAGGCCTTGACGACCAGCCGCAACCGCAGCACCAAAACCAGCGGTACCACCCCCCACCACAAGGACGTCTGTGTCTTCGTGACGATTATTCATCATGCCTCTCCTATGCACATCTGAAAGCTAACATATGCCGCATCGCAGTGAAATTTGAAGAGTGCTCATCGAGACCAATCTGCAGAGTTAAGGGATGCCCGCTAAAAGCATCTTAACATCGTCCAGATAAGGCAATCGACTTTGTGCTCTTTCAACCCTTTCAGGCTCTATCAAACCATAAATTATACCTGCCGAAATACCTGCACGTGCAAGCTCTTGACCATCAGGTTTTGCGATAAAACTCTGCCCTAAAAAGCGCATTCCGTTTTCAGTACCTGCGCTGTTGGCATAGGCAAGAAAGACGCCATTTTCATAGGCACGGGTGGGGATCATCCTCTGCGATACCCACTCCCATTGATCGCCGAGGGCGGTAGGCACCAAGATCAGCTCCGCGCCCAATGAGGCCACATGGCGGGCAGTTTCGGGAAACTCTGCATCGTAGCAAATAAGGGTCGCGATCCGCAGACCGCGATAGGTGAACAGTGTGCAGCCCTGTCCGCGGGTAAAATGATCAGTTTCGAACCCTGGTGGAATAGCCAGTTTGCGATGTCCGCCCAATCGCGCGCCATCTGGTCCAAAGCACTGCGCCGCGTTGTAGACGTCCGTACCGCCCTGCTCGACATAGCCGTAATGAATCGCCACGCCGTGCAGCTTTGCGAGCGCTGCAATGGCCTTGGCCGTTGGCCCATCCGCCGGCTCGGCGCGGGCGGCGATTTGATCGCCGATATAGTAGCCGGTGGCAAACAGCTCTGGCAGCACTAGAAGATCGGATTGCCGAGCCACCACACCAGGTAAAATTTGCCGAAGCCATTCAAGGCGGTCGTGCGGCGTGGCTAGGTCTGCAGGAGACTGGCCAACAGCCAGATGGAAGGGCCTCCGCACCCTAAGCCTGTGTGACCAAAAGCGTGCGGGGGTATTCGGTAATGTAGTCGCAGCCCGTGTCAGTCACCACAATCGAGTCGCCAATCCGACCCGCGGTCACCCCGTCAATCGAGATGCCCCCATCGACAGCGAACGTCATACCCGGTCGCAGGACGGTCATATCACCAGCTTTGAGTTCTGGCGCCTCCAGATAGGCCACACCAATAGAACGCCCCGTTCGGTAGCCTGTCTCATATCCGCGCTCCTCATAGACAGCGTTCGCGGCGGCAGCCACGTCTTGCGCCAACACGCCTGGACAGATTGCGGCAATCGCCGCCTGTTGCGCCGCAATAGCCGCTTCCTGAACGCGGGCGGCATCATCTTTAACCTCGCCCACATGGAACATTCGGTCAAAGCCCAGCTTGTATTGCTTGAACTGCGCCATATTGCAAAAACAGAAATAGACTGGGTCCGCGTGTTCGTAGCGTTTGACCGATGCCCGTCGGTGAACCATCGAAGTGTCCTTGCCGCTTTGCAAAATCTGTAGGTTATGGATCATTGGAGACACAAACCGGTCCCAGCCTTTGTCTGTCAAAAAGGTAGCAGCCTTACGTGAGCCAGCCTCGATCACTGCCAGCGCACTTTCGTATTCCTGCACCCCAACCCGCAAACTGCCGTGCGCTGCGGCCATCATCGCCCTAGCGATCGATCCAGCTTCCTTCATAACCTCGATTTCGAACGGTGACTTAATCATGCGCAAAGCACCCAACACAGGTGAGATGTCTCTTATAGGCACCCCTCCATAGGTGTCATCCAAGTGATTGCGTACGATGGCGGGGATCGTGTTACGCTCGACCCAAATCTCAGCCGGTTTTGCGCCCAAGGCTCCGGCAAGGGCTGCGCCCCATGTTCGGTCACCAAAGTCTTCCCAGACGCGGACATCCTCTATCCATGTCATCTCGCTGACCATTTCGGACTCCATCAGCGGCGTGATTACAATCGGTGCGTCCTGTGCCTTGACCACCACCATGGAAGGTCTGCCAAATTCTATTCCTAGATAGCCCCAAAAACCCGCAAGATACGCCATCGAACTTTCATCAGTGAAAACGGCACATTCGATACCTTGATCTTGCATGCGCCGTTGTAGGGCAAGTGTGCGTTTCTTGGCTTCTTCGAGCATGGTTCGATCCTGATTTTCCGAGTAGTGAGAGGCTCTGAAAACGGTAATCTGTGTACAGCAAGCCTGTCAATTCGAATTTTTTACCCGTATTTAGCTTCCATATCTCAAAGCTGCATACAGCCTAGCGTAGGAGCGCCTTATACCGATCGAAGACATTGATACTAAACCTGAGAATAAAAGCACGGTTGAGATCATTCAGGCTGAAATTTTACGGCGCATTTGTTTCCTGGAGTATCTCCCTGAACATCAATTGAAAGAAGCAGATCTTGCCGCCGAGTTCGGGGTCAGCAGAACACCTGTCCGCGACGCAATCAACCGGATCAGCCATCTGGGATTGGTTGAAACAAGGAACGGTGTTGGAACAGTGGTTGTGACCTTGTCCGCAATAAAACTGCACCACGTTTACGAGATGCGCCTTGAGCTTGCGACGATGATTGGATCCACGTCACCGCGTGCAATTACCGCCGCTGACCTCGCGACCGCGAGGACTTTACTGGGTGAAGCAATCACCCTCAACGACAGCTTTCATGCACGAAGCTATGTCGAGCTGAACCACCGCCTGCACCAGTTGATTGCCGGCCTCATCGGTAACAGCGTGCTCCGATCCTTTTGGTGGCAAACCTATTTTCAAGCTGCCAGCACATGGTACTCCATCAGTAATCTGATGGGCCCGAAGGTCGCGCAGGCATTGATACATGAATTGCGCGATATTGTGATCGCCTTGGAGAATAACGATGCCACCGCCATTGGCTTCATCCAGCGAACACATATTGGCTACGGCTACAGCCGGATAAAAGCATATCTTTCCGAACACGGTAGCGACGCACAATAAATGCAAATGCGGAGATGTAGGGAGGATAAGCGATTGAAGACCATTCCACCCAAGAACTAGGCCTTCACGGTGCCCCAGAAACTCGGATGAACCGACAGCAGTTCAAGTCATAAGGCATCGATCGAATAGATATCCAGTAGATCCGAAAACCCTTTAAGAGTGACACCCTGAATAGATTTCGCGGCAACCTCGCCGTCCAATTCGGCAAAGGTCGTCCCATCTACCAGCAATGCACAAGCAGCAGCCTTTGTATGGGCCTCAAGCCGTGCCGCAAGGTTCACTTTGTCGCCAATGCACGTGTAGGTCGCGCGGCTCTGTGTGCCAGCATAGCCAGCAACCACTTCACCCGTGGCAATGCCAATGCCAATTTTGATCGGAGGCTTGCCTGCGCCGTCTCGTTCCTGATTGAACTGCTCAATCAACATCAACATGTCCTGAGCCGCTGACACTGCGCATTTTGCAGTATTCTCAAGCGGTTTGGGTGCGCCAAACAAGGCCATCAACCCGTCCCCGATCATCAGCGATACGATGCCTCCTTGGCTGTCAATCGCCTCAAACATCAGCGTGTAGTAGATATTGAGGAGCTCAATGGTCTCTTCTGGTGACTGGTCTTCCGACAGCGCCGTGAACCCCCGAATGTCGCAAAACAAGACAGAGGCATGCACCCGCCGCCCCCCGATTGCAAAACCGGATTCTTGCAAATCCTGAGCCACTTCACTAGTCGCAAACCGTGCCAACAATTCCCTTTGCTGATCCCGAAGATACTTCTTTTCAAGGCTGGATGACAATCTGGCCTTGAGCAATACTTGATTCACGGGCTTGGGAAGGTAGTCCTCTGCGCCCAGTTCGACACAGCGCACGATGCTATCGATCCCCTCGACAGAAGACGTCACAATCACCGGCAGGTCACGCAGCGCAGGATCGCATTTAATCGCCTCCAGCACTTCGAAGCCGTCCATTTCGGGCATTTCAATATCAAGCAGGGCAAGATCGAACCGCGTTTGGCGCAAAAGCTCCATTGCGACACGGCCATTTTCAGCCACCGATGCGCGGTGCCCCAGCAACTCGACGCTGCGCGACATTAACAAACGGTTCACCCGGTTGTCGTCAACGATCAGGATATGTGCTGCATGTTCAGCCATCAATCATCTCGCTCAGGCGGGCGGCGGCCTGTGCGTAGGCCGTATCCAAAGCCGCCAGTTGATCGGGGGCTGTTTGCGATGCGGGCAGAACAGACAATTCCATCTCGCGGGCCAGTGCGCCAAGGTGATGCGCACCAAAAATCAATGCGTTTGACTTGATCGAATGGGCCGCACGGCGAAACCGGTCTTGATCGTCCTGCCCAGCGGCATCTTTAAGATCTGCGATCATCACAGGGGCTTCATCCAGAAAGGCACCAACCAGTTCACCGACAAAATCGGCTCCCGTTGTTTCGGCCAGTTCCTCAAAAACGGCGGGGTCTATGGCACTATCTGTCATTCCGTATTCCTGTCACGTTGGGGGACATTCATCAGCGCTTCGACCAGAAAATCGACCCGAATGGGTTTGGCGATATAATCATCCATCCCCGCGGCAAGGCACATTTCACGGTCGCCCTGCATCGCATTTGCAGTCATAGCAATGATCTTGGGCCGTTTATCCACGGTATATTTTTCCGTAATCTGGCGCGAGGCATCCAGCCCGTCCATCTCGGGCATCTGCACATCCATCAGGACAACATCATAGGTTTGGCGCGCCACGCTTGTCAGCGCCTCGATCCCATTGCTGGCGACATCTGCCCGGTATCCCATCTTCTCCAATAAACGCAGGGCAAGCTTTTGGTTCACAAGATTGTCTTCGGCCAGCAGAATGCGCAGCGGGTGCCGCGCTGCCATTTCCGCGTCGATCTTCGGCTTTGCGGCAGGCGTGGCCAGTGACGTATTCGCGTCCTTGGGCTGGAACATCGTCACCAGTGTGTCGAACAGCTGCGACTGGCGCAGTGGTTTGGCAAGGAAAGCATCAAACAGTTCGCCCTCAACATCCTCGCCGCGCAGACCCAGTGAGCTGAACAGGATCAGCGGCAATTTGGAGTGCTGCTTCTTGATCTGCTTGGCCAGTTCAATCCCGTCCATCTCAGGCATGTGCATGTCAAGGATCGCCAAATCAAACTTCAATGTGCCCTTTATCAGCTTCAGCGCAGCATCCGCACCTTCTACGCTGTTGGTCTGCGTGCCCCACTTGCCAGTTTGCAACTCAAGAATACGCCGGTTGGTGGCGTTATCATCCACAACCAGAATGCGCTTGCCGGCAAGCTCGGATTGCTCGCCGAGCAAATCGCGTGCTTTCGTTTTGGGCAAGCTAGCCACCTGTGCCTTCAAGGTGAAGTGAAAGGTTGACCCGTTGCCAAGGCCTGCACTGGTCGCCCACATACCGCCATCCATCAACTCGGCAAGCCGCTTGGAAATCGCCAGCCCCAGCCCGGTGCCGCCATATTTCCGCGTGGTGGAACTGTCCGCCTGACTGAACGACTGGAACATCCGCGACATCCCCTTCTTGCTCAGCCCGATCCCTGTATCGCGCACAGCAAAGACCAACTCGACGGCACCGCCATCGAGTTTCTTTGAGGAGACATTCAGTACAACCTCCCCGGCATCCGTAAACTTCACCGAATTTGACAACAGGTTCAGCAGGATTTGACGCAGTCGCGTGAGGTCGGCACTGACAACGACAGGCACATCATCTTCAATGATATACGCAATATCGAGCTGTTTTTCTGCCGCACGCCCTGCCACTAGATCAAGTGCGCCCTCAATACACTCGCGCAGATCGAAGGGATGGTTTTCGATGTCCATCTGCCCGGCTTCGATCTTGGAGAAGTCGAGGATTTCATTGATGATCCCCAACAGCGCATCACCGCTGTCACGGATCGTGCGGGCGTAGTCGTTTTGTTCAGGGTCCAGCGCCGTATCCATCAACAGCCCACTCATGCCTATCACTGCATTCATCGGCGTTCGGATTTCATGGCTCATCGTAGCAAGGAAGGAGCTTTTGGCTTCATTAGCGATTTCCGCGGCAGCGCGGGCATCCTGTGCCTCTTGGAACAAGCGGACGTTTTCGATGGCAATGACGGCCTGATCGCAGAATGAATTGGCAACATCTATATCTTCTTTTGAAAATGGCAGCTGTTTTGTCCGCATGAATCCCAAAGCGCCAAGGCAGTCATTCCCCCGAATGAGCGGCACAAGCAACGATGACATGGCGCCGTATTTCTCGTGCGTAATCTTTTCAAAAGCGGATAAGTCGATCTTGCTCCGGTCCGGCACATGCATCATTTTTTTGGAGAGAATGACCTGAGATGGTAAATTGTTTTCTGGATCAAGGGGGTAGGCCGTGTCATCCTTGTCCAGCGAGAGACCGGAAGGGGTGGCTTGTCCGGCGTGGCGCATGTGAGTGCCATCAGAAATCAACACATCCACCTGATCCGCTGACACCAGCTTGACCCCCGCCTGAACAATCGCGTCGAGGACCGGCGTCACATCCGTGGGCGAGCCGCTGATCACCCGCAGGATATCTGCGCTGACGGTCTGACGCGCCAAGGCCGCCTGCGTCTCGTTGAATAGCCGCGCGTTCTGGATTGCGATAACCGCCTGATCAGCAAAGCTTTCCAGCAGGTTGATATCGCGATGCGTGAACGGCTTCGCGTTAGGACCGTCAATTTTACGCGTAATGCAAAGCCCGCCGACAGGTTTCCCCTCCCAGATCATCGGAGCACTCAGGCAGGAGTAGTTGACGCCCAGAAGTTCTCCAAGTTTTCTATAGGGTTCAGGTACATCGGAACCATTTTTCACATCTGGAATATGGACAACTTTCCTACACTCAAAGGCTGGGGCCAAAAGCGTCTTCGACAAATGCATTTCACGAAATTTCGGCATTAGTTCCAAGTTTTCGCCGCGAATGGCCGCCAATCGCACCATTTTTGCGTCATCAACCTCCAAGATTGATAAGTCGTTGCAGCGGATTAACCGCTCACAGCTTTGCAGGATCTTTTCAAACACGGGCTGAGTGTCTTCGACCGAACTGCTGATCACTTCCAGCACTTCTGACGTCGCGGTCTGCCGTTCTAGCGCTTCGTTGGTTTCCCTGAACATCCGCGCGTTCTGGATTGCAATGACTGCCTGATCGGCAAAACCTTGCAGGATGCGCAGTTCTTTGTCAGTGAACGTCTTGTCCGCTCTTGCGATGCCAACGGCACCGATGCCCCTGCCTTCCCAGATCATCGGCGCGACGGCTACCGAGTGATGATCAGCAACCCGCGCCATATCGCGGACGGCCCGTGGCGTATCAGGATCATTCTGCGCGTCTGAGTAATTGATAACTTTTCGCGCGCGGATCGCCTCGCCTGCAGGCGTCTTTTCCCATGGTGCCGGGAAACTCGCCATCAAGGCTTCGCGAAAGCCACCAAGGTACGCCGCAACCTGCAGCAGCCCTTGCTCATCAATGACCTGAACGACCAATTCTGTGCCCCCGAAAAGCCGCTGACAACTCTCGATAATCTTTTCAAAAACCGGCTGGGTATCCTCAACCGATTGACTGATAACACTGAGGATTTCGGCGGAGGCCTTTTGTTGCTCCAGCGCTTCAGTGACTTCCGCCGTGCGTTGCTGGACCTCTTCAAACAGGCGGGTGTTGCTGATGGCGATAACAGCTTGGGAAGCGAAAGTTTCAACCAGTGCAATCTGCTTTTGCTCGAAAGCGTGAGGTTGGCCGTGTGCGAGGCTGATGACTCCGACAGTGACTCCATCCTTGATCAACGGCACACCCACTGTCGACTGAAAACGACCGCGCTGCGCCGCCTCTTTCCATTCATATGTATCATCGTTCTCTGTATCTTCGATGTAGACTGTCTTGCCCAGCAGGGCGGTGCGCCCCGTGCAGGTACTGCTGCCCGGGGCAATCGGGTTGGCTTGCAAATACTCAAGGAAATCATCGTCGATATTTTGGGTTGATACGATGCGGTAAAGCCCATCTTCGGGGGTCAACAGCGCGGCGTAGGCATACTGGGGCTGGCAAATGCGGGCGGCCACGTCCAGAATGGTCCGCAGCACGGGTTGCAATTCATTGGGCGAGCGCGAGATAACGCCCAGCACTTCGGATGTGGCGGTCTGATACTCCAGCGCTTCGGTCACCTCCGCCGTGCGTTCCTGCGTTTCGCGCAGCAGGCGGGCGTTTTCGATAGCGATGCTGGCCTGATTGGCAAAGCTTTGCACCAGTTCGATATTGGCGGGTGCTGGCGGGGACGTATTCGGCCATGCCAAATTGATAACTCCCCAGATGCGGCCTGCCACGCGGATCGGCACGCCCATGAGCCTCCGGAAGCCCACTTTCGAAGCCATGGTCGGTGCAAAATAGCTTTCAGATGCCTGCACATCGGCGATATGCGCGACTTCCCCGCTCTCGACGACCAACGGTGATAAGTGACCGGGTGTGCCCACAAACGGATAGTCGTACAGCAGATCGTCGATCGTATCTGGTGGAAACCCATGCTGCGCGCAGAAATGGTACAATTCCCCATCAAAACGGTCGAGCACGCAGAAACTTGCGCCACATAGTTCCGCCGATTTCTGCACGACCAGATCGAACATCGGCTGCAAATCCGAGGTCGACTCGTTGATCACTTGCAGGATTTCCGCGCTCGCCTTCTCGCGCACAAGCGCTTCGGTGACTTCGTCGGTGCGGGCCATTGTTTCGGTTATGAGCCGTGCGTTCTCAATAGCGATGGTGGCCTGATCCGCAAATGTGCGGGCCAGTTCGATATCCGATGGTCTGGGGGCCTGACCATCCGGCCAGCCCATGATGATCGCCCCCCAAAACGTGTCACCTTGCAAAACGGGCACGCCGATCATCTGGCGAAAACCAAATGCGCGCGCGGTGGCATGATCAGTATAGCTTTCGTCAAAGGCATCCTTGATGTGCACGACTTTGCGTGCATCGGCAACAGCCTTGGTCAGGGAACCTTCTTGCGGCACCGCAGGCCATTTGGCGCGGTATCCCTCTATGAACTCATCAGTAAAGCCGTAGCTGGCGCAGTAGTGCATCATCGACCCGTCGTAGCGCCAGACCATGCAGAAGCGGCTACCACACAATTCGGTCGCACTGCGCGCTATCATGTCAAAAACAGGCTGAATATTGTCCGACGCGCGGCTGATGACCCTGAGTACCTCCGAGGTCGCTTCTTGCTTTTCCAGAGTATCCTGCACTTCGCGGAACTGGCGCACGTTCTCGATGGCGATAACGGCCTGCGCGGCAAAGGTTTCGACAAGCTGGATTTCCGACGGCCTGAAGGATTGAACAGTGCGGCGGCTGAGCGAAATGCACCCAATGGCAGTGCCATCTTGTAAGAGCGGAACAATCAAACGTGTCCGAACCCCTTCGGTTTCAACTAAATCGACGGCAATCGGATCACGGTTTTTGTAGGCGTCTGTCTGTGCATAATCCGCAATGTGAACCACCTTCGCCGACCGTATCGTCGCGACAACCGAAAGGGGTAGATCAAGCGAAAATTCGAGACCCGGCTCCCACGCCGTGCGGTCATGCCCCCAATCAGCCACGAGGCTGACATGTGTGCGGGTTTCATTGACAAGCTGTAGGCCTGCCTGATCCGCACCGCACAAGATTGATGCTTTCTCTAAAATGATGTCAAAGACCTGCTTTTCGTCTTCACGGCTTTGGCTGATGACCCTCAGAATGTCGGATGTTGCTTCCTGCTTTTCCAAAGACTCGTGAAGGTCCTTGAACTGGCGCACGTTCTCGATGGCGATAACGGCCTGCGCAGCAAAGGCCTTCACGAAATCAATCAAGTGATCCTCAAAGGGCAGAACCTCGTAGCGAAACAGCGTAATGCAGCCAATGGCACCGCCGTCTTGGATCAGCGGCACAAACAGAACGCTGCGGATACCAATATCATCGACCATCGAGCGGACCGCTGTCGCGCCCGCATTATGAAGTGCGCTTTGCGCCATATCATCGAGCGCAATAAGCGTGCCTTCGAGAATGCATTTCGCCGCATATGACACTTCACCATCCATCGGCATTTCGCGACTATGAAACATCTTGGTGGCTTGCGCAGACATGTTGCGGTGCGCAGCAAGGGTCTGAAACGCATCACCCGGTTGGGCCAGAATAAGCCCCGCCATCGGTGCATTACAAAGTTCCTGAGCTTTCTCCAAGATCGCGTCAAACACCGCAGTATTGTCATCCCGGCTTTGGCTGATCACGTTTAGGACATCCGCCATCGCCGAAGCCTGCGCCTTTTGCTCGGCCAGCCTCTGCCGCAATAGCCGCATTTCCTGCGCTTGCGCATTCTCAGCGCTTGGATGAGATTGATTTGAGGTCATGATTGAGCGTCACCCCGGAGAAAACCCGTTTCTGAAATAAAATTTATCTAATATGGGAAACTGTAGCTGCCCTGCCGTTTACATGAAACCTTTTTGATCAGGCGCCGTTCAGTCGGCCACGCCGTCCGCGTTCCTGACTGCATTATCCGCTTACAGACCGCATAGCTTTGCACCTGCCCCGTTCGATTGGGTAGACGACGGCGTACTCGAGGCGGGTACAATGCGGACCTGAAACTTCGTAACGCCACGAGCCCACGGGTGACCAGATCCGTGAAGATTTTGAGCAGATATTAACCGCCATGTGAGCCAGATAAGACCTGCTCTAGCCGAAGGCTTCTGAGAAGTGTGTCCACTGCCAATGCTCTGTTTCAGCTTGACGAAATTGCCCTGTGGTTAAAGGCCACCAAATACAGAGCTTCTCCGTGACTTGAACTGAGGCTTCGCATCAGCAGCGAATGGCCATTTTCAGCCCCTCGTGTCGAGCGTCACTCACGGCGGAAGCCACCGTTCACGCAAGCTCTCGACGCTGCAGCTTAGCGTGCCGAAAGCTGACATCTGCCCAATACCACATGATCTGAGGTGAAAAGGTAAAAATATGCTATGGCTCTTATTTCCTTAACTAATCCCTCACCACACGGCGCTTCATGCACCGCAGTAACCGAAAATTGCCCCAAAAACTCCTTAACTTCGTCATTCATCCTCCCAGACATTTGGGCATGGTACATCATTGGCAATGCAATGTCCTCGCGAGTACCGCTAGGGCCTGCATCCGAAAAATGAGCGTAAAATTACGGCAATCAAAATTGATTGACGGAAAATGGAACCGGGAAAAGGTAGTTTGAGAAATGCCGTCAATTGATATTGTTAGGCTCGACGAGAACCCACATGAATCCGTCAATGGCATTCGCGACGATACCAGTTCGCGTGGTGTCGATTTGGAAGGTGCTAAAATCACTGCCACATATGCTGACGGCTCTACCGAAACTCTAACATGGCAGGCATTGGACCCATACACATTTGGTGGAGCTACCGGCGTAGACATCGATATGTCCTTCGGTTTCGATTGGCACGATTTAACTACAACCAAACGCTTAACGTCGCTTAAAATTGATCTGCAGCCTGCCAGCTCGGTATTCGATACGACCGTTGATACGGATGATTTTCCTTTAGGACAGTCTACGCCTAGTTCATCGTTTGGGTTCCCCTTTGAATTGGCTCCCGAATACGAAGCAATGCCTGGGGACTTAACAGTGGAGTACTCAGGGATTGTAAATCTGACGGGGAGCCCAGCCGTAGGAGATCTTTATACGACTATGGTTGTTGATTTCTCTGGCCTCCCAGCGGGCGGTCTGCTCGGTGATCTAAGATGGAATTCTGACATCGACACCATGAGGGACGCCGGTGACTTGGTGCCATCCGGTGTAACATGTATCGCCCGAGGAACATTGATCACTACGGATCGCGGCGACGTGCCTATAGAGACTTTGAAATCAGGCTGTAAAGTACTGACACAGGATAATGGTTTTCAAGAACTCATTTTAACGATGAGCCGGATCATAGAGTCAAATGGGCTTCGGATGAACGCAAAGCTCTATCCGATACGGATCACCGCGGGAGCATTTGGTTCAGGGTTACCAAAGAGAGATTTGATTGTATCACGCCAACACCGCATGGTCGTAAAGTCCAATATTGGCAAACGTATGTTCGGATCAACGACCGTTCTCGTTGCAGCAATACGACTAACTAAGTTGCCAGGAATCTATATAGAGAGCACTGTTGAAAGCGTCGAGTACTTTCACCTCATCTTCGAAAAGCACGAAGTAATATTTGCCGAAGGTGCACCAACCGAGAGCTTCTTGATGAATTCCGAAACGCAAAGGACACTTACCACAGCAAAACGGGACGAGTTCGCGTCACTTTTCCCGGAAGTTGATGGGACCGTTTGTTTTGGAGCCCCAGCACATACAATACCGTCGCGTATATTGCAAAAGCGATTGGTCCAACGGCACAGAAAGAATGCAAGAAATCTTCTATCGCTGTAACCGCATGATTTTTGCGTAATCCATCACCTTCAATACGAAAATTTCCTGCATAGCGAACAGGTGAAGGTCTTGCAATTCTATCAAATTCCACTGGCTGTGCCCTTGCAGCGAAAGCCCGAGATACGCCTTTTCTGAACCGCCCCGAGTTTACCGGAGAGCGTCTGTTTCAAATAATTGGCTGCTTTTTCATTGGCGTACAAGGCTTCATAAAACATCACCTCTGCTTCATGCGGCGTGACATATCCAATTGCGCTGTGAAGGCGTTTGGTGTTGTACCAATCGACCCACTTCAGCGTTTCCCATTCAGCTGGCCCACTGATCTCCATGGGCTCAGTAACTCTGTGACTTCAGTCTTGAGCGGGTCAATGATGCTTTCGACGAGGGCATTATCGTAGGAATTTCCTACAGTCCCCACGGATGGATAGATCCCCGCATCCACTGCCCGGCATTGAAGCAGGTGGGCAGTATTCTAACACGCCGAGGTCTGCAATGCGGGGCGGTTTCAACTGGCCGACGAGCCACTTCGATGCGGCTGCCCCAATGATCGCTTTCAAATGGGCCATACACGGAGGTGAAAGCCATCCCACGTTGTCGAAGAACTCACAGCATTTGCTCAATTTTCCAAAACTTGCGCTATCGCGGTGCAGGACAAGGCCAACAGAGCATCGCGATATTAACGATTGCATAAAGGTCTGCACGAGAGGAACCCTGACGTGCCAGGCCCGACAGTCCTGAAATCAGAGCCTCGAAGAAAAGCGCGAGTGATGCAGGGCAGACCCTGGGTGGCAATTCTTGCGGCGAGGCTGATTGAAGCCGCTTGGAGATTGCGTCGGGCGTTTCCCTCACCGCCTTATGCAAGACATCCGCCACTGCTGGCGGAATGTCCGGTGCAACGGCGCAGCCGATATTAGATGCAATCATGCAGCCGGGAGGCGTATTTTCACTTGTTAATCCGTCTACAGTACCCATCAACAGCTTCCATATGCCCTCGCGCGGATCAGCCTCGTTCGCGAGCGCAGCCGTAGCCGGTCGCACATACTGATCCACGTAGAGTTCAACCGCCGCCACAAACATTTCTTCTTTGTTGCCAAACGCTCGGTAGAGGCTTGGCTTGGTCAGACCTGTGGTCATGCAAATGTCGGTGTATGATGTTCCGAGATAGCCGGACTGCCAAAAGACATGAAGGGTCTTTTCAAGCGTGTTGGCCTTATCAAAACTCAACGGTCGACCGCGCGCCATACAAATTCCTCCAGAAGATTCAGCAGAGTTTGACCGTCACACGATCCATCCCTGCGCAAATACATACTGGCCGGTATACTTTTTATTGACAAATGAAATATATTTTCATACCGATCGGTATGAAATAAATTGATGGAACTTACCAATGACC
>RCND010001111.1_pt1 | contig 15202 bp, 16 predicted proteins | sample 2041351 | NCBI WGS metagenome assembly RCND01 (sample SAMN09708230, study PRJNA481090) | Marine sediment metagenome, whole genome shotgun sequencing project. | biome: marine sediment; feature: ocean; material: sediment; isolation source: Sewage treatment plant 12B marine sediment (STP12B) ...
CACCCATTTCGAAACCCTAACAGACGAAAAAGCGGATGAATTAATAAATCAGACTTTTGATTTTGAAGAAGATAGATTAGATCTTTCAAAAAAGTATTATAATAAGGTTAAAAAAGTATTAGGATCAAAAAAAGCTGGAAAATTTAATCAATTAATAAATCGATTGAATATGCTTATAGATATTCAAATTGCTGCTGAACTTCCTCTCATACCGGAGAATTTTGAACCGACTACTAAAGAAAAATAATTGTTAGATTTCCTGCTCTGAACATTGAATACAGAGCAGGTTACTTTTTCAATTTTATTGACAACAATGATGATTATCTAGAAAAACATTTCTGTCGTCGTTTTTTTCTAAACTTTTTGCTTCATTTCAAAAGCGTTGGTAAAGATAACATTGCTGTCAATGACAGCACACAGCACAAAATGTTTGGCTTGCTTAATCTATTTGCATTTTTTTCACTGTGCGTATACCTAGCTTATGGGAAAAACACACCATGATTTTATTTTGGTGTTGAAGAGGCTTTTTAATATAAACTTATCATATATTTGTAAATCCATTTATTAACAATTACGAGAAAAAATGAAAAAGAGTAGAATAATACTTTTCGTCCTAATAATATTAAGCAGTACTTTCTTCATTTCATGCGGAGGTGGTACCAAAGTTTTAGGAACATGGAAAAATGACAAAGTTGCAATTAATAAAATTGACAAGATACTTGTAATTGGAATTGCAAAAGATCCATGGGTAAGAAAAATGTTTGAGAGTGAGTTAAAAGAAGAATTTGCTGATTATGGTGTTGAAGCTGTCTCATCCCTGGAAATTGTATCGCCTGACGAAAAGATTACAAAAGAGAATTTTGAAATATATTTTGGAAAAGAAAATTTTGATGCAGCGCTTGTAACGCATGTTGTTGCAGAAAATATTGAAAGAACCAGGGTATATAATTACACACCATCCTACGGTTATTCTGGATTTTATGGATATTATGGCTCGGTTTATACTTATGCCTATACCCCTAGTCCGGGCTACATTGTTGAACAAAAAAATGTTAATTTAGAAACAAATGTGTTTGAAATTAATAGCAAAGAATTAGCATGGAGCGCTATTTCAGAAACTTTTGATGCAAAAAGAGCGTCTGATATTATTGATCCGGTAGTGCAAATAATTGTTGAAGAAATGCAGTCTGATGGCTTGATCAATTAAAAACAAATAAGGATATTTATTCATGCATTGCTATTACTACAATTTTTTCTTAAATATGACAACTAATCTTTTTAAGATTGGATCTAATGTGGAAATTCAAGTAATAAATTTTATTTAAATAATAAGGAGTGTTTTCTATGAAAACTAATTTGAAGAAAAAGAACAAAATTTGGCAAAAATATCTGCCAATTCTATTTTTGTTTGGTTTAATGATTAATCTTACATCATGTTATACTGATTATGGATTAACTTCAGCTGACTACGATATTGTTTTAACTAAGTATGTTAAGACAACGGATTTTCAATCACTAAAAACTTTTTCACTCGTTGATTCTGTTTTCCACATTACTGGTGATGAAGATGAGCCAGATTCTGAATTGTTAAGCCGCCAATATGATCGTCTGATAATCTCAACTATTAGAACTAACATGCTGGATTTAGGTTATACAGAAATTGTTGATCCTACCGATCAAAACAAACCAGCAGTTGTTATTGCAATTCAAGCTTTAGGCACCCAGGTTGATCAATATTATACTGGAGGTTACTATCCTGGCTGGGGCTGGGGTGGATATTGGGGAGGTTATTATCCTCCTTATGTGGGAAAAACTACCTATTACGTTGGTACAATTTATATAGATTATTTTGATGTTGCTGCAAGCGAGATCAATTTAGTTGCGCCTTGGTATGCAACCATTAATGGGCTTCTTAATGTTGGCGGAACTGAAAGTCGAATAACAAATTCGATTAACCAGGCATTCAATCAATCTCCATATCTGGAAATTAAATAATCTAATTTTAACAGTGAAAAATAATAGGTATTAAAATGAAAAATAAATATTTAATAATAATTTTGATGTTTTTAAGTGTAAACTTATTTGCTCAAGATTTTTTAGGAATACTTTCCTACAATACTGCATTACCAATGGGAAAAACAAGTGATTATATAAGTGATTTTAGTTGGAAAGGATTCTCATTTGAGGGGCGAACTTTCACTAACCGAAACTGGGCGTTTGGTGGAATGTTTGGCTGGAATATATTTGATACAAAAATAACAGATCTGATAGAGATTGATGATGAGACAACAGGCACTACAGTAAAGGGTACTCAGGTACGCTATACAAATTCCTTTCCGATAATGGCTAATGGGCATTATTACTTTGGAAAAAGAAAAAGTTCATTAAGACCTTTCATGGGGCTTGGTTTAGGAACATACTATATTATACAACGGTTTGAGATTGGTATTTTCCAGAGAGAAGTAAGCACCTGGCACTTTGGGTTAGCACCAGAAGTTGGTGTTCTGGTAGCTTTAAGCAGAAACACCTCTCTTATTTTAAGCGCTAAATATAATTATGCATTCAGCTCAGGCAAAACAGTTTATGGCAATACAGATAATTCTCAATCATATCTAGGCTTTAATGTCGGTTTAGCTTTCGCAGGGTATTAGGCTAAATAAATTTATAAATTAGTAAGCGTCATGATTTGAGCTGTGTGTTCTAGCTCAACATGGCGCTTTTCTTATTTGATTTAAGTTATAAATGGTATTATTTTCGTTTGGTAAAGATTGTAAGTTGTTCAATTAAGAAAACGTTTGGGATTATGAAAGTAAAGTTTTACGGTACTAGAGGCTCAATTCCTGTAACTGAATCGGAATATCAAGTTTATGGTGGGAACACATCATGCGTAGCAATTTTTTATGATGGTGGAATAGGAATTTTTGACGCGGGTACTGGGATTCGAAATTTAGGCAAAGATCTTTTTAAGAAGGAAAAAGAGGAATATAAAAACATTTTTTTAGCCTTTTCTCATTTTCATTGGGATCATATTCAAGGATTCCCATTCTTTCTTCCAGCTTATGATTCAGAACGACAATTAACCATTACTGCAATTGGAATAACTAGAGACTTTTTTGATCTAAAATCAATTTTGGAAAATCAAATGCGTGAAGAGTTTTTCCCCGTTCCACTAGATACAATGGGAGCTAAGCTCAAGTATGTTCAGGATGAAAGTGAACTTAAGATAGACCAAGGTGTTAAAATTATTTCAACTAATCATTACCATCCGGGTGGTGCGAGCAGCTACAGAGTTGAAACCGAAGGAAAATCAGTTGTTTATACTACTGATGTTGAACATGGTGAAAGCATTGATAATCGTGTGGTTGAGATTGCCAATAATGCAGATTTATTAATTCATGAGGCACAATATACGCCCGATGAATTAAAAGAGAAGAAGGGATGGGGTCATAGTAGCTGGGAACAAGCCATAAAGGTCGCTAAATTAGCAAATGTGAAGCAGTTAGTTCTTACTCATCACGATCCGGAACATAATGATGAGTTTTTAGCTAATGTTGAGCGAGAATGTCAAACTCATTTTCCTAATGTAATGTTGGCAAAAGATAATATGGAAATTGAATTATAGTCTCCATTCTGATTAATAATATTATTACCAAACATTTTTGTAGTTTTTAAAAAAGAATTATTAACCTATGAAGCCATTCAGAAAAAAAATACATGCAATTGCCGAAGATAGCAGTTTCTTCAATGATTCAACATTAAAACGTGATAATATTATTCTGTTGATTAGCATAGCTCTATTTGGCTTCATTATGCCGATTATAAGAAGCGATATTATTCGTGACTGGGGTTTTGATTTTTTAATTTCGGCTCTAATTATTTCATGTATCACATCCCTAAAATTCAAGAAGGAAAAATTCATAAGACTTTCCTACATGGGATTAATTACACTTGTTCTTGTTTGGTCAAATCACTTTATAAATATTCCAGAGACAAAGTTAATCTCCTTTGGTTTATTAACAATGTTTTTTATTTATATAACATATTCCATGATCAAGCATGTATCAACAAGTAACGACGTCAATAGTATTATGCTCCTAAATGCAATCAACAGTTATTTGCTAATGGGCATTATCGGGTCGTTTCTTTTCATTTCAATTGATGTTGTTTACGTTAACTATTTTGATTTGCAACACGCTATAAATTTTAGCAATATTGCTGAACCATTATTTCACGATTATGTTTATTTTAGTTTTGTTACGTTAACAACTTTAGGATTTGGAGATATTACACCAAACATCCCAATTGCAAAATCACTAACTATGGCTCTAAGTCTGATTGGGCAGTTATATCTAACCATATTAGTCGCAATGCTAGTGGGAAAATATTCATCACAAATGAAAAAATAATTTCAAATTATAAGGCAGCTTATGAAAATTAAGGTTTTAATATTTTTAATTTTTAGTCTATTATCACTAACTCCGATAATAGCTCAAATTGGTGTGGCAGCAAATGCCGGCGTGTATCTTCCCGTTGGGGAATTAAGTAATTCATATAATACAGGCTACGGAGGTGAAGCTTCTTTTATTTATAGATTCAACCCTAGTTTTGAAATAGCCCTGACCGGCGGTTTGTCTGTTTTTCAAGCTGATAAAGAAAATTTGGAAAATAGGCTTCTTGAGGAATTGGAAGATATCAATGAAGAAATTAATATTGATGCTGAGATAGCAGTTGAGGCTCCGCTTAATCTATATCCTTTGGTTTTTAGTATAAAGTATTTATATGGAAAGAAAAAATTTAAGCCTTACTTTTTCTTTGAAGGAGGAGTGTTTTTTTATGATATAATTTACTCGGGATCTATTAACATTATTAACGGCCCAGATATTGCTCTGCCGGAATCAATTGAGAAAGAGAGCAGTACAACTCTAGCGTTAGGTGGCGGCTTTTTATCCTCACTAACAAAAAAGCTATTCCTTGATGTTAAGGCAAAATGGAGTATTATGAACAACATAAAGCTTGTTGAAGCTGACAGCAATGAAGAGCTAAGGGGTATAGATAAAACTGTTCAGACAATTTCACTATCTGCAGGATTAAATTATTACTTTTAGGGTTATCGTCTTTAAGATCCACGCAGCTTTTTGAGTGCGCTGATATACGATAAGAGATTAATCAATCCTAGACCAACTATTATGCTTGTTGATTTCTCGATTAATTATCAGAAACTTTTCCCAGGACAAAGGAATATTCATTTAGTTCGTCTGCAATCGCGATAATTGAATCAACATCATTTTTATCTGCGATTGCAATTAATCCAATACCAAGATTGAATGCTTTTCTCATTTCCTCATCAGAAATATTTCCCGTGTTTTGAATTAATTTAAATATCTCAGGCATCTCCCATGCAGACCAATTAATATTTAGTCTAATTCCTTTTGGAATTACACGCAGAGTATTCCCCTTAATTCCGCCGCCGGTAATATGGGAAAAGGCTTTTACATCAATCTTGTCTGAGATGTTTTTGATAAGCTTCAAATAAGACTTGTGTACTTTAAGGAGTTCCTCCCCTAATGTAACGTCAAAATTATCAGGAGTATCATTGGCGGAAAACTTTTCGAATAACACTTTTCGTGCAAGTGAATAACCATTTGTATGCAGCCCGTTTGAACCAAAACCGATTAGAACATCGCCACTATGAACATTTTTTCCATGAATTATTTTTTCTCTATCAACAATGCCCACTATAGTTCCTGACATGTCATATTCATCCTCAGCATAAAGCCCAGGCATCTCTGCTGTTTCTCCGCCAATTAATGCCACATTGTTTTCTCTGCAAGCTTTTCCAAACCCTTCAATTATCTGCTCTGCCTTTTCAGGCACTAACTTTCCGAAAGCCATGTAATCCATAAAATATAGAGGTGTGGCGCCTCCTACGGCAATATCGTTAACGCAGTGGTTTACTAGGTCTTGCCCAACAGTATTATGTCTGTCCATCATAAATGCAACCTTTAACTTTGTCCCAACGCCATCAACACTTGAAACCATTACAGGCTCTTTATACTTAGCAAAATCTACTTTGTAAAATGCACCAAAATGACCTATTCCTGATAGTACATTATCATTAAATGTGGATTTAGCAATTTCTTTTATTTTATCAACAGTTTTCTCGCCGGCAACAATATCAACTCCGGCTGATTTGTATGAAGTACTCAATTTTTCCTCACTTACAATAAATTTTTATGTTGTAAAGATATGAAAACGAAAAATTATATTTAGAAAAATACATAAACATTTAGACGAAAAAGAAGAAACCACCTCTGAGTTTAAGCATCTAATCAAACGAGATTAATGAATATGATGTGATAAATCATTAAATTTAGAGTTCTAAAATTTGAGAATATAATTAAGACGAATGTATAGTCCCGATTTAAATGAAAGAGAAAAGTCGATACTTAGGTATGTGATACATCAGTTTATTTTAACTGCAAATCCGGTTGGTTCCCGAAATATCTCTAAAAAGTATGATGTTGGATTATCGCCAGCAACCATAAGGAATATTATGGCTGATCTGGAAGACTCTGGTCTTCTTGGTCATCCACACACATCAGCTGGCAGAGTTCCCACAGATCATGGATATCGGTTTTATGTTGATTCACTTATGGGAATTCCTAAATTAGGTCGGGCAGAAAAAAGATATGCCGATAGCGGCGTTGACTCTCTAAAAGCAGATGACCTTATTAAGGCAACGTCATCAATTCTAAGTGAAATCACTAATGAGCTTGCGTGCATTACATATCCAAGAATTAGTAATTCTGTACTGGAGAAAATTCAAATTGTCAGGCTTTCCAGCTCAAGAATTTTAGTGGTTGTAACTGTTTTGCCAGGAATGGTTAAAACCATAACTTTGGAGCTTCAAATTTCTGTTCCGCAGATTAAGTTGAATTCTGTTCAGCGTATTCTTAATCAGCGCTTATCGGGCTTGAGATTTTCAGAAATCAGAAATTCGATAGCTGACAGAGTTAGAAATTTAAATGCTGGCGAATTAAAACCAATAGTCCGTGTTTTTCTTGATTCTGCCAATAAAATTTTTGAAGAAGATAAAGGCAGCCGATCGGTAATTGCCGGAGCGAAAAATGTTTTATCTCAACCTGAGTTTGAAGATATTGAACAGTTCCAAAGCATCATAGAAATGGTTGAGGATAAAGATGTGATTGTTCATGTAATGGACAAACAAACGAAAGAAGATAATGACGAAATTGCAATAACAATTGGTGCAGAAAACAAAGAAGAAAAACTTTTAAGCTATAGCTTAATCACTAAAGAATATAAGGTTGGTGAAGCATCTGGAACCATTGGAGTTATTGGGCCAAAACGAATGGAGTACTCAAAGGTTGTGGCTACTGTTGAGTATGCTGCCAAGCTTTTATCAAAAGAGTTAGAAAAATAAAATAGTTTAGATTGAATAAGTGAGGAGTATTGATAAAAATGAAAAAGAGTAAAAAGGATAAGATGAAAAAAGAAGAAAAACTTAATTCTGAAATAGATAACGAAAAAACACATGTCGAAGAAGAATCTATTCCCGAAAGCGATTCGGAAAATTTGGAAGAAAGAGTTACTGAGTTAGAAGCAAAGAACAAAGAACTTAATGATAGACTGCTTAGACGAGCCGCTGAATTTGAAAATTATAAACGTAGAACTGAAAATGAAAAGGAAGTGCTTTTGAGATATGCTGCTGAGCCTTTCATTTTAAAGATTCTTACTATATTTGATGATCTTAAAAGATCACTATCACATATCGATGATGATAACTTAGACTCTCTTAGAGATGGATTTAAAATGATTGCGGATAAGTTTGCTCAAGTCCTAGATGGACAAGGTGTAAAAGAGATGGAAACGACTAGTAAAGAATTTGATTACGAATATCACGAAGCACTACTTCAACAGTCATCTCAAGACGTTCCTGTTAACGTTATTATTGAAGAAGTAGAATCTGGATATACATATAAAGACAAGGTTCTGAAGCACGCAAAAGTTATTGTGAGTCAGGGCGCTGAAAACAAGGAAGAAGTACAAGTTGATAAAGAAGAAAGTGTAGAGGAATAGATAAATATGGCTAAAAGAGATTATTACGAAGTACTGAGTGTCAGCAAAGATGTTTCATCAGATGAATTAAAAAAAGCATATAGAAAGTTAGCTATGCAGTATCATCCAGATAGAAACCCAGATGATAAAGCGGCCGAGGAAAAATTCAAAGAAGCTGCTGAAGCATACGAAATATTAAGCGATGATGATAAAAGAGCAAAGTACGATCGCTTTGGACATGAAGGAATGCGAGGCGGACAAGATTTTCACGGCTTCACAAATACACAAGATATTTTCAGTCATTTTTCTGATATTTTTGGAGGTGGTGGTTTCGGCGGCGGCTCATCAATTTTTGATGACATCTTCGGCGGCGGCTCGCATCAAAGAGGCAGACAGCAATCAACTGGTACTCCAGGTCAAGATTTGAAAGTAACATTAAAGCTAACATTAGAAGAAATTGCATCCGGTACTACTAAAAAAATTAAACTTAAAAAACATAATAACTGCAACACATGTGATGGAACTGGGGCTAAAGATAAGGCTTCATATCAAACTTGCTCAGTCTGTTCGGGAACAGGTGAGGTTAAACAAGTTTCGCGTTCATTGTTCGGACAGTTTGTTAATATTGCCCCTTGTAATAATTGTAATGGTTCTGGAAAAATTATTATATCTCCTTGTTCTGCTTGTCATGGTGACGGAAGAGTTTATGAAGAATCAACAATAAAAATTAATGTTCCAGCAGGGGTTTCGGACAATAGTTATATGACTTTGAGGGGTGAAGGTAGTGTGGGGAAAAACGAAGGTCCTGCTGGTGATATAATTGTAATTTTTAGAGAGCAACAGCACGAATTTTTTGTTCGTGACGGCGACAATATTATTTACGAGTTGTCTATAAGTTATCCCGAAGCTGTATTGGGGACAGAAGTTCAAATTCCAACCTTGAATGGTAGAGCAAAATTGAAAATTGATCAAGGGACGGAGTCAGGCAAATTTTTAAAGATGCGCGAAAAAGGAATTCAGCATTTAAATAGACACGGTGCCGGAGACCAATTAGTTAGAGTTAACATTCATGTGCCTAAAAAGGTAAATTCTCAGGAAAAAGATATTTTGAAAGAATTACAAAAAATGCCGCATATTAAAGTTTAGAGATACAAATTTAATTCTTTCTGTTTTTTGCTGATTCAGTGTTTTATTTTCTTACTAATATTGGTGAATTAAATCAGCTATTTTAAGAAAATTGGGGATAAGATTAACTTTACTGAAATAGAGGTGAAGGTAATTTTATTTATCACTATTTCTTTCTTAATTGGATCTTTAGCTTACTACCTAAAGTATAGGTTTGAGCTTGTTGAATTGAAAAAATTTGACTATTCTAAACAAGACAGTTTGTTCGTTAAAAATAAAAATAGGTCAGATTCTGCTTCGTCTAGTAAGAAAAAGGTTGATTATGAGCAGGAACTTTTGGATTTTAGTAATGATAATTATTCTGAGAGAACCAATAGTAATTATCAAGACTCTGATCTCAAAATTAACATCAACAAATCAACTATCGAAGAGTTGGTTTTGTTACCAGGCGTGGGAGAAAAGACAGCAAAAAACATTGTTGCATTTAGAAATAAGAATGGTAAATTCCAAAAAATTGATGACTTGATTAAAGTCCCCGGTATTGGAAGTAAGAAATTAGCTAAAATCAAAAAACATATAATTATAGAATAGAGCATTGTAGCTTTTGGAGGAAAAATGAAAAAGAAAAGTGAACCTTGGTATCTTCATGCGGGTCTATGGGTGGTAATAATTATTCTTACGGTTCTTCTGGTACAGGTTTCAATTATTGAACCGACTGAAGTAACACGTAGAGAGAATTATGTTAAAAATGAATCTCGTTTAAGAATGACAAATCTAAAACATGCTGAAATGCAATTTAATGAAGTATATGATAGATACTCCGATAATATTGATACTCTAGTTTATTTTATAAAAAATGATACCACTGTTAATGCTTTGATGATTGGTGTTGATAGCATAACCAATAAATCAACAAATCCATTTGTGAACTTAACTCATGGTAGTTTTACTCCAGAGTCACTTTATACCTCTCCTCGTTCTGGTAAATATTTTGTTGTTCAAATAGATACTTTGTTAGAGGTTGACACTGTAATTAACCGAAGAGGAAAAATCGTAAAAATCGATTCGACTACTACAATCGGTACTCGCTATGTTATAGAAAGCCCAGACAGTAAAGACAAAATCGGTGATTTGTATTCAGATGCGTTAAAGAATACATCTTCTTGGGAATAATGACTAGCATCTTCAATTTATGAATCATGTTGGTTTTAATATAGCTGAAAATAAACTACAGCTTATTGAGGTAGTTGAAAAATCCAAAAAATTTTATTTGGAGACTGTTGATGAAGAAACTTTCCCGGAATTATTGAGTTTTCAATCCTCCGATTTTATTGACATTCTCCAAACTGCATTTGATAATCTCGACAAGAGAAATCACCTAAAAGGCAAAAAAGCTTCTGTTGCATTACCCGTAGATCTATTTAGGATTTTCTCATTCCCTCTTGAAAGTGCGGCTTCTGAACCTGAACTGCATGAACAAACAAAATGGGAATTTTCAATATTGTTTCCAACCTTGTCATTCAGCGATTATATTATTCGGCAAAAGAAAATTTTAAAAGGCATCAATTCTTATCCTGAAATTATGGTTATAGCCGTTGCCCAAAATCCAGTGAAGGTGCTTTATGACTTTTTAAATAAAAACAATTTGGCACTTAAATTTATTGATAATGCTCACTTTACCTCAGACTTATTGATCAATAAAAGCAATTCTACTTCTATTTATGTTAGCAAAAATGCAATCTCCTCTTGTTGTTATGCTAACAATGAGCTGACTGGATTCAGAAAATTTGAACCAAACAATATTGTAAACCTAACAGACTATTTAAATAATTTAACATCTCAGGTGGATAACGATGTTAATGAGTTTATTATTTCGGGTGATATTGAGTTTGATGCACTGCAACAAAACCTTGAAGATTCATTACAGATAACTTTTAATAAAATTAATCCATTTAGCAACATTCAACTTTCAGAATCATTTATTCAGAGTGATCATTATATTAATCAAGCACATCTTTTTTCTTCGGCTGCTGGAATTTGTTTCCGCACCTCTTAACCTATCAATAAAAATTTTTATCTATGAGAATCATTTCAGGAGAATTCAGAGGACGCACGATTAAGTTTCCAAAATCAAAATTGGTTAGGCCTACAACAGATAAAAACAAGGAAGCAATTTTTAATATCTTAAATAATCTTATCAACTTTAATGCGATCAAGGCATGTGATATTTATGCGGGTTCAGGTTCTCTTGGGTTGGAAGCATTAAGTCGTGGAGCAGATGAAGTTCATTTTATTGAAAAGAGCTTTAAGGTTCAAAAAATGCTCAAAGAGAATATAGCCAACTTAAACTCTGAAGCATTTTGTAAAGTATTTAATATGTCTGCTTTAAAATTTTCATCTTTAAGTGAGCATGATACTTATGATTTGATAATTTTAGACCCACCTTTTTTCAAAGATGATGTTCACCAAGTGGTTGAAAATCTTATGAAGAATAAATTCTTAAATATGAATGGAGTAATGCTTATCGAGCGCTCTATCCAAACAAAAGAAAAAGACATTAAAAACTTTAAAGTTGAGCCATTAAGAAGATTGGGCGACAGCCTCATTTATGTTTTTGAATTGTGACCATCAATTCGTTTTTTACCTAATAATTGAAATATTTACCACCTTTTCCCTTTTTAGCAAAAAACATGCGCTTTTAGCATGATAACCATACTAATATTTGGTATCTTTTTTGAGTATATTTACAAAAAATCGTGGAAATATGATGTCCTTAGGAACAAATAAGAATTTAATTTTTGTATTACTTTTATTTCTATTGGGATTTAGCAGCTGCACATTAGTCGAAAATCCAGACGAAAAACTAAAAGAAGAGAATCACTATTACGAAACAAAAGAGGTTGCTGATATTCTTAACGGCACCTGTGCTGCCTCCGGATGCCATGGTGGAACCTCGCCTGTAAACGGTTTCTCTACTGAAATTCAGCATGAAACAATGGTAGGTGCTTCAAATAGACCGATGGCTGGAGTTTCAAATTATGGCGGCGACAATGTAATCCCGTTTAATGTCGAGAAGAGTTTGCTTCTTCAATTTGTAACCGGAAACCTTGTGAATAAACTTTCATATAATCATTCAATTCTTAACCAAAACCAAATAACAACCATAGCCAATTGGATTGCCAATGGTGCTCAAAACTATAAAGAAGAGGTTGCATTTGCTACACCAAATAGTTATCGGGTTTATGTCTGCAATCAAAACTCAGAATATGTTTCTGTGATAGACGGAACAGAGAAAGTCGTATCATATTTAACTGATGTATATAATCCATTGACTGAATTTGACACTCCGTATTGGGTGGCAGAATATGGGAACTATTATTATGTTACGCTTAGTTCGGCAGGTCAATTGATTAAATTCAGAAAGTCTGATAACTCTGTTGTATCAGTTATAAACGGACTTAGCGATGCAGGTATAATAAAGATAAACCGCGATGGAACAAAGGCGTATGTATCTAGATCTTTAAATTCCACAAACCTTTACAACAGTGTTTTTATAATTAACCTGGCTTCCATGACGGTCAAAAAGGAGATTTCTTTTGGTCAGAGTGGATTACTTAATGGTTTGGCCTTGGATATTACTAGGGATTATCTATACATTGCTGATGCTTTTAATAATTTAGTGCTTATTGTTAACACATTAACCGATCAGATAATTGATGTTAGATACACCTTAACAAAAGATTATCGGCCTTTCTTTTTGGAAGTTTCTCCAAACGGAAATTATCTATATATCACTGCTTCAAATACGAATCAGTTACTCGTTGTTTCTACCAACAGTAGATTAGTGATATCAACTGTTAGTTTAATGTCAGATCCAATGGGTGTTACGGTATCAAGCACCGGACAAAAAATATATGTTGCTTCAAGTGGTGGAGACGCAGTTGAAGTCATAACTAAAACTGCAAATTATTGGGATAAAACGAACACAATAACTCATCCTGCAATGAGTATACCGTTTGGAATTGACATCACTTCAGATGATAGTTATCTCTATGTTACAAACCAAAATTTGGATGGAGAATTTGTTCCTGCTTATCAAGTAAAAGAGGAGGAAAACATTTCAACAGTTGCAATTATAAACGCCCTATCAGAAATTGTAGAAAAAGTAATTGAGGTTGAAGAAGCTGCAGCTGGAATAGCAGTAGAAAAATTATAAATTTTCCTTTATTTCCTAACTGACCTTTGTCAAAGGCTCATTATTTTTTATATTTGGGTAAATAAATTTATTGAGTTAAAATGAAGCGTGTAATTTATCCAGGCACTTTTGATCCTGTAACAAATGGACATATCGATGTTATAAAAAGGGCAATTGATCTATTTGACAATGTAGTCGTTACTGTCGCAAAAAATCCCTCTAAAAATTCTTTATTCACGGTTGAAGAACGCTTAATTATGCTTAACGAGTGCTTAAAGGAATTTAAGAATGTTAAAGTAGATTCTTTTGACGGGCTTATTGTTGATCATGCAAAAGAAGTGGGTGCAATTGGAATAATAAGGGGTCTGCGGGCTATATCTGATTTTGAGTATGAATTCCAGATGGCATTAATGAATAGAAAATTAGATGAAGAGCTTCGTACAATTTTCTTAATGCCTCACGAAAAATATACTTATTTAAATTCTACAATAGTAAGAAATCTTTCTCAGTTTGATGGAGATGTTAGTGATTTTGTTCCCCCAATTGTTGTGCAAATGTTGAAAGAAAAGAATAAAATTAATTTTCAAAATGGAATTGAAAAAAGACAAGATTTGAGAGAAGATTTTTAGTTTAAAGCTCAACCATGTTTAGGGTTGAGCTTATGAAAACCAAAAGTGCCTACATTTCTTTTTCGGCGGTTAATTTTTTCCCTTCTATAAATACACCATTCAGTAAGTGTTCATTGTTTATATATACTACTCCATCTTCTTCATGCGGTTCGCCATAAATGGTATGGACTGATTTTAATCCACCTAAATATCCCCTAGCATCACACAGATAAACCAAGTCATCAACTTCTGCGGCCATTTTTTGCATATCATTTTTTGAGAAATTAGCTATATCATTATCTCCCTCTTTCACTTTCCATTCAACACTAATAATTTCTCCTTCAGCATCATTAATTTTGCTTCCCTTAAACATCTCTTTTGCCTTTGCAAGCGACCACACAGTAAGTCCGGTTGTTTGCAATTCTTCATCATACTTTACAGAATACGTAGTTATTACAGCAATCATAAAAGACATAATAATTACACCGATGAATTGTAATTCAAAGATGCCAACATTAAAAAGCACAAAAGCAAAAACAATAATTGACACACCAATTAGACTATAATTAATTTCTTTGGCATTTGATTTTGATCTGATTTTGGCTGCTATTTGCTTCTGATAGTTTGTTGTAAACGTAACCAATAAAGCGATACTACCACAAACAACTAAGTTATAGAGAGCCCTTATATAAGAGTAGGGATGGTCGGGGTTCATCTTAATCCCCTGAGCAAAAGGAGTTATCAAATTCGGATCGTGTAGACCAAGAATCATCAGGGCTACTCCGCCAACAAAACTGGCAATCACTGCAGCTGGTGTAAACTTTCTCCAGAAGATGCCTAAGAAGATGGCTATCACAAGTGGTGGTGTCAGCGTTGAATGAAAATATCCGTGAGCTTCATAAACAGTTGGGAAGTTTTTAAATGCTAATACAGAAATAACACCAAGAATAGTTATAACCACTGATGAATACCTTGCTGCAGTCAATTCTCTTTTGTCTTTTATCCTCTTTACTTCATTTTCTCTCTTAATATATTTCTCAATTGGTCTGTAAATATCATTTATAAAAATAGCTGCCGTCGCATTAATCAAAGTATCCACAGTTGACATAAGCGCCGCTGTTAATGCAGCCATTATAAACCCAAAGACTCCAGGCATTGCAACTATATTGGCAACTACAACAAATATTTGATCGGGAGA
>RCND010002700.1_pt1 | contig 15199 bp, 7 predicted proteins | sample 2041351 | NCBI WGS metagenome assembly RCND01 (sample SAMN09708230, study PRJNA481090) | Marine sediment metagenome, whole genome shotgun sequencing project. | biome: marine sediment; feature: ocean; material: sediment; isolation source: Sewage treatment plant 12B marine sediment (STP12B) ...
TGGTGCGAGCGGCAATGACGATTCTGCCCATGTCGGTTTGAATGGCGTCGGCCAGGCGAGTGCCGATCGTATTACGGGATTCTCGGGTGGCTGGGGCTGGACGGACGTCACCATGGATGGTGTTCGGGCAACAATCGAGGTCGCTTCGCCCGGAGAGCACACACTCAACATCTGGATGCGTGAAGACGGTCTGATTATCGACAAGATCGTATTAAGCACGGACGCAGGGATGTTGCCAACGGACTACGGTCCCCTTGGGCCCGGCGAAAGTCCGGTGGGTACGCCAGCACCAGCACTGATATTCGATTCGTCGACATTGGATTTTGTTGCGGATGAAGGCGGCGCATCACCGGCGAGTCAGTCGGTGTCGCTGATTACGTCGGATACGGCCGCGGTGGCGTATACCATCGTATCCTCCGATCCCGGTTGGTTATCGGCAAATCCGGCTGCAGGTACAGCCTCCGAAAATTCCATAAACGTATCGGCAGGCTCGAGTGGGCTTGCGGCAGGTGTTTATAACGGGACGATCACTGCGTCTGCTACCGGTTATGTAGATAGCAGCATTAACGTATCACTTACGGTGGTTGGAGAGACCGTTGGGTTCCAACAGGATCCTGTCAGCGGCCTGCTTTCGATCGAGGTTGAAAATAACGATAGCAACACATCTCCGGGCAGTCACAACTGGACCGCAGTTTCGTTATCAGGGGCGTCGGGCTCCGGCTCGTTGCAGGCATTACCGAATAACGGAACCAACAACAATGCGGGCTACGAAACCAATAGTCCGATGCTCGGCTACCTGGTCAATTTTACCCAGGTCGGCACGCACTATGTTTGGCTGAGAGGAAAAGGTGCGACCAACGCTGACGATTCGGCTCACGTCGGCCTCAACGGTACTGGCCAGTCGAGCGCCGATCGCATTACCCGGTTTTTCAAGGGCTGGACCTGGACGAACGACACCATGGACAATGTTCGGGCGACGATCGAGGTCACCGCGCCGGGTGAGCAGATGCTCAATATCTGGATGCGTGAAGACGGATTGGTGATCGACAAAATTGTGTTGTCGACAGATGCCGGGCTAAATCCCGCCGACTTCGGTGTACTCGGACCGCCCGAGAGCCCAAGAGGCGCGCCGCCACCTTCATTACAGTTCGGTCCGGCCAACTTGAGTTTTAGTGTTGACGCGGGTGCCGCGCCACCGCCGTTGCAAGACGTTGCGCTGGATACATCGGACAGCACGCCGGTTTCTTACACTATCAGCTCCTCAGATCCTTCGTGGCTGTATGCCAGTCCGGCAGCGGGTACGACTCCGGAGGATGCGATCGCAGTGACGGCGAACTCTTCCTCGCTGGCCGCTGGCGTTTATAACGGGACGATCACTGCAAGTGCGACTGGCTATGCAGACAGCAGTATTAGTGTTGTCTTGACCGTTCAATCCGAACTACTGATTATCGACGACTTTTCGACTGACACGGGTTCCTGGACACGTGTTGAGTCCAGTGGGGATATGGCCGATTGGCGTGTGTCCGGCGGAAGACTCAGTCAGTTTCTTGAACCATCAGCGGCGGCTACAGGTACCGATTCATACCTGAGAGGTACGTACGCATTTCTGAACACGCGTTCGGATCTGGACGATTTCGAGTTCGCAGTCGAAATATCACCGCAGGTTGTTACGACTTCGCGGCGTGGTGACGATGTCGGAATCATGTTCCGCTATGTCGACGACAACAATTACTATCGATTGTCTGTTAACTCCAAGTTTGGCTTCACGAGAATGGAACGCATGGTTGCTGGTCAATTCAGCACCATGGCGGTTACGCCTCAGGGCTACCTCGTTGACCAGACGTTAAGGCTGGGCATACGCGTCAGCGGCAGTACCATACTTGTCTACAAGGATCATGGTGGAGCATCTGGCGTTCTCGATGGTGACGTCTATCTCGCGGCCTATGATGGCAACCTGGCGATGGGCAGCGTTGCGCTGTACACGCAAAGTGCAGCGGATTTCGATAACGTCCTGATTCGACCGGTCAGCGGCGGGCCGCAGATCGGGCTGGTATCGCCCGCTCCATTCGCCGTCACGACGACGAATGTGGTTGCTGTGAAAGGTGCGGTGCTCGGCGGAAACGGATCGGAAGTAATTACGTTTGAGGTAGATGGCAATTCTTGCGCCGCGGCGGCGAGTCCACAACCCGGTTTTTATACGTCAAGCTGCGATGCGGTCATCAGCGGTGAGCATACAATTGCGGTGCTGCTGACGGACTCAGTTTTGATCGACAGTGATTCTTCCGTAACTACGGGTACCGGTGGTGACGAGGTCATAACACTTGGCAACAGTATTACTAATGGCACCGCAGATAATTTCGCTGCCGACAATATTGGTGCCGACATTCTGTCCGGCGGAGTCCCGGTAGGGCCCCGGCAGGTATCTTTCCGCGGCTACCAGACGGTGGTGCATGACTCGTTGACTGCTGACCCGACTTATACCGTTCCAAATGTGTTTTTCAATGAAGGTATTCCGGGTGATCGCTCGGATGAACTGGTCTTTGATCGATTGCCGTCGATACTCGAAAGACATCCGAATGCCAATCGGGCTCTGGTTATGATCGGCACAAATGATGCCTATCAGGGCACACGTCTGGCCGGAATCGACTGCGCAGGTTCCGCGTGCGATGACACGATCAAAGGCAATGTCCGAGAGGCGGTGACGACATTGAAAGCGGTCGGTGTGCAGCCGGTTCTTGCGCGAATTCCTCCGATGTTTGGTTTTGGTGGTGGCGGACCTTACCCGGATCCGTTGAATACATCGACGAAAAATGGCCTGATTATCGACTACAACACGGCGATCGCCCAGGTCGAAGCAGAAGAAGGGTTGCTACCGGGCCCCGACTTCTTCGACATGTTCCTGGCAGGTGGCGAAAACCGCTACAGTGTGTTTGCAGATTATCTGCACCCGAATGCGCTGGGTTACGTCTTGATGGCGCACGCCTGGAAGGAAATCATTTCACCGACCGGTTCACTCGCACCACTAAGCTTGCAGGGAATTTGCATCAGAACTTCAAGCTCGGCGTGCCAGAGTCCGCTTCTTTACAAGCAAAATCTGTTGCAGCCCGGGGACGAGTATTACATTGACCGCAGCTACATCATTACTTCCATTCCGGCAGTTATCGAGCGGGGAGTCTGGCTCAAGACTGCCAACAATCAGAAAACGAATACCCGAAGCGATCACTTGTCATTTGACGTAGACCGGGATGTGGATGTGTATATCGCGTTCATGCCGGGCGTGACCACGATGCCTGACTGGACGAACGCATTTACCAATACGGGTCTGAGCGTGGGTGTCAGCGCCGGCACTCCGTCGCTCGACTTGTATGTTGCTACCTATCCATCAGGGTCATCGGTAACCTTGGGTGGCGCACGCGCTGCTGGTGTCGCCGGAACGGTGAGTAACAATTACATTGTGATTATCGTAGACCGTTAGACCGTCAGACTCGCCTTTGTGTGACGGGTTTCCTTTTAGGTGCGAACCTGGGGAGCATTGTCGCTTCGGCGAACGAGGTTCACCGACTCAGAGGATAGAGCCGATCTACAACGTCCGATAAGGCTCAGACTATTGCGTAACGCTTTGAGTCTGTTTTACCTATCGTCCAATGACGTTCCAGAGCATCCCTGCTAGAGGCAAGAACGCTCTTATAGGGCGCTCGCGCTCAGCTGCTATCGAACACATAGCTACTCATGCTGTGAGATACTTTTGGCAAGGAGTTGGCCGCGATGCCGGTTCGGGTGGCTCGGACCATGCCCCTGTATTACTGAAGAAGACCGTATTCAGCAATTTATTGAGGATATCCCGTGAAACGAATTGTTCAGCTACTTGTGCCGCTGCTAATTGCAGTGCCGGCATTAGCCGAAAACGTAAATCTCGATGTGATAAATCGCATCAAGGCAGAGGCGATTCGTAACTCCGAAGTCATGGAGCATCTCTATTTGTTGACCGACATGAACGGTCCACGGTTGACGGGATCCCCGGGTCTTGCTCGCGCGGCAGAGTCGACTGTCAGGACTATGCGTAGCTATGGCATTGAATCGAATGTCGAGTTAGCCGGAAAATTTGGTCGCGCTTGGTCAACGACGGGCGTAAACGTTCGCATGCTTACGCCGACGACTACGCCGATACACGCGGTGCCGATGGCATGGAGCGGCGGTACGGCTGGTCTCGTCAATGGCGAGGTGGTTTTCGCGCCACTCCCGGCCGACCCTGAAGACTCCTCGGACTTGGAGTCCCTTGCGCACCGAATAGAAAAATACAAACAAGACTATGCCGGCCAATTGACCGGCAAAATCGTGCTCCTGTCGGAGCCAATTGAATTCGGATTGCCTGACGAACCTGCGGCGAGTCGCTATGACGACGATGCGCTTACGGACATATTTTCGAGCGAACCGTTTGGTTCCATGTCGCCCGTGACCTGGCCGATCTGGAAATATCCGACGAACGCCGACGATAGTGAACGCAATTGGTCGGAATTGCCGATTGAAGTGAAAGCCGAGTATTGGGACCTCGAAGCGAAGGTAATGGGTCGTCTGTACGACTTCTTCTCGCAGCAAGGAGTCGCTGCCGTCCTAATTGCCGATGATCGCGGTGACGGCAACGAAATTTTCTCGGACGACTACGGCTCTTGGGTCCCAGGCTCGCCCATTCCTCCGCCAACTCTTTCGCTAACGGCAGAGGCCTATAACCGTATCGCGCGTCTCGAAGATCGTGATGTACTGGTCGAACTCGAGATCGATGTTGCCGTCACGATGAGCGAGGATGTTGTCGACCTGCGAAATGTCGTTGCCACGATTCCTGGCGGCAAGAAACGAGATGAAATTGTCATGCTGGGCGGGCATCTGGATTCCTGGCACGGCGCGGTCGGTGCAACAGACAATGCTGCAGGCTGTGCGATTGTAATGGAAGCAATGCGAATTCTGAATGCCCTTGACCTGAAAATGGATAGAACGGTTCGGATGGCACTATGGGACGGCGAGGAACAGAATTACTACGGTTCACGGTCCTTTGTGCAAGAGCATTTTGCCGAGCCGGTAACGATGCAGCTAAAGCCTGCGCACTCCCGATTGTCTGCTTACTACAACCTTGATAATGGCGCTGGCAAGATTCGTGGAATTTATCTGCAGTCGAACGACATGGCGCGGCCCATATTTGAAGAATGGTTCGAGCCGCTCGCTGACCTGGGTGTGGAGACGGTGAGTATTCGTGACACCTCGGGTACTGACCACCTGGTTTTCGATGCGGTCGGGTTGCCGGGTTTTCAATTTATTCAGGATCCGCTCGAGTACGACGGGAAGACGCACCATTCAAATAGCGACACCGTGGATCACGTGATTCCGGCAGACTTAAAGCAGGCCGCGGCCGTACTTGCGATTGTTATCTACCAGACTGCGAATCGCTCCGATTTAATGCCACGCAAGCTATTGCCGCCGCCGTTGCCGGAACGCGTCGAATTGCCGGACGGAGATTTTGCGCTAAACGTTGGTATTCAGCGAATTTCGAAGGGTGTTAATGTTGATTTGCATCAAAAACTACCCCGCCCATTCACATCATTTGGCCATCTTGTGGTCTTCTAGCTGGCCAACTTATGAGTCAAATTACAATTTCCTCGACCGAGGCTATTCCGGTCTGTTCGGTCTGGTTCCTGGTTCGACGGACGCACCCGTTGGCAGCGAGTATGTGAAGTTGATCGTCTCGAAAGGTTTGTCTTCGAAACCGTTTTCCGAGCGTAACTTTTGCCAACGTGGATCCATTTTTATCTTGGCGTAAAGGTCGGTGTTGATTGCGCCAACCATTTCGGGCCCGTTCGTTTCAATCATCTTATCCAGCCACTCGAATGCTTTGTCATTGTCGCCGATCCACGCGTAGATGCGGGCGACGCCCTCACTACCGTTTTCTCTGTCTCGAAACTGTGTGAATCGAGACTCGAAATCCTCAATTCGACCGAGGTCATATAGCGCCATAATGGCGCCCATTTCCCGGTTGCCTTCAAGCGTCTCTTTGTTAAAAGTATTCAATGCCATTTGCGGATCTCCGGCAGTGAGCCAACTCACGCCGAGTGCCCAGTAAAATCCGGCCACCGGTTTATGCCAGGCCAGTATCGATTCCAACGCCTTAGCTGAATCTTGCGGATTGCCCGCTGCCCGCAAAGCATATGCAAGATTTTCGATACACGCAGCGCAGGCCGGATCACGAAGCAATAGGTACCGGCTTAATACGACGGCGTCATCCGGCCGCCCAATATCAACCAGAAAACCGATCAATACGCGGAGCAAGCTCGTGTTGTTCGGGTCGAGCATCATCGCCTTTTCATAGAAGCCCGCGGCCGCCTGAAGATCGTAATCCAAATAAGCGAACCATCCTTGCCAAATCAGCGAGGAAATGCCGTTCGGGTCGATCGCTACTACCCTGTCAGCGATTGCTCGAATTTCTGCGGCATTTCGTGTGGCAGATAATCCCTCGGTTTTGGGAATTAGGTAATACAGGCGGCCAAGCGCATTGATTGCCGGAATATAGTCTGGTGTGATCGCAAGGACTTCGTTCAGCAATGACTGAGCCTCGCGGAGCTGACTACGGTTTGCTGTATGGACGATATACTGCGCCTTCAAATACATCTCGTAGGCATATAGATCTATCTTTTGCGCACTCGGGCCGCCACCCAGCAGTGACGTCAGCTTTTTTACAATGCTGCCGGATATTTCGTCCTGAATGGCGAATACGTCATCGAGTTTACGATCGTAGTTTTCTGACCAGATGTGAGTGTCAGTTCTCGTATCTATAAGCTGTGCAGTAACACGAATATGATTGCCGGACTTACGAACGGAGCCTTCCAGAATGTAGGTCACTCCCAACTTTTCGGCTATCTCCGGCACGGTCGCATTACTACCTTTAAACGAAAATGCAGACGATCGTGAAATTACTCTTAGCTCTTTGATCGTCGACAGCAAATTGAGAAGCTCTTCGGCAATGCCGTCGGAAAAGTATTCCTGGTCACGTGCTGGTGACATGTCGCTGAAGGCGAGCACCGCGATGGACCTTTCACCGTAAGAGCTCAACACGGCATCGGTCCGCGCCTCCTCCGTGGCTTCTTCAATTCTCACTGCGTCCCGAGCAGGGTCAAGAACAAAATTGTCGATTGCCAGAAACCCAACCGCCGCAAGCAACATAACCACAATGATCCGGTCAGCTGTTTTACTTGTTCGTGGCGCGCTGCTGTTTGTTCCGTCGGTTGCCAGGTCCCGCTTCAATCCCTCCGACGTCAGCTCGTAGAACCAGGAAAGAACCAATGCCGGGATGAATCCGATCGCTAGCAAAACAATGACATTGCGTACCGCTGAATCATCGATCCCGAATCTGGGAAAGGTCGTGTCAGCGACCTCGATCAACAACCACGCCGCTGCTACGTAAGTGATCGCAGTTCGCGACACGTTGCGGCGTTTCAGCTCGGCAATGAACTGTTTCATGGTGTTTCTGACCACCCAGAATGATGATCGAAGATAGCACGCCTCGGGTCGCAGCAATAAACAAGTATAATACTCAGGCTATTACGAACAAGACTTGCTGAGTTAAGGGGAAATTGATGATTTCAGCCCGGATTGCTGCAACTTCGCTCGGTCTGTTTGCCGGGCTCGCAATACTGTTCACCGATACCGCTCTCGCACAGGACGAGTCGCGAAACGACTCAAACGAGGTCATCGAAGAGATCGTCGTCACCGGCTCCCGTATCAAACGCCGGGATACGCTGTCGCCCAGCCCGATCGTCACTCTGGATCGCGATGACCTGACGCTTGCGCCGCAGCCAACCCTCGAGGAAACGCTGAACCGGATGCCGCAGCTGACGCCCGACTTCGGTCGCACGTCCAACAATGGCGGCGATGGCACGTCACGTCTCAATCTGCGTGGCATGGGCTCGGAGCGGACATTGGTGCTGATGAATTCCCGGCGGGTGGCGCCTTCCGGCGTTGGCAGCTCGGTCGACATCAATAATATTCCGCAGATCCTTGTTGAGAGGGTCGAGATTATTACCGGTGGCGCGTCAGCCGTGTATGGCTCAGACGCCCTTGCCGGTGTCGTCAACTTCATTACCCGAGATGACTTTGAGGGCATCATGCTCGAATCGCGTTACGGTGTAACGGATCGCGGTGACGCCAGCTACAAAGACATTAATATTGCGCTAGGCACGGACTTTGCTGGCGATCGCGGCAATGTTGCCGTCTATGGCGGCTACTACGATCGCGAATCATTGTTCGCGGCGGAACGGTCGCTGACCCGCGTTACGCTGGAGGAAGATGGCTCGGGCAACCTGTTTGAGTCCGGAAGCTTTGCTGTTCCGGAGGGCGTTCTGTTCAATCAGGCTGACGGTTTCGGCTTTCCAACGTTCAACGCGGACGGTACGCCGCGTCCATTTGTTAATCCCGACGACCAGTACAATTTCGCGCCAGTCAACTACTTGCAGACCCCACTCAGGCGGCTTTCCGCCGGCATCCTCGGGACAATGGCGATCAACGACGACTACGAGCTCTATCTCGAAACATCGTTCGCAAGAAATGAGGCCGGAAAGGAACTTGCACCTGTACCGCTTACGGAGTTTGTTGGTGTAAATATCGATAACCCTGTACTGACGCCTGAGACCGCACAAATGTTCCAGGATAACTTTACCGACCCCGGGTCCGCAGATCCCTTGCTCGCATCCTTTACAGTCTCCCGCCGCTTGGATGAACTGGGTTCTCGAATGGTGGACTTCGATAAGGACTACTGGCGCAGCGTTGTCGGAATGCGCGGCAGGCTCGGGAGAGGCTGGGACATCGACGGTTGGCTGAGCTATACAAAGTCTGATGAAGTTGAGTTGCAGCGAAATGACGGCTCGGTGTCGCGACTGCTCCAGGGGCTTCTCGTGGATCCGCTGACCGGACAGTGCTTCGACCCGTCTGGCGGCTGTGTTCCGATTGATATCTTTGGACCTGACCGATTGTCTGCTGAAGCCGTCGACTACATAAGCTATCAACCGTTGCGGAATTCGACGACTCGGACACAGAAGCTGGCCAGTGTATTCGTGAGCGGCACGCCGACTGATACCTGGGCAGGACCCCTCGATATCGCGGCGGGCCTTGAGTGGCGTAACGACACCGTAAATTTCCGTGCTGACGAGGTGCTTTTTACTAGCGATACGCTGGGTTACCGCGGCGACTCGCCAATCAGCGGTACCGAAAGCGTCACAGAAATATATGCAGAAGCATTGGTACCGCTGCTTGAAGGAGTACCGGCGGCGGAATCGCTGGAATTGGAACTCGGCGCGCGCTATTCCAGTTACGATAACGCAGGCGGTGTCTGGACCTACAAGCTCGGCAGTAATTGGAAGGTCAATCAATCCCTGCGGTTTCGTGCCATGTGGCAGCAGAGCGTTCGAGCGCCGAATAACCAGGAGTTATTTCAACAACAGTTTATCGAGACCAGCAATTTCGTAGGAAATTTCACGTTTATCGATAACTGTTCGGCATCGCAGGACCCGGTCGCGAATGGCTACACCGACGTCTGTACCCTCCAGGGAATCGACCCCAGTCAGCTGGGTATATTCGAAGCAATACCGTTTTATCCTGTCGATTTCATCCGCGGCGGCAACGATCAACTCGAACCCGAAGAGGCAGATACGCTGACAGTTGGTTTCGTGTACACACCGGAGACCAGCAGCGACTGGAGTGTTGTTGTTGATTATTATGAGATGGAAGTCACCAAGAGTATCGGGGAGATTTTTGCCAAGGATATTTGTTTCGACCCGGCGAATACGAGCAACGTGTTCTGCGACAAAATTCGGCGTATTACAGATTCGAACAATCCGGCGGCCGGCAATGTTTTTGAGGTCGAGGAGTTATTTAACAATCGCGGTCTGATCTCCACAGAGGGCATCGATGTGCAGCTGAATTTCGCGAAAGAGTTGCCGGATTCTCTCGCAATGTTTGACGGTGGCGCGACCTTGTCGGGGAGCTTGGTTTGGACCCATGTACTCGACTTACAATTTCAGGCCAATACGGTGAGCACCGTCGAGTCCTGCACCGGCTATTTCAGTTCGCCCTGTACGGGAGACACGAGCAGTTCCACCGGCGCCGACAATCGCGTATCCGGCAACTTCATGTATCGTTCGGACCCATTCAGCTTGTCGGTGTTTGCACAATGGATAAGCGGCACACGAAGCTACCTGTTCGTGGAAGCCAGACAACAAGGAATGCCGGAGCCGGAACTCGCGGTACCAACTATAGGCAGTCAGTTCTACCTTGACGTAAATGTTGCGTACCAGTTCAATGATTCTGTTGCAGCGCGATTTGGCGTTTCGAATCTGCTGGATAATGGCGCGCCGACGATTCCGACCGACGTGAACAATACAGACACTCAGTTATTTGACGTCTTCGGCCGCTCCTACAGTCTGTCATTGGTGCTCAGTTTCGGCAATTAGGAGAACCGTCCGTCACTTAGCCCATGGCCATAACAAACCTCATATTCGATGTCGCTCGCGAAAGGCAGTTAAAAACCCAATGAGGAAATAGATGATGCGCACATGTAACTCTGAATCGCATTTGTGAGGCTAGGTCTTGAGGCGTATCAAAAACCTCTTGGTGGGGTACGAATCGGGGTGCGTCCCAACTCCATCAAGCCTGATTAGTTTATAAATCAGAAGGTTATCATTCTAGTTCGATTCCGCCCCTGGCCACCATTCTTCGGCTTACTCCGAAGGCGCATCTCCAGAGAGGGCTTCATCCAACAGCTCAACCAGCTGATCCCGGCTGTAGCTGTAAGGACCCCACTGATTCAGCTGTACAAGCTCGTTGACCTTCGTGCGAATGGTCATTTCCTGCTCTTCGGTATTCGGAACAACCACGTAGCGACGCAACGGATTGTCGTCGAACAAGGCGTGCATGAATGCTTCGGAAACTTCATCGGGTTCCTTGTACGACAACTCACGCGTGGCAGTCTTTTCATAGTCCTCTTTCATTTCTTCCGTCACTTCGCCACCGGCAACTTTCGCTTGCTCATGCTCACGAGACACGCTGCTGCGACGGATGCTCGACTTGTAGTTGCCAGGCTCGATGACACTGACGTGAACACCCACCGGCTCCATTTCCGTGGCCAGTGAATCTGTATACGCTTCGATCCAGTGTTTGCTCCCGCTGTAGGCACTGAATCCCGGGAATGCTGAGATCGTGCCAGCGATCGAGCCCGTAGTCACAATGCGGCCCTTGGATTCGATAACCAGTGGCGCGAACGCCTGGGTCGTACGGTATACGCCCTCTACATTGACGGCATAGACAAACGTCTGATCCTCAACCGGCGTATCGATGACCTCGCCGCCGCCGCCAACGCCGGCATTGTTAACGAGGGCATACAGACCCGTACCTTTCTCGCGGATCATTGTGACCGCAGCATCAACCTGGTCCTGCTTGGTGACGTCGAGTTTTACGGCCGTAACGTTGTCAATGGCATCCAGCGCCGCGAGATCCATGTCCTTACGCGCGCCGGCGTAGACGTGATAGCCATTCTCAGCCAGCGTCTCGGCGAGGTTTCGGCCGATGCCTGTACTGGCGCCCGTAATCAGGATCGACTTGTGATCGTCTGCGGCAACGGCGTGTGGCGCTGCGAAAAAAATGACCGCGACGACAACGACAAACTGGAAAAGCTTATTCATGGCATTTACCTGTTATTTTTGATGGCGGTGACACTAACACAACAAGATGCGGCTTAATCCTCGCTTCGTGGGTGATCAGAGCGCGTGAAATTTGCGTGAATGAGCTGTGCATCGTCGCGCACAGTGGTGCAATTTGAGCAACGGACGCCCCGGGTAACTCATTGAAATACATAGCCTCAGGCGATCCGACTTGCGACTGAAAATCCGCGTGTCCCCTCAGTAGACATGCTCACTCAGCATTGAGGTTGCAGCTTCTACTAACAGGGTTCGATTGACTCGCTTCGCTCGCCCTTCGGGCAGACTCATTTCATTCGTCTGTCCAATCGGCTGCGCCGATTAGTCCGCCCCTGGCCACCATTCTTTTCAACGGTTTACGACATCAGTCTTCGCTGCGTTGATCCGACTGTGGCGCCAAGTGCCCATTCCAACTGAATAAATGCCCGACATATCCAACGGTCATCACCTACTGAATCCGGCGGTAGGTTCTGCCGACGATAACGTTTTTTACTTGTGTTTCATTCAGCGCGCCTGCCTCTTCCGCGATCTCGGCGATGGATCGGCTATTCGCCCAGAGTTTCCGAATCATTCTGACCTGGTCGGGTGAAAGAGTCTTAGGTCTTGCTTCGTTGACCTTGAGATAGAAGTCATAATCTTTCCACAATTCGGCCATAAACGGATTTGGAATACCTTTCCTTGGATTCTGTAGAAGATAATCCGAAATCGCCCTGTCTCGTTCCTCTAGAGAAATATTCTTGCGGTCAATAGATCCTCGAGTACGTCAAGTCGCACTCGACCGTTGCTGTCGACGGGAACAGTATCCACATTGACCAGTTACGCAACTGGTCAATGAAACTTGGCGATGCCCGCAAAACCGCTTATTCTTCAACTTCCTTAGACAGATTGATGAGCATTGCGTCAATGAGCGATCGTAAGTATTCGAGGAGACGGATGTTGGCGCTAGCCGGTGCCGGACTTCTTGGAGTTGCCGGGTACAGGCGCTGGTATGGCATGGCCAGCAACAGGCACATTACAGGCGAATCTGATGATTCGGCCTTTGATCCTGCCACCCTGAATACGATTGCCGACTTCATAGCAGCGTATTTTGGTGTGTCGCTTGACGATGTTGACCGGGCGGAACTGATACAAAGGCTGACGGTAAGCACTACGGCTGACAGCAACTGGCGCGTCGACTTCCGTCACCTGGCCGATATCGCCGATGACCTGGCGCAACAACAAGGAGAGACATCGTTTGTGACTGCGAACCAGCAAGCACGTGATGAGATTGTTGCGGATATGTTGCCTCAGGGCCAAAGTCGGCGGAGGCGAAAGGTTCGACAGTTTCTAATGCTGGATCACCGCGAAACACTCCGCATGCAAGGGTCGACCATTCCGCACCTTGTTCGGCTCTACCGATCGTCTGGTGTTCCCTGGCGTCGTCGTGGCTACACTAGCTGGCCAGGAGTGGGTGGTAGTACATTCGCCTATGCGAGTCAGCCGGCGACCACCGGGTGCTAGAGAAACGCGGTTACGATCTGTGCATTATTGGATCCGGCGTCGCAGGCGCACTGGTTGCTTCTGAGGCTGCACGCGAAGGCAAGAAGGTGATCGTTGTCGAGGCCGGCAAGAAATTTTCTCGCAGTAAGCGCTTCGAACAAATCCAGCACAATCAGATTCTCGGCAAGGACCTCTGGCCTTGGGCTGTCGAAAGGCGGGACGCTTATCACGATTTGTCGCGGCAGGATCTCGGATATAAATACAGACTGAATGACTCGCGAATAAAGGGAGTGGGTGGGTCGACATTGCACTGGGGTGGCATGGTCAACCGATTCTGGCCTAGTGATTTTAACTCTGCTGAACGCTGGGGCCTCGGTGAAGACTGGCCGATTGACTACGATACGCTTGAACCGTACTACTGCCGTGCCGAAACGGAAATGGGCGTTTCGGGTACGCCCAATTCGACGGATCCCCGGCGCAGCCAACCGCATCCGATGGCGGGTTTTCCGCCGCGCTACGGCGAGGCGGCGTGGATCCCGGTTGCAGAGAGCCTGGGAATCAGCCTTGACCTCACCAATCACGCGAGGAACTCGGAGCCTTATCGTGGTCGTCCGCAATGCGCCGCATTTGCTGTATGCAATGCTTGCCCGATCGGCGCTCGTTACAGTGCCGACTTTCATATCGAAAGTACGCTTGCAACCGGAAACCTCGACCTCCTGACGGATACGGTAGCGCGGCGCATTGATGTCGATGACAGGAACCAGGTGCGCCAGGTGCGAGCTACAACCCTGGCGGGTGAAGAAGTCGTTATTGAAGCCAGTTCGTATGTCGTGGCGGCGCACGCAATTGAATCTGCTCGACTACTTTTATTGTCCGATATTGGAAATCAGTCAGACCAGCTCGGGCGAAACCTGATGGAGCACTGGTACGCAGCTGCCGGTGGCATGGTTGATGATAAAGTTTTTCCGGGACGGATCGGTTTTACGACGTTAGAGAGCAGGCACTGGTATGAGTCGCAGGAAAGACAAGACAGGGGCGCTATAAAAATAGAGTTCATGGATTATCGGGACCCGTTGGCGGGCGGAGTCTCCGCCGGACTTAGTGGCAGCCAGCTGGCGGAATTCGATTGCGAGCAATTCGGGCACTGGGTTGGCGCGTCTGCCGAAATTGAGCAACTTCCCAACGCCGATAGTCGCGTAACGCTGGACGAAAACGACACAGACATGTTCGGCGATCCAGTACCGAAGATTCGCTTCGCACTATCGGACGTTGACCGTCGAACTCACGATCGCGCTCACGAAGTATTGCAACTTTTGCTGGATGCCAGGGGCTGCCGCGATGTGAAAGTAACAATGAACTTCGCTCGGGCGCATCACCATATGGGGACGTGCCGAATGAGTCAGGATCCTGACAGTGGAGTGGTTGACCCTGACTGCAAAGTGCATGGCATTGATAATCTTTACCTGGCCGGGTCGAGCGTTTTTCCGACGGGTGGCGCTCACCAGCCGACGCTGACCATTGCGGCCCTGGCGCTCAGACTGGCCGATCACCTTCGATAAGAACGCGGCGGAGGAGGCATAATTTAACAACAATCAATCGATCGTCGAAAACTCTTACACGATTTATAGAAGCGGTATCGATTGCAAACGGGTAGCGCTATAACTATCTGAATAGAAAGGAAATCTAATTTCCGGTCTGTTTCTTGCAGTATTTCTAGTCAGAGGGGACGCTTCAGGCAATTCGCGAACGATGAATCGACGAGTCACAACCAACCGGCGCGGTGAAATGCGTCCTGGCACAATGCGATTTCATTCGTGGCCTTCGTGGTTCATCGTCTTTGCACTCGGCATCCTGACCTTCAGTCAGAATACGCTTGCACAAACACCGTCGAAGCCAAACGTCTCGGCCGGGTTCCAGCAAGACGCCGCGAGCGGATTGCTATCGATTGAAGTTGAAAATTACATGGCGAACGTCTCGCAGGGCGGGCATGA
>RCND010001112.1_pt1 | contig 15189 bp, 9 predicted proteins | sample 2041351 | NCBI WGS metagenome assembly RCND01 (sample SAMN09708230, study PRJNA481090) | Marine sediment metagenome, whole genome shotgun sequencing project. | biome: marine sediment; feature: ocean; material: sediment; isolation source: Sewage treatment plant 12B marine sediment (STP12B) ...
ATTAAGGACGTTTTTTGCTTTTATGCTTTAATAAATTTATCTCAAACTTGGAAAATCAGAAGGACTCAATTCATGCATCACACTATATACGGCCTCAAAAATATCTTCAACCGATGGTTTTGAAAAATAATCGCCATCTGTACTATAAGCAGGTCGGTGCGGTTTTGAAGCTAAAGTTTTTGGTTGACTATCTAAATATTGAAAAGCATTTTGTGTGTTTACTATTTCATTCAAAATATAAGCGGAGGCACCTCCTTCCACGTCTTCGTCTATAATCATAACACGATTGGTTTTGGCTATACTTTTTACGATATCGTGATTTAAATCAAAAGGCAACAAAGACTGCACGTCAATGATTTCTGAATCAATACCCATAACTTGTAGCTCTTTAGCCGCTTGCTCAACTAAACGAAGCGTAGAGCCGTAGGAGACTAGCGTAATATCTTCACCTTCTCTGACGGTTTCTACAACACCAATTGGTGTTTTAAACTCACCAATATTAGTTGGTAATTTTTCTTTGAGTCTATAACCGTTTAAACATTCTACGACTAGAGCAGGTTCGTCACTTTCTAATAGCGTATTGTAGAATCCTGCTGCTTTAGTCATGTTCCTAGGGACCAGCACATGAATACCTCTAATAAGATTTAAAATACCACCCATTTGTGATCCAGAGTGCCATATACCTTCTAGGCGATGACCACGTGTTCTTATTATTAGTGGAGCCTTTTGACGTCCTTTGGTTCTGTATTGTAACGTCGCTAAATCATCACTCATTATTTGAAGCGCATACATGACGTAATCTAAATATTGAATCTCCGCAAAAGGTCTTAAACCACGCATGGCCATACCAATACCTTGCCCAATAATAGTGGCTTCCCTAATACCTGTATCTGACACTCTAAGTTCGCCGTATTTTTCTTGCAGTCCCTCTAAACCTTGATTTACATCACCAATGTAACCAGCATCTTCTCCAAATATTAAGGCTTCGGGATAGTTACTGAAAATGGCGTCAAAGTTGTCTCTTAGCACCACACGTCCATCAACGTCTTGTGAGTCTGAATCGTATGTTGGTAAAACTTCAGACTGGTTTACAGCGTTAAGATCGGATTCACTATATAAATGAGAACTGTATTTTGGTTGTATGGTATCTAAGTAATTATTGATCCAGTGTTGAAGTGTTATTTTTGCGGAAGAATCTTCCGAGACAACATAGCGCAGCGCCTTTCTAGTCGTTACGAGTATATCTCTTCTTATAGGCTCTTCTATGGCTGTTAAATCATTTCTTAGTTTTGTAATAAATACGCCATTAGAGCTCGATGATGCTAATTTATCTAATAAAAGAACAGCTTCATTACATTCTTGTAAAACAGGGCTTATAAAAGCTTTCCAAGCTGCTTTTTTAGCGACTCTAACAGCCTTTTTAATTTCTCTTTCTAGAGTCGTTAATTCCTCGTCAGTAGCAATATTGTTGCTAATGATCCATTTTCGTAATTGCGAATTACAATCGTATTCAGCTTCCCAAGCTAAGCGCTCTTGATTTTTATAACGTTCATGAGATCCCGATGTGGAATGTCCTTGCGGTTGTGTTAATTCTTGTACATGTATCATTACAGGAACATGTTCTTTTCTCGAAATTTGTGCAGCACGTTGATAGGTGTCTATCAATTCAGGATAATTCCAACCGTTTACCCTAAAGATTTCATACCCTTTGTCGTTCTTATCACGTTGAAATCCTTTTAAAATTTCAGAGATATTCTCTTTTGTAGTTTGATGTTTGGCATGCACTGAGATACCGTATTCATCATCCCAGATACTAATCACCATTGGGACTTGTAAAACACCAGCAGCATTTATGGTTTCAAAAAATAAACCTTCGCTAGTACTAGCATTACCGATAGTTCCCCAAGCGATCTCATTTCCTTTTACTGAAAAGTTGGTCGTATCGATACCTTTGACATTTCTATAAATTTTAGAGGCCTGTGCTAAACCTAAAAGACGTGGCATTTGGCCAGCAGTAGGTGAGATGTCTGCACTCGAATTCTTTTGTTGCGTTAAATTTTTCCAATGTCCATTTTCATCTAAGCTATGTGTAGAAAAATGACCACCCATTTGGCGACCAGCAGACATAGGCTCTTCCTTTAAATCGGTATTAGCATACAGACCGGCAAAAAACTGCTCTATTGTTAATTCTCCAATAGCCATCATAAAGGTTTGATCCCTGTAGTAACCAGATCGAAAATCACCATTTTCAAAGGCTTTTGCCCATGCAATTTGAGGTACCTCTTTTCCGTCACCAAAAATACCAAACTTAGCTTTTCCAGTTAAAACCTCTCTACGACCAAGTAAACTACATTCGCGACTTGTAACCGCTAGTCTGTAATCATTTAAAACTTCTTCTTTAAAATCATCAAAGGTAATTTCAGTCTTGGTGTTAGGGTTTATCTTCATAGAGGTCATTTTAAGGTCAGACAAAAATACGTTTTTTTGAAATTTTATGCAATAGCTAAAAATGTTATATTATTGAATTATTTTCAATAAAAAACACTTTAATTAACTAATTGTTTAAAAAACGTTAGATTTTTAACTTTTTGATAAGAATTTATTAATACCACTTTCTTCTAAAAAGGCCTAATAGTACCTGAGGATCTAGGGTAAACATAAAACGGATGCTCTGGTCGTAATTAGGCTGTCCCATTTCCCAACCTAGATTCGAATAAATAGGGAAGTAAATCTCAAAATAATCTTCTACAAGATTTAATCGAATCCCTGAGTCATAGACAAATTTAGCAGAAGCAAATTTATTTTTCACTAAACCAACATCGCTATAGAACTGAATGTAGCGCCAAATGGACGTACTAAAATTAGCAGTGGTCATCCACTGGTTAGCAAAAGGGGTCTCTAATTTAGATTTGAAGCCACCTTCAGCAATAATAATCTGTTGACTAAATAATCCTGCAGCTTCAGAACGACCGAGATAATTTAAGTCGAATAAATAATCTGTAGGCCTGTCGAGGGCAAAGCTAAAAAAGTCTGATGTTGGATCTGAGTTGTTTTCCAAAAAGACACCTGCAAAAAACCTGAAGGTAATATTTTGATTGCGCTTGGTGAGTTTTCTAAATTCGTAATTAAAAGAGAGTTTGCTAAAACTCTCTGCAACTTGAAAATCGGTATTGAATCTCGAGTAATTAATAATTCCTGGGTTAGAATGGGTATACCTCAAGTTAAGAACTCCATAATCTGGTTCATCTACTTCGACTGTTGCATTTTCTCCAATATCTCTATTGATACTCACATATCTCATATTGATACGGTCTATTTTATCAGATCTAAAGTCCTTATCATCTCTAAACGAAAATGTAATGGAAGGTCTAATTCTAGTGACAAAAGCATCCTCTGCAAAAGACTGATAGCCTGCGGAAATACCATAGGTAATGTTAAAAAGATTTTGGTTTTCCAAGTTGTGCGTGTAAAATACAGATGTGCCTCCGGTAAGGGAATTAGACTTAGTCGCATATTGTGGAGAAAACCTATAGTTTAATCGCTTTCTTAAAATCGTCTTGTTATAGACTTTGGTACCTAGTGTTAATCCATCGTATATATTATTAAACTGTATTAATGGCATAAGGAAAACCTGATTGTAATCTGGATCTTCTATATCTTTAAAAACTCTAAACTGTAAAGGTTTGTTATTGAAAAATGAGCCTTTAACCGCCTTGTAATTATCACGTTGATTAAATTCTGGTATCACATTGTTATAATCTAATACAAATTTTTCAGTATCATCTTTTGGGAGTATTACTGTCTTTGTGTCTTTTATATCTTCTACCCAGAGCTGCTCAATAACGGAGTCATTACGTATTTTAAACAGCGAAATAGGCATGTTATTGTTTCTTTTGTTTCGTATCGTAACCTTAATAGAATCTTCGGTTGTTTCGATAGATTTAATTTTAAAATCAATCTTCTTTCTAGTGTTAATGTAATCTGTGAAAAACCAATTGATATCTTTTGAGGTTTTTGAGCTTATAAAAGATTCAAAATCAGAAACACGAACAGACTTTAATTGATAAGTCTTTAAGAATTCGGTAATGTTATCTGATAAGTCGATGTCTTCTGTAAATTCATCTAAATAATTTAAGCCAACACCTGCTTTATATTTTCCAGCAATGTTCGCGTTAAACTTAATTAAAGAGTCTTTTGAAGTTGTTAAAGGCTGATCTCTATTTTTTCTAGCAATTTCCATAGAATACAGGAAATACTGAAAATTAAAATCCAAATCAGCAGCGTGAAAAGCTTTGATACCCCAAATATTTGAAAGATTGCCTAGCAGCTTCACATCAGGATAATTTTCTTCAACATATTTGATGAGGAAATAAATTTGAAGTCCTTCACTTAACCAATGTTCTTTTCTTGGATTAAGCAGTAATATATTATCCATATACTTTTTCAGGGCTGTTTTTAGAAGTTTTAATTCATACTGAAATTGATCTGGGAAAGGACTTAAAAAATCAGGTAATTGATTTAAACCATAAAGGGGGTTTTTGTTATAATCAATATTAGAAACTAGTAATTGCCGGTGTGGATATTTACCCAGATTCTCATTTAGAAATTGCGTTATTTTATCGGTTAAAAGTACTTTGTCAGTGCCTGCTAATCCTTTATCATTAATATTTGATATCAATACGAGATCGTCAGTTTGTATATAGCTATATAGAGGCAATCTGTTAAGTGATAAATAGGTGTCTATGCGGTCTTTCCCGAAGAGAACTGTCGTCTGAGTCCTACTGACAATGTCGGGGTTCATAGCAACAACGTCCAGCTCTGAAGTGGCTCGATAGTTTAGAGGATGCGTTATGCTTATACTAATGTCTGCCTTTGGGACGAATAAATCATTTAAATTTTTATTACTGTAATAGTTCCATTTTCCGTTATACACTGTTGGTGTGATATACCAATATTTGAGCTCAAAATCTTGACTTTTTGTAAAACCATAATCGGTAAAAGTTGCGTCTGGTATAAGGAGTATATAGTTGAGGTCAATGTGGTAGGAATCACCCGGTTGCAAAGGGTTTTTTAAAATAACTTTTATGACATCGGGATGGGCTTTTAAGCCGTTGTATTCAAGTGAATTTTTGGCTTTGTCTTTTATAGACGTGATTATGGTATAGCCGCGTTGTTCATTTTTTGCTAAATGAAATTTGGTACTAAACTCTTCTTCAAAGCGTTTGGCGAGCGGAGTCGATTTAGTAGAGTAACTATTATTCCAATCATTTAAGTAGATTTCAGACAAGGTATCATCAGATTCGTTTTTATACACGATCGTTTGAGCAATAGAAAAGGTTTTAGTTTCTACATCAACCACAGCTTTAATATCAATAACATTTTGTCCAAATATGGGTGAGCAAAAGGCAATTAGATAAAAGATGTAAAAACTAAATAAACTCTTTTTCATAGCATTGAAAGTCTAGAAAATATTTAGAAATTTGGACTTAAACCAGATTCTTTATAAAAGGCGTTGAGCACATCAATGATCTCATCAGATGTGTCTACAAGGTGAATTAAGTCTAAATCTTTTTCGCTTATGTTTCCAGCTTCGAGAAGTGTCGTTTTAACCCATTCCATTAAGCCTCCCCAAAATTCTGTTCCCACTAAAATAATCGGAAAGGTTTCAATTTTGTGCGTTTGTATCAGTGTTATGGCCTCGAAGAGTTCATCAAGTGTCCCAAAACCGCCAGGCATCACAACAAAACCCTGTGAGTATTTTACGAACATTACTTTACGCACAAAGAAGTAATCAAAGTCTAAGCTCTTGTCATTATCTATATAAGGATTATCATGCTGTTCAAAAGGTAAGTCAATATTTAAGCCTACAGAGGTTCCTCCAGCAATATGCGCTCCTTTGTTACCAGCTTCCATAATACCAGGTCCGCCACCCGTGATCACACCATAACCATGGTCTACAATTTTATGAGCGACTTCTTGTGCTAGCTTATAATATTTGTCATCTGGTTTTGTTCTTGCAGATCCAAAAATGGAAACACAAGGCCCAATTTTACTTAGTTTTTCATAACCACTAACAAACTCGCCCATAATCTTAAAGATGGCCCAAGAGTCGTTTGATTTTATTTCGTTCCAGCCTTTATTTTTATTCTCTTTTCTCATATTTTCAGTGTTCAATCTTAGTCTCAGTTTTTAGTCTCAGTATTCGCGAATCATGCTTCACAAGTCACGAATGTAATGTTTTTACAATCACAAGCGCAAGTACTCTATTTTATTGTAGTATTAATTCAATTCCTTTTTCAAAAATTTAGCGGTGTAGCTCTTTTTATCTTTTATAATTTGTTCTGGTGTCCCTTTTGCAACCACTTCTCCGCCACCTTTTCCTCCTTCATAACCAATATCGATAATGTAATCCACGGTTTTAATGACATCTAGATTGTGTTCAATAATCAAAACAGTATTGCCTTTATCAACCAATTTGTTAAGGACTTTCATTAACACGCGGATATCTTCAAAATGTAAGCCTGTTGTGGGTTCATCTAAAATATAGAAGGTATTGCCTGTATCGCGTTTACTTAATTCTGTAGCCAGTTTTATACGCTGAGCTTCACCACCAGAGAGTGTTGTACTTTGTTGCCCAAGTGTTATATAGCCTAATCCAACATCCTCGATGGTTTTTAGTTTACGGTAAATTTTAGGAATATGCTCAAAGAAATTAACGGCGTCTTCGATCGTCATATTCAAGACATCACTAATTGATTTGCCTTTATAACGTATTTCTAAAGTTTCTCTGTTAAAACGTTTGCCTTGGCAGGTTTCACATTCGACATAGACATCAGGTAAGAAATTCATTTCTATAACACGTAAGCCCCCACCTTGACAAGTTTCGCAGCGTCCTCCCTTGACATTAAAACTAAAACGCCCAGGTTTGTAACCACGGATCATGGCTTCTGGGATCTTGGCAAACAAACTTCTGATTTCGTCAAACGTTTTAGTGTAGGTCGCCGGGTTACTTCGTGGTGTTCTTCCAATTGGTGATTGGTTAATATCAATGACTTTATCAATATTATCTAAGCCTTTAATGCTCTTATAAGGCATTGGTTTTTTAACTCCGTTAAAATAATAGGCATTTAGAATAGGGTAGAGGGTTTCGTTAATTAAGGTCGATTTCCCACTTCCTGAAACTCCTGTAACCCCAATCATGGTGCCTAATGGAAAGGAGGCATCAACATTCTTTAAGTTGTTACCGGTACACCCTTTTATTTCCATTTTTTTACCGTTGCCTTTTCGTCGTTTCTTAGGAACTTCTATTTCTTTTTTGCCGTTTAGATAATCCGCTGTTAAGGTATCGTGTAAGAGCAATTCTTGTGGCGTACCTTCACTTATAATTTCGCCACCATGCTTTCCTGCAAAAGGACCAATATCAATGACGTGGTCTGCACGTTCAATCATATCCTTATCATGCTCAACGACAATAACAGAATTACCAACATCTCTAAGAGAGACTAAAGAATTAATCAATTTTTCGTTATCGCGTTGATGGAGACCAATACTCGGTTCATCAAGTATGTATAGCACCCCAACAAGCTGTGAACCGATTTGTGTCGCTAAGCGGATCCGCTGTGCTTCGCCACCCGATAACGACTTAGAGCTTCGGTTTAAGGATAAATAGTTGAGACCCACATCGAGTAAAAACTGGACTCTATTTCTAATTTCCTTTATAATTTCAGCAGATATTTGCTGTTGCTTATAGGTTAAACGCTCGTTTAGGTCCTTTAGCCATTCGCCTAATTCCACTACATCCATCTTTACAAGATCAGCGATGCTTTTACCATCGACTTTAAAAAAGAGGGATTCTTTGCGTAAGCGGGAACCTTCACAAACCGAGCACTCTACTTTATCCATATATTCACGAGCCCAACGCACTAAAGACGTTGAGTTAGAATTATGTTGGTTTTCGATAAAATTAGCAACGCCTTCAAAATCGATTTTGTAATCTCTGGCGACACCTAGTAGTTTGCTTTCAACGGTGAAGCTATCTTTTCCACCGAAAAGAATAACTTGTTTAGCTTCTTCAGGGATCGCCTTCCAAGCATCTCCTAGAGAGAAATCAAAGCGCTGTGCGATGGTTTCAAATTGTTTAAAAATCCAGCTTTTCTTTTGTGGACCATGTGGTGCTAAGGCACCATTTTTTATAGAAAGTGTCTCGTCTGGAACTAATTTCTTAGGATTCACCACATACAATTCTCCAATACCATTGCAATTAGGGCAAGCCCCTTTTGGTGAGTTGAATGAGAAGTTGTTCGGTTCTGGGTTCGGATAAGATAATCCAGATGATGGACACATTAAATTACGACTAAAATAGCGTGGTTCGTTAGTGTCTTGGTCAATAATCATTAACACATCGTCTCCATGATACATCGCGGTGTTAATCGATTCCATTAACCGTTTTTCGTTGTCTTGGGATGCGTCAATCTTTAATCGATCGATGACGATTTCAATATCGTGGGTTTTGTAACGGTCGAGTTTCATACCCTTTTCAAGATCTACAATAGCTCCATCGGCGCGGACTTTAACAAAGCCTTGTTTGGCAATTTGCTCAAACAATTCGCGATAATGCCCTTTACGAGAGCGTACCACAGGCGATAACATATTAATACGTTTGCCTTTATACGATTCTAAGATGAGGTCTTTAATTTGTGCGTCACTATAGCTGACCATTTTTTCTCCGGTCTCATAGCTATAGGCATCCGCGGCTCTGGCGAATAATAAGCGCAAGAAATCATAGATTTCAGTAATCGTTCCAACCGTAGATCGTGGTGACTTACTCGTGGTTTTTTGCTCTATAGCAATAACAGGCGATAGGCCATCGATTTTATCCACATCAGGGCGCTCAAGGCTGCCTAAAAACTGACGTGCATAAGCAGAAAAGGTTTCGATGTAGCGACGTTGTCCTTCAGCATAAATAGTATCAAAAGCTAAGGATGATTTTCCACTACCGGATAGGCCTGTAATCACGACCAGTTTTTCTCTGGGAATGGTCACATCAATGTTTTTTAGGTTGTGTACGCGTGCTCCTTTTACTTCAATGGAATCGTCGAATTGGCTCATATAAGTTTAAAATTCTTCTTTTATTTTAGCAAAGTTGCAAAGATACATTTTTTAGATGTTAAAATATGTGAAGGTTTACTTTGAGTTTTTAATGCTGGAAGCAGTATTCTTTAATTTTTGTTGTGATTAGGAATTGCAAAGTTGTTGTTGTTATAATGGTAGCGATTTGTTTTTAGATCGCACTTCTATGTTTAAAACTGCTTCCTTTTTTGCTGAAACAAGTTCAGTATAGACACAGTGACCCGTTGTTTGTTTTTTTATAAGAAAAATCGTTAGGTTGCAGCTTGTGCTCTGCTCACCATGTCCGAATTTAAATATGTATACGGCACCTAAAGTCATTAAAAAATACTTTATCTTTAAATTTCTGTTTTAAGTTAAAAACCCATAAAATCTATGAAGTTCCTCCCATTTATTTCTTGCCTGTTAGTTGTACTCTTATTTGGTTGCAATGAGGTTAATCCTAAAGGTGAAAAAGAGGTACGTGAGTTTGTGAAAAAGTGGAACGAAATCCATACACCATTGAAGTCCGTTTATCTAGTAAGCGATTATATGGATGTGGTGACTTATTACGGTAAAGAGCGTACCAAAAAACAGGTGCAGCAAGATAAGAATGTGCTATTTGAGCAGTTTCCAGATTATAGACAGCGTATTTTGAATGACGAACTGGTCATCACTAAAGAAGCAGGAAGCTTTTTGGTAACGTTCACCAAGCGCGTTAATTATAATGGTATAGAAGCCGATTACACTTCTTATCTTTCAGTGATGTATAGAAATGGTATTTTCAAAATACTGCGAGAAGGGGTTGCTGAAGGTTCTAAAGATCTTGATGCTCCCATTTTTCCGAATGCTCGCAAAAATAATGCTGCCCTCTCTAATAATAGGAAATTGTATGGCGATTTTAATGGCGATAATCTATCTGACTATGCCTCTGTAATCTCTCCAGAAATCATCTCGACTACAAAAACAAACGTCCAAAGCAGTACGGTGGTACAATGCAAAGGAGACTGCAACAGCGTGATCACTTTTAGTAATGTGGGTTTAGACCCCATAACTATTGAAGGTGCGTATCAATCTCAATTAGATAATCTTAAAGACCTTAATAGCGACGGAGCAGATGAGATTGGGTTTTGGGATATAAAACCCGCCACCAAAAGTCTCTATATTTTTAATGCCACGACTGGGACTTTACTTTGCGAGCCTGTTGTCATTAATACTACTGTTCATAAAAATCTCAGTCTTATTGATGTCTTTAAAAAAACAGGTTCTAATAAAATTACGGTCACACATAGTGCACAAGTTAATGGCAAGTGGCTCTTGAAGAGCGATGTAATTCTCTTGGACTAATCGCTTATCTTAAACCAATGAGATGAAGTTTAACAGTGTAATGGGATGAAATTGTAATCGTTCAGAATTGTAAAACAAATTGTCATACGCTAAAACCTCAAATAATTTTGTGCCATGTAACAGTACAGCAAAGGCGCTATTGAGGTACAGATCGCTTCGTGAGATACTAAAACAACTTCAGTATAAACGAATCCATGTCATCCTTTTTACTGCATTTAATTCTAATTTAAAAGCAAAATCTTAAACGATAACATTACAAGACTCAAAAAAAATATAAAAAAGAACCAGAAGACTCAGTGTCTGCTATTAAAATGAATATCTCAAATGTTTTTGTGTTTAATTTTTATAACTTGCTATCGAATTAAAATATACAATTTATGAAAAAAATTACTTTTGCTATTGCCTTGTTAACTTTTGGCGTACAAGCCCAAACTTTTCCACTTCCGTATTGTGAGATTATAGACGGTGTTATTGTTGAAGAAATCACATCGGTTGATTTTGCAGGAGCCAGTATCTCAAATACAGATGCGGTGAGTGTTTTAATAGATGAAACAGCGACTATTGCAACGGTTACTCAAGACGAAATATATACTATTGAAGTTGCAGGAAATACATACGGCCCATTTGATACTGATATTGTTGCGTTTATAGATTGGAATCAGAACGACGTTTTAGACGATGCTGGTGAAATCTACGAAATAGGAACGCTTTTCAACTCCACAGGTGACGATGGAGTTTCAGTCACTATGGATATTACTATTCCTACAGACGCTGTTTTAGGAACCACGCGAATTAGAATTACAAAAACATATCAAGATCCTGATTCTCTTGCGGAAATAGATCCTTGTGGCATATTGTTTAATCCATTCGGTCAAGGCATTGAATCAGGCTACGGACAAGCCTTAGATTTTACCTTAGAAGTAGAAGCACCTTTAAGTGTTGATCAGTTTGAGGTTAATAGTTTATCTGTATATCCAATGCCGACACAAGAGGTGTTAAACATTAGCTACAAATCTGTCATAAATACCGTAAAGATTTATAATCTTTTAGGGCAAGAAGTGTATGCTAAAAATGCCGCTTCAGCTACGTTACAGTTAGACGTTTCGTCGCTTACTGCTGGTACTTATGTTGTAAAGTTAACTTCTGAAGATGGAGAGCATCCCTTTAAGATTTTAAAGCAATAGATCTAGATTCATAAAGGAATAAGATTAGTATTGAAAGCTGAGCAATGAAATATCATAGCTCAGTTTTTGTTTTGCCCAATGACTAAAAGCGATGATCAAAAAAGCAAAAGAAGAGGGAGCACCTATTTATTATCCATATCTAACGGGTAATAGAAGGTTTTTACTGCAATCAAATGCCCTAAAAACTAATATCTATAGACTTTGAAAAGATAAAACTTTCGTAAAATGGCTAGGATATCAATTCATTCACTACATTTAAAATATAATTTAAAAACAATATCTTAAAAGATAATCTTATGGCAAAATCAAAAGACTCAAAGAAAAACGTAAAAAAAGAAGCGGCATTAACACCTAAAGAAAAGAAAGCTGCAAAACTGGCTAAAAAGGCTACACGTACTTAATAGGCTTTAGCATGTTATAATCCTGTGATCTAAATAGACAAAATATTTAGATTTGTTAAGTTTAGCTTGTCGAAACGAATATTTCTTATTCTTAATTTTATAATTATTTCGACAAGCTCAACATGACTTTTAGTTAGACTACTTTACATTAAAATAATTACCCTGAAAAACAACGATATAATACGTTTAAAATAAATGGATTTAAAATTAGCAGTGCTTATAGACGGTGATAATATACCTTCTGCCTATGTCAAAGAAATGATGGAAGAAATTGCTAAATATGGCAATCCCACCATAAAACGTATTTATGGCGATTGGACCAAACCTCATTTATCGAAATGGAAAAACGTATTGTTAGAAAATGCCGTGACGCCGATACAGCAATATGGGTATACCACCGGTAAAAATGCGACAGATTCCGCTATGATTATTGATGCTATGGATATTTTATATTCAGAGAAAGTAGATGGGTTTTGTTTGGTCTCTAGTGATAGCGATTTTACGCGTTTGGCAACCCGTTTGCGTGAAGCAGGCATGAAAGTCTATGGCATTGGTGAAAAGAAAACACCAAACCCTTTTATTGTGGCTTGTGATAAATTTATTTATATCGAGATTTTAAAACATCAAGCTACAGAAAATGAGTCAGAATCTACAGAAACCACAACGGTGACTAAAAATGACTATGATAACATCACTAAAAAGGAGATTCGGTTTATCGCAGCAACCATAGATGATGTTGCTGATGATGATGGTTGGGCTTTTTTAGGGGATGTTGGTAGCTTACTCCAAAAAAAACAACCTAATTTTGATTCTAGAAATTACGGCTTTCAGAAATTAACTCCTTTAATTAAATCTATTCCTGTTTTTGAAATTGAAAGGCGTGAAGATACAAGAGGTCGTATGAAATTGATTTATGTTAAAATAAAAGAGGAAAAACCCAAAGCTAAAAGAAGATAAGCTATTGCTGCTTAGGGTTTTTAGCCAAGTCACAAAAATCACAAAACTAAAGCTTCAAGAAATTGAGGCTTTTTTTAGTCAATTTAAAGACGTTGTGTTATTCTCAACGTGAATTCTGAGACGTAGTAATATCAAATCTAATTTGATATTACAGTGAAAGGCTTTCCTTTTTTCTTTATCGAAGATAGCGGTGCTTTTTTGTTTTACAACCTTTTTATTCTTAAAAGATATGTCCTATTAGGCCGCCAAATCTACCCAGGTGTATCATTTAAAGACGATTAATAGGTATCGCAGTTTCCATTGGTTTTTGAGTTGATTGGTGCCTAATCTTATTTATTTGAGATTATGTTTTTTTTAGTTCTTTTGTTCTTATATATTACAATTCTAAAAGAAAATAAAGATGAATAGGGTTACTCGGTTTTTAGTGTTTATAGCTATTATTTGTTGTTTCAATATAAGAGCACAAAACCAAATTGGGGAGAATATTACATTTGGGGAAAACAATTGGTCTGATTTCGGGAAATCTGTTTCCTTGTCTTCAGATGGTTCGAGAATGGTTACAGGCCATATACCAGCGAATGGTATTGGCACGCATGAAGTTAGAGTTTTTGAAAATAGTGAAGGCACATGGAATCAATTAGGTCAAACAATTACTGGAGAGGGAAATGGGTTTGGTTCTGCTCTTGCAATATCTAATGACGGCAGTCGTATTGCTGTTTATGCGTATGCAACTGCTGAGACTGCTTCTAACTTTGGACATGTGAGAGTTTATGAGTATAATGGTACGGCATGGAATCAATTAGGTGCTGTTTTAAGTGGAGAAAATAATAGTGATGTATTGGGCTCTTCAATCTCTTTTTCTAGTGATGGTTCAGTTTTAGCTCTGGGAACTCCGGGTAAAAAAGACGCGGATGGCTATAGGGTTGGAGGTGTACGGATATTTAAATTTATGAATAACCAATGGGAACAAATAGGACAGAGTATTATTGGTGGTACGGTTTCTAGTTATGCAGATAAATTGGGTGAGTCTGTTTCTATTTCAAATGATGGTAATAGAGTGGCTGTTGGTGGATCAGAGCACAGTATATATTATCCTGAAATAAATGCGTACAGCCTATATCTTGGAGTTGTTAGAGTTTTTGATTACAATTTAACGACAAACAATTGGGAGCAACTCGGAAATGATTTAATCGGGGAAAGAAGTAGAGATCGTTCTGGGTCTTCAGTTTCTATGTCAAGTGACGGCACAACAGTGGCCATTGGGGCAAGAAGTAATGATGAAAATGGATTTAATCTATCTGGTCAAGTAAGAGTTTATAAATATAGTACGGCGGGCTGGACCCCCGTTGGGCAAGATATAGATGGCGAACGAAGTAACCATTATTTAGGGACTTCAGTGTCTTTATCAGGTGATGGTAAACAGTTGGTTACCGGAACAGCATCAGTAGCACTGACGTCGATTACAATCCCAGCGCTTATTAAAATTTATAAATACTCTGAAGCTGATAATAGTTGGAGTCTTTTTAATGATATAGAAACCAATTGGACTCAAGGAAGTCAATCGTTGTCATTATCTGAAGATGGGAGCACATTGGTATTTAAAAATAGATTTCCTTCAGAGTACGTTGTCCAAGTTTATAACATCGGTTTTAACGAAATATCAGGCAAATTATCAGTTGACTTTGGGAATAATGCTTGTCTTTCAGAATCTATTCCTTTAGAAGGCATAAAGGTTTCTGCGATACAAGGTGATGAAACGATATCCACCTATACTGAAGAAGATGGAAGCTACTCGATTTTTGTAGGTATAGGGGCCTATGATATCACTATGGACCCTGAAAATGAATTTCAATATATAGATTTTTCTGAAACTATCAATTTAAATTTTAATGATTTGTTTAATGTTGAAACTTTAGATATTTGTTTAACCTCTACGATTACAATTGAAAATGAATTAGACGTTGATGCAGTCGGTTTCCCTACGACGAGATCATTATCCTTAAATAAAGATGGTAGTGTTTTGGCTGTTGGGGTTAACAATTTTGAGTCATTTACAGGCCCAGGTTATGTAGAAGTACATGATTATATTGATAATGAATTCATTCAAAAAGGAGACACCTTTATTGGGGATTCTGATAATGGTCAGTTCGGTAATTCTATTTCATTATCAAGTTCGGGAAACAGAATAGCAATTG
>RCND010001113.1_pt1 | contig 15182 bp, 10 predicted proteins | sample 2041351 | NCBI WGS metagenome assembly RCND01 (sample SAMN09708230, study PRJNA481090) | Marine sediment metagenome, whole genome shotgun sequencing project. | biome: marine sediment; feature: ocean; material: sediment; isolation source: Sewage treatment plant 12B marine sediment (STP12B) ...
AACAATTGTATAAAGCACATATGTGCTTTATACCCACTATGTTTTTTACAAATCTAAGGGATTTTTTATCGAATCAAATGTGGTGGTCGCCACATGGGTATAAATTTCTGTTGTTTTTGTAGAAGCATGTCCTAAGAGGACTTGAATTTGCCTTAGGTCGACTCCAGACTCCAAAAGGTGGGTCGCAAAACTATGTCTTAGCATATGGGGGGTAACTCGAATTCTGATATTTGCTTTCGCAGCGGAGTTCGACACGACATTTGCAATACTTTGAGCGGAATATTGACCGCCATACTGCCCTTCAAAAACGTATTTAGTAGGTTTCCATACTAAATAATATTTTCTTAAATCGACTAATATCTGTCTAGAAAGCAATGTGTAGCGGTCTTTATTTCCTTTTCCTGATTCTACACGAATCAACATCCGATTACTATCGATATCGCTGATTTTCAAATTAATAAGTTCATTTCTTCTCAAGCCGGCGGAATATAACAGCCCCACAATACATCTATGTTTTAAATTATTGGTATTATCCATAATCGCAAAAATCTCTTCCTTGGAAATTACCTGTGGTAGTTTAGTTTCTTTTCTAGGCCTGTCAATAGCATAAAACCTATTGGGCATCCCTAGCACCAATTCATAATAAAATTTGATACTGTTTAGCGATTGGTTTATATAAGAGTTGGAGCGCTTATTATGTATCAATTTTCTTAAATACTCTCTAACATCCCTCTCGTCGATATGTATAAGATCCTTGTCTGGATAGAAATTTATAAACGATTCAAAAAGTGAGACATAAGACCTGACGGTACTGTTCGCATATTTCTTTATTTCCAGCTTATCAAGATATTCGTTAGGACAGGGGCGGAATCCTTTTTTTAATTCCCTTTTCCTGAACCATTCGATATTAATCGTTTCGTTCGAATATTTGGTAGGGGCTTTATCGAAAAAATAGTTGCAGTTAACCCATACCACTCCTCTGAAAATCGAAAATATACTATCCAAGTTTGATTTGGTGTTCGGCAGAAAGGCCATGTTATACTTATTGCTCCATTTAATATCGGGTAATTCTTTAAGTAAGGCCTGAATTACTTTATCGGTGTTAAACTGTATACCGATACACTTCTTATCTTTTATCAAAAGGTGCTTTAGTGTTACACTTCTTCCTTTTTCCATGGTTATATTAGGTAATTTAATTGCTATAATTAAATTTTTATAAGTTGTTATATTTGCTTGTGTTTGTTTTACTGACTGGCTAACGTTGGCAAAGGCATATTCTTTTGTAATTTATGGCTTATGTATCGGCTATAGCTAATTGCAAAAAAGTTAATGGTAAACAAACGAGATGACGTGCTCGCTAAGTTTATATCAAATTTCAAAGTTGGCTCAACTCGAGAACTCAAATTCTGAATCCTAGAAAAAATTGCTAACCTTCTTTCAAAGAAACTAATAAGGTTGATATCTAGTTTTCTTGATAAATATTTTCGATTAATCTTATTAACAATTTGATTTTAGAACTATCACTTTGTCTTTTTGCTTTCTCAAAAAGTAAGTTTGGGGTTCTATATAAACTGACTTTTGACTTTCTAATTATCTTAAGAGAATTTTGATTTCCAATTATAGATAGAGCTAAATCTTCTGCAACAATACTTAGATTTTCTTTGTTCAAACAACATTAAATCCTATTTTTTAAAATCCTACATACAGTCCGTTGGATTTTGTAAAAATCGATACTACATTCATGTTTTTAATGTGTTTGAAGTTATTTTTTAAGCTTCCTTCTGTATTCTGCTTTTTCCTCGGCTACTAGTAAAAGTTGTTTTGTGCAATTTGTTTCGTAAATATGTTTTCCAATTTGATCGGTTACATATTCATTCCGTAATTCCGTAAGATCGAGTTTGAAAATATTTGCAAGTTTTGATAAACGTTTTTCATCAAAATCTCGTTTTCCATTCTCGATTTTACTCAAATTCGCAGAGTCCAGATTCAATTTGGCAGCAAGTTGAGTTAAAGTCAATTTGTTTTTGTTTCTTAAAAGTCGGAGGTATTCTCCAAATGTGGTACTCATAAGACTTGTCATTTTTTGACAAATTAAGAATTTTTATTTGAATATTGAGCTCGAGTGTTGAGAAATATTAGCCTTTTTGTATTTATGTTTTGAAATTGAGCGTTGACAAAACCGAAAGAGCTCAAATATGAGGTGGGTCAATATCCCATACAAGAGGTATAAGCGAACATTCGAGCTTTACGGATACTTTGAGATTTTAAGAAATAACTGGTTGTTGATCTTGACCGACATAAGCTAATGTGATTTAGAAAATGGGAACTGATGAATTATTTAGTAGATACATAGGGTGCGCAATTATCTGGTCTTGCATTTGAGCTGGGAGTATCCAATTAATGGACTAAAGGAATTAACAATAAAGCAGTTGACGGGCAATTTATAAGAACCCCCATATGCGGTCAGTTTTCATTCCCAATGCATTGGTAAATAGAAAAATTACAAAACAAAGTTTATCCAAATTGATGTCAGATAACTAACTCGTTTGGGCTGTATTCAGGATTTAGAGATGGGAATCTTGTTAAGTTTGAGATTAATTATGGCTTAGATGTGATAATACCAAGCCCCTACGGAAGTCGTACAAACCTTCCACTACAATCCTCCCCATGCGGACACGCTTCGCCGGTCCGCCCGTTGAGTCTTTCCGTTCCAGTTTTGCTCGACCCCCTCGATGCCGCGCAAAAGCACAAGCAGCGAAAAGGCCGCTTGACCTTTTCTCTCCCTGCCCACAAAAATCTTGGATATTTTCATATTCCTCTCATTTTTTAAACACCATATTAGACCAGATATATATCGTATTTGTACCCATATAATCTAGTATGGTTCTATATGATTTTTGAGTATAAATTACTGATATATAAGTAGTTGTAATTAAGTTTAATCCAATATATTTATCCGTGAAACGGATAGCGAGGTGTATTCTAAGTAACTTAGAATTGTCTACTTCTTGCGAAGTGTTTTGCCCTAAAAAGCAACGAAAATGAAAGAACGGAAAAGAGGGCGAAAACGATTGGGGAATAGGAAGCGATACCATAACGTCATGCTTAGGTTCAATAATATGGAATACGAAAAATTAGGTAAAATCTGCAAATCGTACCATTTGGATATTGCAAAAAGGGGGACAATAAGTCCTCTCTTGAGAAGATTGGTTCTTAATCAAGAAACGGAAGAAAAAGATATGCTTCCCGACACCTCGAACCTTGCCTATCATTTCAACAAGATCGGAAACAATATCAACCAACTGGTCAAACTCGCCCATCATAAAAGTCTAAGAAGTCCGAACAGCGAACTGCAACATGAGATAAGGAAAACGAACGAATTACTAAGCGCTCTTTTGGAAATCATAAACGAAGAATAGGAATGATAGCAAAGCTGATTTATGGAGACACCTGTCAGGGAACGTTAAAGTACGTTCTCGGAAAAGAGGGCATGCGAATACTAGGTTACGGCAACACTTTTTCCCAAAGCTTATCACCAAAGTTTTTTGAAAACCTACTACATTTTCAAGGACAGCGCAACGCCACAAAAAACCGCTATGCGCACATCAGCCTGAACCTTCCCCATGGGGAAAATATTAACGATAAAACCTTCCTTGAAATTTCAACGGAGTACATGGAGAATATGGGTTACGGAGCGCAGCCTTTTATCGTTGTAAGGCACAACGATACGGAGCACGAACACGTCCACATCGTAACGACCAATGTAAAGGATGATGGGCAAGTACTTGGAATGTTCAATAGCCATAGAAGGAGCATGGCGACTCGACAACACCTCGAAAAAAAATACAATCTGACACCTGCACCGACAACAAAACGGAAAGAACGACTCCCGATACACAGATTGCCCGAGCTACAATTTCGTATGGACGCAGATAAAGGGACGAGGTATTATTTACAGGATGTGCTCAACAGTATCAACCAAAAATACAAAGTGCGCGGTTTCGAGGAACTGGCAAGATTGGTCAAGCCTTATCATATCGAAGTAAAGACCACCAAAAACGAATCGGGAAGGACAGGCGTCAAATACGGTCTGAACAACCAAAAAGGATATCGGACAAATTTCATCAATGGATCAGAGGTACATCGTAACCTGAGCGGACCAAAACTACAAAAGGTATTCGATATCCATTCCAAGTCGAAACTGTTGCCGATGCACCGGAAACGTCTCTTGAAACAAATAGAAACTACCTATGACCTTTTTCGAACTATCCGTCCGGAGGAACTTGAAGAAGTCCTAAAGGAATATCAGGATATCGACATCAAGCTGGACAAAAATGAGGAAGTTATAGAGGGATTTACAATCCTTGACAAATCGGGATATGTTTTCATGGCAAGGGAACTGAGCAAAAATATCCGTATGAAAAACCGTACCGATATTTTCGGGAACGGCGACGAACCTACGCAAATCAATACTGAAAGCAAACAGTTTGAATTAGAAATCCAAAAACTGATAAAAGAGGCATTGATTGCATCCTATCTGAAATCCCCGAAACGAGAAGGACTGCTATCGGAACATATCATGAGCAGGAATTTTGGCGATATCGTACCCAGCTTGATGGCCTCAAAAAAACATAATTTATTGGAGCGTTACATTCTAAGAAATCAAAAGATAGAATTCAGTAAAGCATTAGAGAATACCTTTCCAATGGTCAGGGAAAGATTGTATGAACTTGAGACCAAAAAAGAAAAGGAAACCTTAGAAAACAAATTCAAGCTCATCGGTAAGATATTGAAAAAGGATGTTTTCAATGTCGGGACCAAAAAGGGGAGTGTGCGTCTTTTGTTCCAATCATTGGCGGTAAAATATAAAGACGACAAGTTGTCCTTTGCCAAATCGAACAGGCATACTTTTCCTGTAAAATTGGGACATCTACCTTTTCCGAAGGAAATGGGCAACTATGTGTCCTCGGGTTTTGTCCGCCAAAACCATTTGATGTTGGAAATGTTATCGGAACAGTCCTCCGAAAATAGTCCCAAACTGACTGCAGCTGCAATGTTCCTTCCGATGATATTCCCGAAACTATATGAAAAGATGAATCCCATTTACAAAAAGCAATATGAAAGGGTCGCTTTGGGATCATATATTAAGAATGCGGAACGGATGCACGCTCCCTTCGAGAAATCGGCAAAGGACTATATCGCCCTTTTCAATGCCAAGGGGTTCTATTTCCTAAAGGGAGAAAAAGGATTCGAGGTCAAATCGATTTATACCGATAAAGGTACAAGTTGTTCTTTACCAAAACGGACAAGCCAGTATTTAGGATCCATTCCCAATCTGACCACAGCATTAAAGGAACAACAACACATAATCAATGACTTGGTGGAAGGTGGAAAGAACAGGGTTGAAAACCTATGGGCGGGACACCTAATGGAAAAGGGAATGTATGATAAGGTCGCCTTTATGATAACGGCCGAAAAAGCACACCCGAACCTACATCGGGTAATAGTGGAGCATCACATGGACAATGGACTTCGCCAGAGTCTTGTTCAGGTATCTCAAAGGCAATCCAGTATCCAAAACAACCGTTTGCTAAGAAAAGGCGTTTATGCAATTAGTTCCTTATTAGGAAATAGGGGCAAAAAGTCAGAAGAAATGTACAATGGGTTCAAGGATGAGTTTACGGACTTTACCAAATTCAAGAAGAAAGGCATGGGACCATCTTTATAAAACTATAACAGGAGCTTTGATAAGGAATTTTGCGCGCCAAAAGGCGCTCTTTTGTGGTTAGGGAGAGAAGAAAGGTATTGTGTGCTCAGCCATAACTCGGTTGCGCCCTTCGGAGTTTCTTCTTTACGCTTAACTGCCGTAACTCTAAAGAAACTCCGCAGGATTGACGCCCAGACTAGTTATGGTAAGATTTGGGGGTGCATGAAAAAATAGTTACATGATATTTGACAATGTGTTTCGTAGCACATAAATGCTTTTTGTGGCTAAGGAAAGATTCTTCAAAATAATAAGATTTTATGTTTGACTATTTTTTTGAGTTCTTAAAAATTAGAAATTAATCACCTTCTCTAAAGCATCATCGGTCTCTTTATGCATAAAATTAGCTTGATAATTTATAGTAGTAGTAACTGTAGAATGACGATAAAGCTTTTGAAGCATCTGAATTGGAATTTGATCACCTGAGATATTACCAAAACTGTGACGGGCAATATGCATAGTAAGCTTTTTGTTGATTTCTGCTTTTTCTGCAATTTGTACGAGATACTTATTGAGTTTTTTATTGGCGGTTTTTACCTTATTAAAAACATCTTTTGGATTTTTCAGGTCAGCATTTTTCATTTCAGGAAAAACAAAATCCTTACTAGTTTGCTTATACTCTTCATATTGTTTCAAAAGTGATGTAATTTTCTCAGGCAATTTAAAGGATAGTAATTTTTCGTTTTTCCCCATACGATAGTGCAATCGGCCATCATATATATCGCTCCACTTTATCTTAAGAACATCACCAACACGCATTCCTGCCAGGTAAAAACTAAAGAGCCAAACATTCCGAGCATGAGATTGTTGTTCCGATAAGTCCTCCAATGCCTCAATACTTCGAATTTCTTTTTTTGTCAGCCCAATTTTTTCAGTTTCAGGGAATTTGATACGAATTTTATCCGCTCCAAAGGGATATAGTTTTCGGTCAACAATTCCTAACCTTATGGCCTGATTGTAAAGAGTTCTAATTACAATGAAGTTGTTGATGACTGAACGTTGAGATACTTTTCGCGTAGTTTTCAAGTAAAGCGAAAAGCGACGCAGCAGAGTTTCGTCAATTTCTCGAAAACTTAAATCATCATTATCAACAAACCTTACAAAATGACCAACCCTTGCTTTATCGGATGATAACCTTTGTAGTTTATTTGTTTTTTCTAAATTATCTAAATATTTATCTGCAATTTCCTTAAAGCTTGATTTGGAAAGTGGGGCTGCAATTTCTTTTTTTATCTGTTTTGACGAGATATCATTTTTATGGGTCTGTAAATCAATCAAAGTTTGATTCGCTTCGGCTAACTTCTTTATAAGAAGATTGTTTAGGCGTTTGGAATTGGGATGTGATTTCCGGACTTCACGGTTGCTTTCATCCCAATATTTAATAGCAATATAATGCCCCGTATAGAGATAAGTTGTTTTTCTGTCTTTAGTAATACGAACCGACAAGGGGAAAAGACCTTGTTTGTTCGCTTTCTTTCGAAGAGTTACCTTTATACTTGACCCCATATCTGTAATGTTTATACTAAAGATACGAATTCTAGGTACAACATAGGTACAACAAATGGTGGTTTTACATGGTTTTAAATGGTCCTTATTGTTTTTTAGAAATTATTAAATGTCTTATTATGAGATAATTAAGTACAATTGATACCAAAGCACTCTGAATTCAAAATCCAGTTCTTCGGAGTGCGGGTTCGATTCCCGCCTCGAGTACGATTAACAGATTAAATTAAATCAAAACCCGGTAAACTATATGTTTTACAGGGTTTTTTATTTTATTCGATATCATATAGAATCATTTAAAACCATCTGATAGGTGTCTAATTCGGGTGCACTAGAGAGATATCATTTATTGCGTCCGAATTTATTTTAATTATCTTATTTTCAGCAGTTTAAAAGATTGACTTTTATGATTTATTTTCTGTATTTAGGTACTAGAAAAAAGCATCTTGCCAAATACATTAAATCGGGCTATAATTTAGAGGATTACCCATTAAAGCGAATAGATGTTAAGTATATCAATGGATTTATTTATTTTTTAAAAACAGAACAAAATCTCTTATATAATTCAGCTTTAAAGTATGTTGCTTATTTCAAAAAAATTATTAGAGTGACGGTTGCAAATGGAGGAAGGTTGGATAAGGATCCGTTTTATAATTTTAAATTACGTCCAAAGAAGATTGATAAAGAATTTTTAAGCAAAGATGAAATTATTAAACTGATTCAAGCTGATTTCTCTATTCCTAGATTAGCACAGGTCAGGGATGTTTTTATGGGAAGGACTGGCTTCTTAAGAAAAATTTATATCAATTATAATATTGTTAATTCATTTAGAGGCATCGAATGGATTCAAACTATTATTAAGACTCTTGCGTGGCCATTCAGTAACAATGTTGTAGCCTATCCTGGAGCACTTAAAAAAAATCATTTTGTTTTAGAAAGTTATTTTTTTCGATAGTAAAAAATCTACTTCTTAACACTTATCATCACTGCTTCACAGCTTTTTAAATCAGAGTTAAGAATAATATTCTCTGACTTTGTGCCATCTGAAATTTCTACGGAAACAGTATTGGGAGGGGAAGTTCCCAGATTATGTGCGTACAAGAAAAGGTCGTTTGATTTATTTGGATTTAGTTTAATTTTAAATTCTCTTTTGTAATAAGTAAGGTAGTGTTTGGTTACAACAGAGCTGCCGTTTAGGTAAATGGATACAATATCCCCGTCTTGCCGGCCATGATCCCAAATTTTAACGCTGATATCTGTACTGTTGAACACCAAATCCTTTGTGTATGATATTTTTCTACCCTCAAATTCTTCCCGTGTCTGTTCTGGTTGTGGTGTCTCTTGTACCGTTTTGGCGATATCCTTTTTTTCCTTTTTAAATGTAGTGGCCGATGATTTGGTACTCGCTGCTATAGTTGGGCTTATCTGGGTTGTTTTCTTTTCCCGTTTCTTTCGTTTTCTTGGCTTTTTTTCTTTAGTAGGTGTCGATGTTTGTTGTGCTAGTTCCCGTTTTCTTTTTCGCTCATCTGATGCTTTGTTTACAATCGTAAAGAGTGGGCTGATGAATTTAGCAATCTGGAATTTATCTTCTGGGAACAATTCGATACTTACCACCTGGTAACGATTTCCGGAACCAATATTTTTTGCTAGTACTATCCCTTCTGCAATACCAGAATTTTTAAAGGATCCTAATTCCTGTACCACCATTTCGTCTCTAATGAGAAAAAAACGAGTTGACTTTTCGGAATCGATATTTTTTACAGACCATTCCAATTTTACAAGATCAGGTATGGACCATATGGTGCCTTGGGTAGGCTGGTTTATGGTAATTTCTGATTTCCCATCCTGTGAAAAACATAAGGAGATACCAAATAGAAAAAAACAGAAATAGTTTGTTAACGGGGATTTCATAGCTGATCAATAGGAGTAAAGATATTTTTTATCAAAAGTATACAAATTAGTCTATCATTAATTTAGTTAATGTAAAAATGGTTTAGTGGTAATATAACGTCAGTTATGCTTAAATGTTGGATGTCAAGCTTTTTGTCAAAATTGTTAATTACTTTAATTGGAAAAAATCCATAAAAAAGGAAATAATCCATAAATTAGCTATCCCAAATTTCAGGAGAGCAATGAATAAAACCATTTTACATATTGATTTGGACACCTTTTACGTGTCTGTTGAGCGTCTTAATAATCGCTATTTACAAAACAGGCCCTTATTGGTTGGCGGTACGGGAGACCGTGGTGTTGTAGCAGCTTGTAGTTATGAGACTAGGGGTTTTGGTGTTCATTCTGGTATGCCCATGAAAATGGCTAAGGAACTATGCCCCGAAGCTTTTGTAATTCGTGGAAATTCGGGAGAGTATAGCAAGCATTCGGATATGGTTACCGAAATCATAAAGGAGGAGGTGCCGCTTTTTGAGAAATCCAGTATCGATGAGTTTTATGCTGATTTAACAGGAATGGACCGTTTTTTTGGGTCCTATAAGTTTTCGGGCGAATTGCGTAAGCGTATCATAAAGGAAACCGGACTACCTATTTCATTTGGACTATCGGCGAATAAGGTAGTCTCAAAAGTAGCCACTAATGAGGCCAAACCCAATAACCACCTTAAGGTAGACGAGGGTTTTGAGAAGTCTTTTTTAGCGCCTTTATCTATTAAGAAAATACCCATGGTAGGCGATAAAACCTACCAAACACTCCGTAATCTGGGATTACGGCAGGTACGAACGGTACAAGAAATGCCGATACATGTGATGCAGCGGGTGCTGGGTAAAAATGGGAGTATTATATGGAAAAGGTCCAACGGTATAGATAATACACCGGTGATTCCGTTTTGCGAACGAAAATCTATATCTACGGAGCGGACTTTTACCAGGGATACTATTGATGTGGTTAAATTAAGGGGAATCTTGATTGCCATGACCGAGAATTTAGCCTACCAGCTACGTAGGGGTGAAAAGCTAACGGCGTGTATCAACGTTAAGATTCGGTATTCAGATTTTAACACCTATTCCAAACAATTACGTATTCCATATACCAGCGCAGACCATATTTTAATTCCCACAATTCTGGAACTGTTCAAAACGCTATACAATAGGCGTTTATTGGTGCGGCTTATAGGGGTTAGGTTTAGTCATTTGGTATCTGGGAATTATCAGATTAATCTGTTCGAGGATACCGAAGAAACGCTTAACCTTTATAACGCTATGGATGCCATTAGAAAACGATATGGAGACAAGAGTGTGCTAAGGGCAGCCGGTATGGGCGCCAAGACTATAGGTAGAATAAACAATCCGTTTGATGGGAGACCGCCTGTTGTGTTGGCACATCGGAAACAGTGAAAAGTCTCGTAATACTATCTATTTGCACAAAACAGTTTCCCTTGCTCGCTAGGGGTTAGTGGAGGTTTTTAGCAGGCAAAGACTACGTATCCTATAGCATCATCAAATAAAAACAAGTCTAAAATCTCAAGTCTGCTATCTATCTAAATTGTCACACATATTACAGCTTGCGTTATGGGACTTTTTCGGAGGTTGCGCTATTGCAATTGGCACAAGAAAACCACGTAGGTCAATTGGTGCTTACCGATATAAATACCACTTCGGCGGGATTAAATTTTGTGCGAAAGGCGCAGGAACTTCACATAAAACCCATTTTAGGAATCGATTTTAGGAATGGGGTAGAGCCCTGTTTTATTGGTGTAGCAATGAACAATGACGGATACCTAGAGCTCAACGATTATCTTTCCGAGCACTTACACCATAAAAAAAAATTCCCATCAAAAGCCCCTGGGTTTAAAAATGTATATGTTATTTACCCTTTTGAAAAGGTGCTTCAGAATGAAATGACAAATTTTTCCGAACACGAATTTATTGGTGTTTCTATTGCAGATTTAAGACGGTTGCGATTTTCCAGATTAATAGCATTTAAAGAGAAATTGGTAGTACAGCAACCTGTTACCTTTCGTAATAAGCGTGACTTTAACGCACACCGTTTGTTACGAGCGATAGATAATAATACCTTATTGAGTAAGCTTTGTGTTACGGAACAGGCAGATCCTGAAGAGAAAATGTTTCCGCTTCAAAATTTGGTTGAAGCCTTTTCAGAATATAGCTTTATTCTAGAGAATACGGAGCGTTTTATGAATGCCTGTTCCATTCATTTTGATTTTTCCAAAGGACGAAAACCCCAAAATTTAAAAAACTATCTAGGCAGTCAAGAGGAAGATGAGGCCTTTTTGGAAAAGCTTTGCGGAGAAGGACTTCCGTATCGCTACCCCAAGGTAGATGAAGCTATACTTGCTCGTTTAGAAAAGGAATTTACCCTTATTAAACAAATGGGTTTTGTTTCTTATTTTCTAATCAATTGGGATATTGTGAGCTATGCCCGTAGGTGTAATTTTTTTTACGTAGGGCGTGGTAGCGGCGCCAATAGTATTGTCGCATATCTGCTTCGTATTACGGATGTAGATCCTATGGAGCTAGACCTATATTTTGAGCGTTTTATGAATCTGTACCGCGCCAATCCGCCAGATTTTGATATTGATTTTTCCCATCATGATAGACCTATCGTAACTCAATATATTTTTGATCGTTTTAAAAACGTAGCTCTTTTAGGTACGTATGTAACCTTTAAATGGCGTGGTATGGTACGTGAATTGGGAAAGGTTTTTGGTTTGCCTAAAGATGAGATTGATAAACTTTGCGACGGTAATTTTCAAGATTCTAGGCTAGATGGTGTTTCGGTATTAGTAGTCAAATACACAAAACTTTTGGAAGGGATGCCTAATTATTTAAGTATCCATGCTGGTGGTATTTTGATAAGTGATAGGCCATTACATTGGTTTTCCGCTACCCATCTACCACCTAAAGGATACCCGACAACGCATTACGACATGGTGATTGCAGAAGATGTGGGTTTGTATAAGTTCGATATTCTAGGACAACGTGGGCTTTCAAAAATAAAAGAATCCATCACTATTTTGGAGGCTACAAGACCTGATGAATTTGCCCAGTGGGACATTCATGATATCAAACGCTTTAAAAACGACCCAAAGATTAATGACCTGATTAAGACTGCACAATGTATGGGCTGCTTTTATGTAGAGTCTCCTGCTATGCGTATGCTACTTAAAAAATTACAGGTAGATACGTATTTGGGTCTGGTAGCTGCTAGTTCCATTATTCGACCAGGGGTGGCAAAAAGTGGGATGATGCGGGAGTATATTTTACGACATCGTAATCCAGGCAGGGCAGAAGAACTCGCACATCCTGTTATGTTGAGCATTATGCCAGAAACGTATGGCGTCATGGTCTACCAAGAAGATGTTATTAAGGTAGCGCACCATTTTGCTGGCTTAGATTTGGGTGAGGCAGATGTGCTTCGTCGTGGTATGAGCGGTAAATTTCGCTCGCGGGCAGAGTTCCAAAGGGTAGAGGAGAAGTTTATTTTCAACTGTCGAGAAAAAGGCTATAATGATGAGCTTATTTTTGAAATATGGAATCAAGTGGCCAGTTTTGCTGGCTATGCCTTTGCAAAGGGACATTCTGCTTCGTATGCCGTAGAAAGCTATCAAACCTTGTTTTTGCGTGCGTATTTTCCACTAGAGTATATGGTAGCTGTACTCAATAACGGAGGCGGTTTTTATAGCGCAGAATTTTATATTCATGAGGCACGTATGTTGGGTGCTATTATTCATGCGCCCTGTGTTAATTATGGTGTTTCAGGCAATCACATTTACGACAAACAGTTATATCTAGGCTTTATGTATTTAAAGGAATTAGAGGTGCGTGTAATAGACCGTATGTTAAAAGAAAGATCTGTACATGGTAGGTATGTTTCTTTGGAAGATTTTTTGGATCGCGTGCTCATATCCATAGAGCAGGTAAGCATCTTGATCCGTATCGATGCATTCCGGTTTACGAGAGTCAACAAACATGAATTATTATGGAAAGCACATTTGTTTTTGACCAAGAACGTTAAAATAGACCACCCAAAGCTATTTAGACCTGAGCAGCAACATTTTGAAATCCCCAAATTACATACTACGGATTTAGAGATGGCCTTTACGCAATTGGAGTTATTGGGGTTCTGTTTGTGCAGTCCTTATGCGTTATTGGTAACACCTCCAAAGAACACTACAGGAAGCAAGGATTTGGAGCGCTACTTGAATAAACATATAGATATCTACGGTTATATTGTTACCGTAAAGAATACCAAAACACATAAAGGCAAACGCATGTGTTTTGCTACTTTGGTGGATCAGCAAGGCGCTGTTTTTGACACGGTACTTTTCCCCCCGGTTGCTGCGGTATATCCTTTTCAAGGTAGGGGAATCTATCGTTTTTATGGTAAGGTGGTAAGTGAATTTGGTTTTCTAAGTATAGAGGTCATTAAAATGCAAAAACAGGATTATGTGCAAGACCCTCGCTATGCAGATATGAAAACCAGTGCTAAGGTCTTTAGTAAATCAAAGAATCCCTTAGAGAATTAAAAAGTAAAAAATAACTTAAGAGCTAGTAATACTTTTATCAATCTCGTCTTTGTTTTTCGCTTTTGGCACATTTTCTATCCATAGAAAAAATAGTAAGCCTTAGCAGTACACCATTTCGTTTACTGTCTAGACGAGACTGGAACCCGAAACTCCATCAGTTTCAGGTAGGTATATTATTTGGATTAATATATGAATGTTGTTTATGAGCTGTTTTGAAAAATTGACAGGTTTTAAGCCTAACTTTTTCATTTTATTAATATCTTCTCGATACTGAAAAGTTCATTAATACCAGCAATCTTAAATACGCAATGTATGCTGATGTTGAAAAAATTAATTAACTTCAAAAGTAAATATGAAGCTTCACCTGTTAAACCGATCCAGTGTTTTTAACGAGTCTCTTAGGGTTTCACATAATCTATACTCCAATTTTTTAAGGATTTGGCATTATCATCCAGAATTTGAGCTGGCCTTAATCCTTGAAAGTTGTGGAACTCGGTTTATTGGAGATAGTATTCAGAAATTCGAAGAAGGTGAAGTTGTACTTATTGGAAAGGATTTACCGCACATGTGGTTAAATGATGAGGCTTATTTTCAAGAGGATACAAATCTCAAGGCTGAAGCCATATCCATTCATTTTAAAAGAGAATTTTTAGGAACCCATTTTTTTGAACTACCTGAAATGCAGTCCATTTCTAATCTTTTGGATAAGGCCAGACTCGGCATTAGGTTTTACGACCTGCCGACTTATATTTTGGATAAAATAAAAAGTTTAGTAGATACGGGTCCTACTGCGAGGCTATATAGAATTCTTGAAATTTTTGATGGCTTAGCGAAGCATAAACAATATGAGGTTCTATCCAGTAGTAGTTTTGTCCATTCCTTTCATAAAACCGAGAACAGACGTCTGGATAAAATATACCAGTACGTATTCGAAAACTTCAATACCCAGATCAGTTCTAGTGATGTGGCCGAGATTGTAGGAATGAATACATCGGCATTTAGTAGATTCTTTAAAAAAACACATAGAAAGCCGTTTACTACCTACTTGAATGAGATACGCATTGGCTATGCCTGTAGATTGCTATTAGAAAATAAGGAAAGTATTACGTCAATAGCGTTTTTAGCTGGTTTCAATAATATTTCAAATTTCAATCGGCAGTTTCGTAATATCCATAAAAAATCGCCTTCTTCCTACCTGAAATCTCATCGGGATAAGAACTATTAGAAAGGATATAGCAGCAAAAATAGTATCGATACTGGTTCGCAATTAGGTGGTTTCTTAGGTCTAGGACCCTTAAATTTGCTTAAAAACCAGTACGAATGTCAAAACCAATAATCATAACAGAAGTTATAACAAAGGATATTCGGTTTCCTACTAGTAAGTCACTGGATGGCTCAGATGCCATGAATCCGGAC
>RCND010001114.1_pt1 | contig 15176 bp, 7 predicted proteins | sample 2041351 | NCBI WGS metagenome assembly RCND01 (sample SAMN09708230, study PRJNA481090) | Marine sediment metagenome, whole genome shotgun sequencing project. | biome: marine sediment; feature: ocean; material: sediment; isolation source: Sewage treatment plant 12B marine sediment (STP12B) ...
CAGGGACTGGACGTCAAGGCTATCAATGAATACCGTATTATCGGTATATGTAACATCGTATACAATGGATTCATTACCGTCAGGCGGAATCGGAATGGGATCGTCCTTCTGGCAACCGCTAAACAGGAAGAAAACAATAACTGAAAGCAGAAACAACAGATGATGTTTCATGATCAGGGAATGAATTATGAAATTTAAGAAATAAAATGTTTCCTGTCAAACCTTTGCAAATAAATTCTCCAGGTATCAGTTGGCCGGAGGTCAAAATCATGATGGTTTTCTCAAAGATTAGAGAAATACTGGTAGACACCCTCATTATAAAACTCGATATTAAAGAAATCAAGAACCCGAATAGGGTTTAAAATACAAATGGAAAAGCAATGACTATCACCCTTTTGGATTCAAATATTCAACAATTTCAGCAATATCTTTCACCAAGTTGAGGTTAGATATTTCAAATCTCTTGTCTACCACGTGAATCGGCAAACCCTTGTAATCTTATGGACTACAAGGGTTTCGTTTTTAGAGGTGCGGATTAATTCGGGAATACTTCTATTTCTACCTGCCAATAATAGTACCACTGTGTCCCTATTCTACTAGAATCCTAGGCCTCAATTTCCTTCTGGGCATAATTTGCCACTGTCTAATATGTAAGATATACTTACTAGTGTTACTGGAAAAACCAGTGTCGTTGGTTTTTCCACTTTATGCAAAGGAAAAGTACAAGGGCTTCACACAGAAAGTCTTTTCTGCACTTGTTCAATGACGATATTTTGTTTAATATACAGATAATTAGCGTATTATAGTTTTTGAACCCCGTGATAGTCATTCTTGAAACAGATTGTTCAGGCGTTTATTTTATTAAATATCAGATAGTTATCGGTATTTTTAACGGACTATTGTAAACAAGACAAATTTCATTTAATGTACGGCGAGTTTCAATGCTATTATTTTTTAAATTTACTCCTAATGACTGGTCGATTATAAAATCCGGAGCAATTGCAAAGCTCCTGAATATGAGAAGAACCTCAATAATGTACAAATAATAATCCCAAGCCCATGAGACCAAGCGTATGTTTTCAGAAGGTAATACTCCTAATCCTGATAGTTTCTTGTCAAAACCTATCCAACGCACAGGAATCGAGCAATGATAAACTACTTAAAAGCTTCTACCTAAACGGAAGCAAATCTTCAACTACCCAAGACAATAATTCAGATAAGCAGAATATAGAGGGTACACCTAAAGTTATTTTTGAGGGTCATGGAGAAATAAATAGCAACAATAAGTCTGCTTCTAAAAATGTAAGCGTGAGTTCAGTTTTAGAAAATCAGGAAGCAATTTATTTACCCACGGCAATAAGTGAAGGAATCGGTAATTTGGAGTATGGCAAGAGTAACAATAAACCTGTCAATAATTTGATAAGCTCAAAAAGCGCCAATGCGATAACTGCTGCTATTTATGATGCCTGGTGGACCGATGAATATGAAGAGGATGGTGATGGCTACTTTCGAAGTGCAACCCTAATCTGGGATGCAGATGTGGTTGGAAGTACAGGATCGTTAAGTGTTTACGTAAAACTCTATTATAAGCTCTCGAATGCAAGCACCTTTACCCCGGTAACAACTACAGCAGCGTATACCATTACAAGTAATTCTTCTGCAGACTCTTATCATTTAAATCTGCACAATGTAAGTCATGGGCTCCACGATTGGAGAATCGATATTTACAGAGCAGGAGAAGTTTCAAAAGATGAGTCATATGGCCCCACAGAAGATAGTGACCTCGATGGCTACCCCATGGAAAATGATATTCAGGATGTTCTCCCAGAGGCAAGTATAAGTGATGCCTGGTGGACCGATCACGAAATTATCGATGAAGATGGCGACGGCTATGCCCAAAAGGGACGGTTGTATTGGAATCCGGATGTGACAGATCAGCATTCCTCGCTGGAAGTTTATGAAAAGATCTATTGGAAACTGGCAAGCAGTGATGTATGGAATGAGTTATATAGTATCCAAGCACATACTATTTACGGTTTTGCAACAACTGATATTCGTGCAATAGAAATAGGCAATACATCATTCGATCACAATAAGTACGATTGGCGAATTGATATCTTCAGAGTGGGAGAGGTTTCCCCCGATGACAGCCGTGGGCCTTCAATTGATACGGATTTAAACGATTTCTACATGGAAACTGCCGGGCAAGATGTTGAACCAAATGCAATGATTTATAATGCCTGGTGGGTAAATGTTACAGATGAAGATGGTGATGGTTATGCTCAAAGTGCACGTCTTAACTATGAACCCGATATTGCAGATGGATATTCAACGCAATCGGTATATGAAAAAATTTATTGGAAACCTTCAGTAAACATATCATGGAATCTTTTGACAACCACCTTAGAACATACTATTACCGGCACTGAAAACGATATACTTTATGTTGATTTGAATGCTGTATTTGATCATAGTCTCTACGATTTTCGGATAGATATCTTTCGATCAGGTCAAGCATCACCGGATGATTCCTATGATCCTTCCATTGATGCGGATTTAGATGATTTTGCCTTGGAAGCTGAATGGCAGGATGTGGAACCTGTACCATTCCTTTTTAATGGTTATTGGATAAATGAGGTAGATATGGACGGTGATGGATATGTTCGAAGTTCGGAACTGATTTGGTATGCTATGGTATCGGATGGCTATTCAACTCTCGATGTGTTAATGAAAGTCTCCGTTAAAAATTCTAATGACACCCAATGGCTTACTTTAGAAACCACAAACTTTCAATTATCAAGTGCTGGGCGCATGTTGGAAATCCATGACTTGGCTCATGGTCATTGGGATTTTAAAATTGAAATTGGCAGAGTAGGACAAGGTTTTTATGATGACACTTTTGATTCTTCCGATAACTCCGACTTCGATGAGTATGCAATGGAGACACCCGCTGAGGATGTTGTAGGAGATGCCACAATTACAGGGCCAGGTTCGATGTGCCCCGGAGCATCAGCTACATTTACTGCTTCGGCAAATCTGGCAACCGCCTATTTTTGGGAGGTGCCTACAGGTTGGGTGATCAACAGAGGACATGGAAGTGCCGCGGTTAACATCACCTCAGGCAGTAATTCAGGGAATATTTGTGTGACCCCATCCAATGAAAATGGTTCAGGTTCGCTGACTTGCGAGCCTGTAATTTTAGATAAGCTACCCGAAGCAACTGGCATGAGCGGAAATGCATTTGTATGTTCCGGCACTTCAGAAAGCTATACCGCCTCCGCAACGGATGCGGACTCCTATACTTGGACTGCACCTGCAGATTGGATTATTAATTCCGGTCAGGGAAGCGCTACGATAACAGTAACTACAGGCGATCTTTCTGGAAGTCTATGTGCTACCCCATCTAATAGCTGTGGCGATGGATTAGCTACTTGTCAACTGGTTACTGTAAATTCTTTGCCGGGAACTGCAAGTATAGGTGGTACTGTTTCAGCTTGTGCCGGATCCACAGCAAACTATACCGCTTCCGCCTCCGATGCCGATTCCTTTAACTGGACTATTCCAGCAGATTGGTCTATCATTTCAGGTCAGGGAAGTGCTTCGCTTTCAGTAACTGTTGGTTCTACCTCAGGCGATATCTGCGCAACACCTTCGAATAGCTGTGGTGAGGGATCAGCAGCTTGTGTTACTTCCACAACTTTTGGAATTCCAGGTGAAGCTACAATAGCAGGTGAGGAGATAGCATTACCAGGATCAACACAATTTTTTGCTGCCAGCTCAGAACAGGCAAATTATTATACATGGACTGTACCTGCAGGATGGCATATTGTTTCCGGACAGGGAACAGCTACACTAGGCGTGTCGATAGGAGTCAGCTCGGGCGATATTTGTGTTACACCCTTGAATGATTGCTTCACCGGACTGGAGGCATGCAAGTTTATTACAACAAGTGACCTGCCAGGAAATACAAGCATTACCGGTGATAGTTCACTCTGTAAGGATGCTTCAGGAATCTATATAGCCAATGCCTCTAATTCCGATGCTTATACCTGGACTATACCCGTAAACTGGGCCATAATTTCAGGTCAAGGGACCGCTATGGTAGAAATCCAGGCTGGAGATGAAGACGGAGCTATATGCGTAACTCCATCAAATTCCATAGGTGAGGGAACAGAGAAATGCATGGAAGTTTCTCTCAGGTCGGTTCCCGAAAAACCGCTAGGAATTGAAGGGGAAACAAATCCGAAGGTGAACGAGAGCTATACCTATTCAATCGATCTTATACCCAATGCCACAAGCTACCTGTGGACAACAACAGATGGGAATCCGGAAGGGTTCACCAATCAAATATCGTTTGTTTGGAGCACAATTGGTAATCAGCAGATAACGGTTATACCAGAAAATGAATGTGGGGAGAGTGGAATTACTGTACTTGATATATTGGTTGAAGAATCGATAAACGGGGTAAATGAGTTATCTTCAGGCGATCTGCTGCTTTATCCAAATCCTGGCTCCCGAATTATTACCATTGAGCTGAAAACGATCCCTTTAAATGATTTCACCTGCTCACTTACCGATATTACGGGGAAGCTGGTGTACCTGAATACCTTTGAATTAGAGAATCCCACAGCGGTATTTCAATTGGATATCTCACACTTGAGAAATGGGGTGTATACCCTAAGTTTAAAGAACCCCGATTGGATACTTACAAAAAAACTCATCAAGGAATGATGGCCGGAGAATGTTTTAAATTGAGCTGATGATCAATCGAACGATTCAACTAACGGGCATCCTGGTATTCCTCTTAACTTCCTGTGGCGATGACGAATCAACCGATACCATCTACAAACAACAAATGCGAAACTTTGTGGAAAATATCAGTCAGTACGCAAAGGCGACCAATGGGGAATTTATTGTTATTCCGCAAAATGGTTTGGAGCTTGTGACTACCGATGGTAATGAGGACGGAGAACCCGTTTACGAGTATCTTTCAGCTATCGACGGCATAGGGAGGGAGGACTTGTTTTATGGTTTCGACGATGATAATGAGGCCACACCGGGTGATGAAAGGGAATATATGTTGGCTTACCTGGAAATATGCGAGCAAAACGGAGTGGAGGTATTGACAACCGATTATTGCTGGGAACACTCAAAAATGGATAATTCGCACCTTCAGAATAATCAGCGGGAATTCATCTCATTTGCAGCACCAGAACGGGAACTAAATACGATCCCTGATTATCCTTTGCAACCCTATGAAGTAAACGAAAACGATATTTCTGAGCTGTCCGGTACCAATAATTTTTTGTACCTGCTTAATCCGGAAAAATATGACTCGAAGACCAGCTATCTGGATGCATTAAATCAAACTAATTATGATGCACTAATTATCGATCTCTTTTTTAATGATAATGAACTCAGCGGGTCAGATATAAGCGCATTGAAAACAAAACAAAATGGGAAAGAGCGTTTAGTGATTGCTTACATGAGCATAGGTGAGGCAGAAGATTATCGATACTACTGGCAAAATTCGTGGAAAGTAGGAAATCCTGACTTCATTGATAAAGAAAACCGCCAATGGAAAGGCAACTATAAAGTGAAATATTGGCAAGCCGAATGGCAAGCCATTATCTATGGTAGCTCCAATTCTTATTTGGATAAAATCCTGGCAGCTGGATTTAACGGGGTATACCTTGATATTATTGATGCTTTCGAATATTATGAGTAATAAACATAATTCAAATGAAAATTGTACGAGTTTTTTCGAGCGGGAAATTTTCCTCCCATGCATTAAATAAGCTACCTGAAGCTAGGTATACTCATCAAAATGAATGCATTTGGTTCAGAAAAAGTATCCAAACCAGAGCTCTGGTCATTTGGATGTGTTTTCTGCTGTGTGGTCTCGGCGAATTAAATGCACAGCAAACGCTGAGTATACAGAAGAACGATGGCAGTAAAGTAGATTTCAGTATTAATTCGGTCGATAAACTTATTTTTCAGTCAGCCCAAATGGAGCTCTACCGTGCCGGAGGAAGTAGGTTTGTTTTTCCTCTAAGTTCAGTTCAGAGACTAAGTTTTGAAAAAACTGAAACGAGTATCAATCACGAAATTTCAGGAGTAGAAAATAAATATAAAGTATTTCCAAATCCGATCAGTGATGAGTTAATCTTACACGGCTATATTACCAAGAGTCTGACTTTACAGATCGGCATTTTTAATTTTAATGGACAAGAGCTAGTACAGAAAACAGCTAGTGTGAACCCCGGAAAAAATCAGGTAAATATTAATCTGCCAAATCTACCTGCCGGAATTTATTTGTGCCGTGTAGTTTATGGCTCATCCATTGAAATCCATAAATTTATAAAACAATAACATGAAAAATTTATTTTGCATACTTTTCATCAGCCTCTGTGCTAGTGGCATATCGACAAAAGCACAGGATACTATTTATGTCCATCAGAAAAATGGCCTTATTATGAAGATAGCTCTAGACCTTATTGATAGCATAGTTTTTTACAATTCGCCATCTGCTGAACCTAGCTTAATCGATGGGGATGGGAATCAGTATACTTCGGTAATAATCGGAACGCAAACCTGGATGGTAGAAAATCTGAAAACTACAAAATACAATAATGGACTTGAAATACCCTTAGTTACCGATAATGAGGAATGGAGAAATCTAACATCTGGTGCTTATTGCTGGCACGATAATGATTCCCTGACTTATAAAGAGCCGTATGGGGCATTCTATAACTGGTACGCCGTAGAAACCGGTAATCTGTGTCCAACAGGTTGGCGTGTTCCAAGCGATACAGACTGGACGATATTAATTGATTATCTGGGAGGCGAGACTGTTGCTGGCGGTAAAATGAAGGAGATTGGAACCATACACTGGACAAATCCAAATGAGGGTGCAACAAACGAATCGGGGTTTACTGCTCTTCCGGGATCAACACGTTGGTACGATGGTCAGTTTCCAAGTATTGGGACAAGAGGCAGCTGGTGGGGTTCTGTTGAGGTTGGAGCATGTTGCGGTTTCAATGTTTATATTTTACATGACTCAAGTAGTGCGGTAAAATATGATGCAGATAAGGAAGCTGGTTCTTCTGTACGCTGCGTTAAAAATTAATCTTTTTGCGGACGAGCTGGAACTTGATATCCTGGATTAACCTCTTTAAAAAGGAAAACCGTCAGTGGAAGAGAAATTATAAAGTGAAGTACTGGGATCCCGCATGGCAGGCTATAAAATCCAAGGTTAAAGAAGTTTTTTTTAAGGATGGGAAACAGCCTCGGAAGCATCTTTGACCTTTTGAGTTCACAGGCAGAGGAGATCATGAGGATAATTTCACCGTCCCTTGAGAAAAAATGAGCTGCATGACATACAATGTGGCTGTAATGCGCTGTATAATTGATGTATAACATTCTTTTTGAGACAGAAATCAAAAGCATATCAAGTTGAAAAACAAGAGAATCCTCCCCCAAGAAACCGAATCGGGTTTAAAATACAAACGGAAAAGCAATGACTATCAACCTTTAGGATTCAAATATTCTACAACTTTTGCCAAATCATATACCAGATCGGGGTTAGATATTTCAAACCTATAGTCTACTAGAGAAAGCCTGGATCGAAGATCCGGGCTTTTTTATTGGTGCACGTTGAAAGCATGCTTTCATAAGGGCGGCGATAAAAAAGAACGTTGTGAGCAAAGCGAACAAAGAGTGTGCGATGGTGCTTTCAGGATATAATTTCAAAGATTGTACCCAAATTCAAGCCTACCATACCCGATGTCATTAACAATATATCCACCACACCGAAAGGTTCCAATTATTTATCGATCGGTTTTTAGAAATTTCAAACTTGACTGTTCCCTGTCTTTCCTGATGACAACCTGATAGATTCCCTGCTCTAATTGTGATATGGGTATTGACATGATAATTGAATAACCTTCTCCTGTTGTATTGATGACCTGTCTGCCAATCATGTCAAATACTAGTACCTGGACGTCCTGGCTTATACCTGATTTACAATATACATTTAAAATATCTGAAGTTGGATTTGGATAGATGATATATTGATCGGATTGAGAGATGATATAATCATTATCTATTCCGCCCGTGCTTCCATCAACCTGGATGGTTTTTGTAAGATGGTGACTTGTCCCGCATTCATTAAATGAGGTAACTCCGATTTTACCACTTTTTGTACCAATGATAATATCTATCGAATTACTGTCACTCACACCAATCCAGCCTTCAGGTAAGATCCAAAGGTAGTTTGCTGACGTAACAGGATAAACAGAATAGGTTTGCAAAGATCCCGATTTGGGCTCATCTAAGCCTTGAATTATTGTTCCAATATCAGGAACCATTGCGCAAGGATCACAGGCATCTCCTAAACCATCATAATCATTGTCGGATTGATCGTTGGGGATCAGCATGCAATTATCCTTGTAATCAGCAAATCCATCGTTATCCGTATCATCCAGTTCACACAGATCCCCGATGCCATCCCCGTCATAATCTGCCTGGTCTGGATTGTATACATAAACACAATTATCCACATCATCAGCAATACCATCATTATCACTGTCATTGAGAGTCGAAACAATAATGTTCACTTCCTTCTTTCCCCGGTTGAGATCAGAATCCATTACCTGAAGTGATATCAAATGCGTCCCGGGAGTTAGACTGTCGACCAGGACATTATATCCCATTCCGATCAGGCCATCAAGGTCTGACAGCCATTGTATCGAATCAAGTTCGGAACCATCCTCCAAATCATAGGCGTAGCCTTCTAATGGGATCATTTGATTAGCATAATATTGTCCATTGTTTTCGGGAGTAAGAATCTCTACTTCAGGTATTTTTTCAGCAATCTCAAAAGTCCCGTCTGAGTCATCGTAGGAGGAAAGTACCCCATCGGAAGCAAAGATCCTTATTTTGGCCTCATCACTGCCAGGATAATCATCTGTATCCCATAAATAGCTCGTTCCAGTCTCATCAAGCGCAACAGCTGTCCAGTTCAAGCCATTATCCATGCTGTAGAGGATGGTGAATTCAACAGTATCATGGTCGGAATCGTTGTATTGCCAGTGTATGCGGCATGTATCTGTGAGCATATCCCCCCCGTTGGGGTAAAGGACACTGATCTGGGGTTCGTTTGCGCTTATGTCACTGGAGAGTAAGATCTGGTCCTCATATTTTATAACTATTTTGCTAGCACCGGTCATAAAAGGAACCTTGACCACAAAGTTACTTCCTCCTCCATCAACTCTATTTAATGGGCAAAACTTTTGCTCTAATAGGATGGCGGAGTTTATATCCATCAGGAGGGTTGTGTAGTCACAATTCGATTCATTTCCCTCATTAGTGTTTATATCGTAATCAATAATCTCAAAATTATCAATGGTTCCATTCTCGGAGATCATACCTAAAATAGTGATGTAGTCCTGAGTTTCATAATTGAATTTTAATTCCTTCTCCGGGATTTCAGCGCTTTTCTTATCGAGGGAAAAGTGTTCATCGTATAATCCCATATATGTATATAATGATACCCACTCAGGGTGATCGTAAGACATAAAATCGTAGTATGAATCAGGTGCATAAGCATTGATTCCATCAAATCCATATTTCTGGATACTGGATGGGATGACCCTGTCTCTACAATATCTGCCGTCAGCATGACAATCCTGTACGGTTGTTGAAGGGAAGTTTTCATCAACATTCTCAGGGTCAGCCTGGTAGGATGGAGTATGATCACGTCCAAAATTATGTCCCAGTTCATGGGCAATGTTAATACCACTTCTTGGTGGACTTTGATAGTAGGACCAGGACTCATCATCATTGAAGAAGGCAGTTCCTCCCCGTCCCCCAACATCACATTCCTGTGGAATTGTACCCGATTCACACACCAGACCATGATATTTCAGATCATCCACGGGATCATCAGTCTTTACATTCAAGCGCCATATGTTGAACATCATCTCATTCTCGTTGCATGATGGATCTTTGTCAAAGTCCCGTACCGCTGATTTCCAGACATTTATCTCACTTAAAGGGAAAACATTCCGGACATAATTGAGGCCTTCGACGAATTGTTCAACCGTTGGGGTGCATGAAGAATTTCCGTCGATAACCTTTACAGGGACGAATACTATATTTAGTTCCTTGGCCGGGACTAATCGAAGGGGAAAATCCTCCGGAGCATCATTAAATGGATTTAGATCAGCCAGCTTGCTATTATTAAAGATATACATCCTGATATAGGGTGTGTCATCCCATTGCCAATTGCGTGGAATGGTAAAATTCAATGTGTGATCGGGATTGCCAGGATCCAAATCAACTGTTGGAGGAGCATTCATGCTGTTGGTTGAGAATAAGGTTTTATCCATTGCAATTCCGTTGACATAAGTGCTCATTGGCAGGCCATTCTGGTAATAAAATTTAATCATTCCACTAATCGGACCAATTGCTGTCTGTGCAGCCCCGACATCAAAATAGACCCTGATATGGGTGTTCTTGCCAGCGATTAATGGGACACTTTGGTTTTCATTCTGTATAGCCTGGGTCATTTCTACGCTGACAGTTTTCAAATCAAGCTCACAGGCATCACCAATATTATTTTGGTTTGCATCCGCCTGATCCGGGTTAGGTGTATCGGGACAATTATCCAGGCGGTTAGCCCAATTATCATCGTCACTATCTATACTGGAATTGCATGCATCACCTATCCTGTCACCGTCCAGGTCAGCCTGGTCTGGATTCACTACCGTTCGGCAGTTGTCCTGGGTATCAGGGATCCCGTCATCATCGTCGTCAGTATCACATGCATCCCCCATTCCATCTCCATCAACATCTTCCTGTTCTCTGTTGATTGTTTCAGGACAGTTATCACAGAGGTCACCATGTCCGTCACTGTCGCTATCTTCCTGTCCGGCATTGCTTATCCAGGGACAATTATCAACCGCATCCATAATTCCATCACCGTCCATGTCATCACATGCATTTCCAATATCATTTGAATCATAATTTGCCTGGGAAGGATTGTGAACCAGGGGGCAATTATCCACTGAGTCAGCTATTTCATCACCATCATCATCAGTATCACAGAGGTTCCCTATACCATCACCATCCGTATCCAACTGGTCGGGATTGTATTCATCGGGACAGTTATCCTCGTCCCCGAGCTTTGGTGACAAATAACCTTCACCTTCACAATAACCGTCATTATCACTATCATTTTCAGGATCACGTGGACATTCATCACATTCATCTCCCTCCCCGTCATCATCGCTGTCATCCTGGCTGTTGTTTCTGACAGAAATGCAATTATCGCAAGCATCACCGTGATCGTCATCGTCTTGGTTCTCCTGGCCTGGATTGGATATGTTTGGACAATTATCGCTGTCATCGGGTACTCCGTCTTCATCACCATCAGGTGGAGCCAGTCCGGAGTAATACGGTGTTACCAGTCCGGTTTCTACCACATTCTGTGCACTTGTCTGTGGATCAAAACAATAACCGGAAGCCCTGGGATCTCCCACGGCCAGGTCACTGTAGTTATCCCCGTTGATGTCTCCAGATGCTATAGAGTATCCGAAACTTCCCGAGATAAAATTACCATCCATGCTAAAATCGGCATCCGCAAGGACAGGATCCTCTCCAAACCCGGTCAAATCACCTCCGGAACCGGCTCCTCCAAACCAGATATATACTTTTCCCCAGAAGCCCTGATGAGTCTGATCTGAGGGGGTAGGGTTGAAAAGGGGATCCCCTATGAATATATCTGTTGTTCCGTCACCATTAATATCTCCCGCAGAACCACAGGCCTTGCCGAAACTATACGATGATCCTGCATCCAGTCCGACAATGGTCCAATCTGCATTCTCAGCATCCACAGATTTCAGGGCGATCATACCGTAAGCGCCAGCCGAGATATTTCTCCAATCGCTCTCCGTTCCAATCTGAACCGGTCTGTAAACTCCAGTTGAACTCCAGAACCATTTTGTACCAACGGATTTTAGTGCAATTGTATGTCCCCATCCGCATGCTATTTCAATCCAATCATCATCGCTGCCTATTCTAACAGGTGTCCATCGCTCGGTTGTACTGCCATCCCCAAGCTGACCCGTATTATTCGCCCCCCATCCCCAGACAGTACCATCGGTCTTCAGGGCGATGGTAAAGTATCTCCCTACAGCTACATCCGCCCAGTCTTTGTCTGATCCTAACCTAGTTGGACTAAGGAGGTTGCTGGTTGTTCCATCACCCAGTTGTCCGTGGTTATTTAATCCCCAAAGCCATAAGGTTCCATCCGACTTGATGGCTGCACTATGGTATTGCTGTGTTACGGCTACTTCCCAATCATTATCTGTCCCAACCCTTGTCGGAACTAAGCTTGCCATGGTATTCCCCGTACCTAATTGGCCATCATTATTGCCACCCCATGCCCAGAGTGACCCGTTGGATTTTATGGCAAGGTTATGGAACCAGCCTGCAGTGACATTTATCCAGTCATAATCTGACCCGATGCGCTGAGGGCTTGGTGTGCTGACAAGCGTATTATCACCCAGCATTCCTTCTCTGTTTCCACCCCAGGTCCAAAGAGAGCCATCTGTTTTCAGCGCTATGGAGTGTTCCATGCCGGCCTCTGTATAATACCAATCATTATCGGATCCGATTCTAACAGGGGATTCCTTTGATTCAGTTGTCCCATCTCCAAGTTTACCGTATTCATTTCCTCCCCAGCCCCACAAAGACCTGTCTGCCCTGATTGCCAGGATATGTTCTTCACCAATCTCGGTCTGGAGCCAATTAACATAAGAAGTAACCTGTAAGAAAGCATCATTAATAATGTTTCTTGTAAACCATAAGGATTGTTTTTCTGGTCCAAGGGATATGATTACCTCCTGAGGATCAAGTGTGCTATTGTCCAATTTGTAAATAGCATCATCAAATCCATCTGAATTAATATCCCCGAGGCTACCCTCAACCCTTTTAAAGATATTTTTATGAATGACCCTGGGTCCCCTCTCGGGAATACCCATTCCAGTTGAGAATCCATAGACTACAAAAGTTTTATTTTCAGTAGGCATTTCTGCCAGAACATCATTGATTCCATCTCCATCATAATCCCCCGCACTGGTCACATTTGTTACGGTATTGTTCTCACTGATATCGATAATGTGATAAGAATCACCAAATCCATTTTTGTCCGGGCTCCCATAATAAAACACTACATCTCCATAATCCCCGAGGATTAAATCATAATATCCATCACTGTTAATATCCTCCACTGCAATATTACCTCTGGCATTTTGTATTTCTGACCCCAGCAATAAATCACCTGCCGCCAATCCATAATAAACAGATATTTTATCGGCACCATTGGAATGGACGACTATATCATCATAGCCATCATTGTTTATATCACCGATTCCGACCATATTCCCAAATCGGGCACCAGTGGCTATATCACACCATTCACTATGATCAGAAAAGGTTAGTTGATTGACCAGGGCCTGGCCATTAATTTTCTGTGCCAATAATATTGGCAGAATCAGAAGTGCTAATTTTAGGCAAGGAATAAGTCTTGTTCTGCTTCCAAGGGAAGAAGGATAATCTGGCTGGATTGCATCTGCATAAATCATGAAAACAAGGTTTTGGCTTGGGGAAATTGATCATGATATAATGAAACATGAATAAGAACAATAAAAAATGAAAATCTACTATAGAGGGTACAGGACAAATCTCCTCTACCAAATATATTTAATAAAATGCTGAGTTACAAACTTTTTGCTAAATTTTGCAGCCGCTTGATGCAAATTGAGGAAACAACGAACATGATGACCACCTCGGGCCAATTCTGGTTGATCATCTATATTTCTTGGGACTCTGAAGTTTACCAAAATTATTTCATTTCGGCGAAGGATGGTCAGTATGTCCGGTTTTCCCAGGTATATGATTAGTAAGGACTATAAGGTCACAATGCACTTTATAAAAACTCTCCTTGAATTATTGAAAAGATGTCATATGGATATTGATTATAAGATGCTTTTACCAATAGAGATCGCTTATTCAATAAAATATAATAGGAAGAGAAGAATGATTAGGTCATTAATTGAAACAACAGGCAGCTCACTGATAACTATTCTTTTATGTGTTTTGATTTTGCCTTTTACAGAATATATTACCAGAAGTATATTCTACATTCTGTTCCTGATAATCATTGCTCTTTCGATCGGAATTTATACCCAATTCGTTTTCTTGGAGGAGGATTCTCTTCCATCATTTTGGCACCAAGGGATTCTCTCCAATTGTGTAGTAATTTTTTCAGCTCATTTGCCTTATCAGGCTCCGTCGCCATCAAGTCGTTTTGTTCTCCAATATCATATTTCAGATTAAACAGTTGCATCTTTCTGGTATCAAAGTACTCCAATAATTTATAATCGCCAGAGCGTATTGCACCGCCAGCACTTTGCATACCGTGATTGCTGTAATGCGGGAAGTGCCAGAAAATGGCTTCTCTATTCAGTTCCTTTTCCCCCTTCACAAGAGGGGCTATACTCAAACCGTCACTTTCAATGCTTTTGGAATTTATACCGACCATTTAGTCATGAGACAAAAATTCAGAACCAACCATCTTTACTCAAAAAAGTTATCTAGCACTTAGGATTAAATGGCTGTTTCTGATACATCTCAATTATATCATTCTTGTTACCAAGGAGTTGTATTGATAAAATCAAAGATATCTACCACATCCTTCACCAAATCGAGGTTAGATATTTCAATATCTATAGTCTACTAGAGAAAGCCTGGATCGAAGATCCGGGCTTTTTTATTGGTGCACGTTGAAAGCTTGCTTTCATTAGTAAAGCCCCGCCAAAATGGCACTCGCCCGGCGGTAACCCGGGCAATACTACCCCGACTGAAACATTTGATTTCAGGGATTTTTCAATTTGTGTTGACAAAATTGCTGACAAAACGTGGATCCCTTTGTACTATACTAAGCAATAATTTTTGAAGTTGTACGAATATAAGATGTGCCGAGAATAGCTGGCGATAGAGGAATTACTATTTGTTTAAAAACGCATACTGCCAACGCTTATAAGGATTGTCAAATCTAACCTTGTCTGGTTCAAATCGCTTCGGATCCCAATCCTTCCCTGCCCAGGTCC